>ENA-UONQ01000478-UONQ01000478.1-human-gut-metagenome-genome-assembly--contig:-CS26-NODE-478-length-50791-cov-16.372142_pt1 | contig 50791 bp, 50 predicted proteins | sample MGYA00242460_ERZ724007 | MGnify/ENA metagenome assembly ERZ724007
GATATTTCCTACCAGGGCTCTTTTTTGTACTGTCTGCATAATCTGGGGCAGTTCACACAAGGCGAAAGAGGGGCCTTTTTAAAAACCGGGGCGGAACACATCCGCCCCGGTTTTATTCGGGTTTGATCTCAGGCGCAGGCCGGGATCAGGCCTCGTACATCTTTTGCAGACGCAGCAGCTTCTCGTAACGGGCCTTGGCGGTCTCCTCGTTCAGGGCGAAGAGCTCCTTGGCGCGGTCGGGGAAGGAGCGGGTCAGGCTGGAGTAGCGGGCCTCGTTCATCAGGAACTCCTGATAGCCGCCGGCGGGAGCCTTGCTGTCCAGGGTGAAGGGGTTCTTGCCCTCGGCCTTCAGAGCGGGGTTGAACCGGAACAGGTTCCAGTAGCCGCACTCCACAGCCTTCTTCATCTCGCCCTGGCAGTTGGTCATGCCGCCCTTGATGCTGTGCATCTCACAGGGGGCGTAGCCGATGATCAGGGAGGGGCCGTGATAGGCCTCAGCCTCGGCGATGGCCTTCAGGGTCTGGTTCATGTTGGCGCCCATGGCCACCTGGGCCACATACACATAGCCATAGGTCATGGCGATCTCCGCCAGGCTCTTCTTGGCGATGGTCTTACCGGCAGCGGCGAACTGAGCCACCTGGCCGATGTTGGAGGCCTTGGAGGCCTGTCCGCCGGTGTTGGAGTACACCTCGGTGTCAAACACGAAGACGTTGACATCCTCGCCGGAGGCCAGGACATGGTCCACGCCGCCGAAGCCGATGTCATAGGCCCAGCCGTCGCCGCCGAAGATCCACACGGACTTCTTGGACAGGTACTCCTTCTCAGCCAGGACGGCGGGAGCCACGGGGCAGCCCTCAGCAGCGGCCTTCTCCAGCTCGGCAATCAGAGCCTTGGCAGCGGGAGCGTTGGCGGTGCTGTCGTCCTTGGTGTCCAGGAAGGCCTGGAAGGCAGCCTTGAAGGACTCGCTGGCCTGGTCGGACTCGGCCATGCTCTTGACCTGAGCGATCAGGCGCTCACGGATGGCCTTCTGGCCCAGATACATACCCAGGCCGTGCTCGGCATTGTCCTCGAACAGGGAGTTGGCCCAGGCGGGACCCTTGCCCTCAGCCGTGGTGGCATAGGGAGAGGTCGCGGCGGGACCGCCCCAGATGGAGGAACAGCCGGTGGCGTTGGAGATGTACATCCGGTCGCCGAACAGCTGGGTGATAAGGCGGGCATAAGAGGTCTCGGCGCAGCCGGCGCAGGAGCCGGAGAACTCCAGCAGAGGCTTCTTGAACTGGCTGCCCTTCACGGTCAGGTCGGCCACATCCTCCTTGGCGGTGATGTTGGCCACCATGTAGTTGAACACGTCCTGCTGGGCGGCCTCCTGCTCCTGAGGCACCATGGTCAGGGCGCCCACGGGGCAGATCTTGGCGCACACGCCGCAGCCCATGCAGTCCAGAGGGCTGACCGCGATGGCGAACTTGTAAACGCCCTTGCCCTTGCCGGCCTTGATGTCCACGATCTTGGCGGCCTCGGGGGCGTTCTTGGCCTCCTCCTCGGTCAGAGCGTAGGGACGGATGGTGGCGTGGGGGCAGACGAAGGAACACTGGTTGCACTGGATGCACTTGGTGGCGTCCCAGGCGGGGACGGACACGGCCACGCCGCGCTTCTCATAGGCGGCAGCACCCAGCTCGAAGGTACCGTCCACATGGGCCTCGAAGGCGGAGACGGGCAGGCTGTCGCCGTCCATGCGGTCCACAGGATCCAGGATCTTGTTGACCATGTCCACCAGCTTGGCGGGACCGGTGTGGCCGCTCTCCTTCTTCACGTCCTCGGCGGTGGCCCAGGAAGCGGGGACCTCGAACTTCTTGTAGGCGGTAGCGCCGGCGTCGATGGCCTTGTGGTTCATATCCACCACGTCCTGGCCCTTCTTCAGGTAGGAGTGGGTGGCGGCGTCCTTCATGTACTGGATGGCCTCCTCCTGGGGCATGACCTTGGCCAGGGAGAAGAAGGCGGACTGAAGGATGGTGTTGGTGCGCTTGCCCATGCCGATGCGGGCAGCCAGGTCGATGGCGTCCAGAGTGTAGACCTGGATGTTGTTGGCGGCGATGTAGCGCTTGGCCTCGGCGGGCATATGCTTCTCCAGATCGGCGTCAGACCACTGGCAGTTGATCAGGAAGGTGCCGCCGGGCTTGACGTCGCGGACCATGGGGAAGCCCTTCACAATGTAGGAGGGGTTGTGGCAGGCCACGAAGTCAGCCTTGTTGATGTAGTAGGGGCTGCGGATGGGGTGATCACCGAAGCGCAGGTGGCTGATGGTCACGCCGCCGGTCTTCTTGGAGTCGTACTGGAAGTACGCCTGAACATACTTGTCGGTGTGGTCGCCGATGATCTTGATGGAGTTCTTGTTGGCGCCCACGGTGCCGTCGCCGCCCAGGCCCCAGAACTTGCACTCGATGGTGCCTTCCGCGGCGGTGTTGGGGGCGTCCTTCTCCACCAGGGAGGTGTTGGTGACGTCGTCCACGATGCCCATGGTGAAGTGGTTCTTGGGGGCGTCCTGAGCCAGGTTCTCATACACGGCGAACACGCTCTTGGGAGGCGTGTCCTTGGAGCCCAGGCCGTAGCGGCCAGCCACCACGGTCTTGTCGGTGATGCCGGCGCCGGCCAGGGCGGTGATCACGTCCAGGTACAGGGGATCGCCCAGAGCGCCGGGCTCCTTGGTGCGGTCCAGGACCGCGATCTTCTTGGCGGTAGCGGGGATGGCGGCAAGCAGCTTGTCCGCGCGGAAGGGGCGGTACAGGCGGACCTTCACCAGGCCGACCTTCTCGCCATGGGCGTTCAGATAGTCGATGACCTCCTCAGCCACGTCGCAGATGGAGCCCATGGCGATGATGACGCGGTCCGCGTCGGCAGCGCCGTAGTAGTTGAACAGCTGATAGTCGGTGCCCAGCTTGGCGTTGACCTTGCCCATGTACTCCTCGACGATCTCAGGCAGAGCGTCGTAGTACTTGTTGGAGGCCTCGCGGTGCTGGAAGAAGATGTCGCCGTTCTCGTGGGAGCCGCGCATGGTGGGATGCTCGGGGTTCAGAGCGCGCTTGCGGAAGGCCTCCACAGCGTCCATATCCACCATCTCGGCCAGATCCTTGTAGTCCCAGATGGCGACCTTCTGGATCTCGTGAGAGGTGCGGAAGCCGTCGAAGAAGTTGATGAAGGGGACACGGCCCTTGATGGCGGACAGGTGGGCCACAGGAGCCAGGTCCATAACCTCCTGCACGTTGCCCTCAGCCAGCATGGCAAAGCCGGTCTGGCGGCAGGCCATGACGTCGGAGTGGTCGCCGAAGATGTTCAGGGACTGGGCGGCCACGGTACGGGCGGAGACATGGAACACGCAGGGCAGCAGCTCGCCGGCGATCTTGTACATATTGGGGATCATCAGCAGCAGGCCCTGGGAGGCGGTATAGGTGGTGGTCAGGGCGCCGGCGGCCAGGGAGCCGTGAACGGTGCCGGCCGCACCGGCCTCAGACTGCATCTCAATGACCTTCACGGTGGTGCCGAAGATATTCTTCTGGCCCTGGGCGGCCCACTGGTCCACATAGTCGGCCATGGGGCTGGACGGAGTGATGGGGTAGATGCCGGCTACCTCAGTAAACGCATAGCTGACATATGCAGCAGCGTTGTTGCCGTCCATGGTTTTGAACTTTCTTGCCATAGAGTTCCCTACTTTCTTCCTTAATCAGTGATACTGTGCAGAGGACAAGGCCCGCAGGCCCTCTCCTCCGAACGGTTCTCTGCCCTATTTTACTGTCTTCCCAACAAAAAACCTATGTCGGAAATGGTTATGATTCTTATAAGTATTTACTTATAAGATCACATGACAGCACCGCCCCCGGACAGGTGGGAGCGGCTGGATCTTCTTGGCGTCCTTTAGTTTATCACTTTTTGTACCATTTGTAAATTCATTCGACGGGTTTTTTTATTCTTTTTATACACAAAAATACTCGTTACTATTGCAATAATTCTTGCAAAAGCTTACAATGGGTACAAATCAGGGCTCTGTTTCCTCGCCGCGCTCCCGCTTTTCTGTGGGCTGGCCCGGGGCTTTTATCCCAAATAACTTATTTACCTTATCCGGTCAAGGAGGCGCTCTCCCATGGTCTATCCTGTCCAATCCCTCGGGCTCCACGGCATCACGGGCTATCCGGTGTCGGTGGAGTGCGACCTGTCCGGCGGCCTGCCCGCCTTCACCATCGTCGGCCTGCCGGACGCGGCGGTGAACGAGGCCCGGGAGCGGGTGCGCTCCGCCGTCAAAAACTGCGGCTTCACCTTCCCGGTCAGCCGGATCACCGTCAATCTGGCACCCGCCCATGTGAAGAAGATCGGTACCCTGTATGACCTGCCTATCCTGGTGGGGCTGCTGGCCGCCGGGGGACAGCTGAGGCTCCGGGAGGAGAGTTGCGCCTTTCTGGGGGAGCTCTCCCTCTCCGGGCAGCTGCGCCCCTGCGCGGGGATGCTGCCCATGGCCCTGGCCGCCAGGGATCTGGGCGTCCGAAAGCTCTTCGTCCCCCGGGAAAACGCCGCCGAGGCCACCCTGGCCGGCGGGCCGGAGATCTATCCCGTGGCCGACGTCCCCCAGCTGGTGCGCCACTTCACCGGGGAGGAACCCATCTCCCCCGCCCCCCGCTGGGAGGGTGCCTGGGAGCCGGAGCCCGGCCCCGACTTCGCCCAGGTGAAGGGGCAGGCCCCGGTGAAGCGTGCCCTGGAGATCGCCGCTGCGGGCAGCCACAACATTTTGATGGTGGGGCCGCCGGGCTCCGGCAAATCCATGCTGGCCAAGCGCCTGCCCTCCATCCTGCCCGACCTGACCCGGGAAGAGGCCCTGGAGGTCACCCAGATCCACTCAGTCCTGGGGCTGACCGACCCCAGCCACCCTCTCATCACCCGCCGCCCCTTCCGCTCCCCCCACCACAGCATCTCCGCCGTTGGGATGTCCGGCGGAGGGGCCAATCCCCGCCCCGGCGAGATCTCCCTGGCTCACAACGGGGTCCTGTTTTTGGACGAACTGCCTGAGTTTCAGAAGGATGTGCTGGAGGTGCTCCGCCAGCCCCTGGAGGACGGACAGGTGCAGATCTCCCGGGCCTCCGGCTCTGTGACCTACCCCAGCCGCTTTATGCTGGTGTGCGCCATGAACCCCTGTAAATGCGGCTGGTACGGCCACCCCTCCGGCCGGTGCCGCTGTACGGAAAACGAGGTGCAGAAGTACCTCTCCCGCCTGTCCGGCCCCCTGCTGGACCGCATCGACCTGTTCGTGGAGGTGGACGCCCTGGACTTTGAGGAGCTGGCCCAGCGGGAGCCTGGAGAGTCCTCCGCCGCGGTGAAGGAGCGGGTGGATCGGGCCCGGGCGGTCCAGAACCGCCGGGAGAGCTGCCGGTGCAGCGCCCAGATGGACCCGTCCGCCCTGGAGCGGTTCTGCGCCCTGGACGACCCCTGCCAGAAGATCATGCGGGGGGCCTTTACCCGGATGGGGCTCACCGCCCGCAGCTATGACCGCATCCGCCGGGTGGCCCGGACCATCGCCGACCTGGACGGCTCCCCGGACATCCAGCCCCAGCACCTGGCCGAGGCCCTGCAATACCGCCCGCCGGAGTATCTGCGCCGCTAGCCGCTCCCTGCGGATGACAACAAAAACCCCTTGAACCACGGTACGTCCGCAGGTTCAAGGGGTTTCATTCAATAACATATCATAGGTCGTACCCAGCAGATCCCGGATTCCACGCAGCTGACTGGCCGTGATATGCTGTGTCCCCCGTTCGATCTTCACCAAGGTCTCCCGGGTCATCTCCACACCGGCAAGCTGGAGCTTCCTGGCCATCTCTGTCTGTCCCAGTCCCCGCTCCAGCCGGAGACGGCGGATGTTCTCGCCGATCTGGATCCGGTCCTGTTTGATCTTCTGTTCCCCCACCCGCAGTCACCTGCCTCTATTCCATCAAATCTTCTCCTTTATTTTATGAAAAAGCGATGCTATAATAGGACCAGTTTTGGTCCTATTCTGAAAAAAGGAGCGATTTCTTATGGAATTTGCAGTGGAACTGCTGTCCAAGCTGTTAGTGAGGCGGAAGATCGCCGTCTCGTCTCCGGGTCTGGCGCTCACAGCCCAGGATCTGCTGGAATCGGCCAGCTATCAGGCCCTGTGCCGGATCCGCGGCATCTTACAGGATGATACCCTGTCCGACCCTGAGTGTTTTCAAAAAATTGAGGCCATTGTCCAGGTGTTCGAAGATCTCGGTTCCAGCTGCGGATCCAGACACGATTTCTGACAGCTGCACTTTTCTCCCCGTTTCTTCTGGACATTTCCCCCGCCCATCGGCTATAATAGGTTCGATTTCCATCGGATACCATGAAAGATGAGAGAGGGACTGACATGAACGAGATCATTCTGCTCAAGCTGGGCGAGCTGGTCCTGAAGGGCCTGAACCGCCGCAGCTTTGAGGATAAATTACAGGCCAACATCCACCGCCGCCTCCACCCCTACGGCCAGTTCCGGGTGTATACCCGGCAGTCCGCCACCTATGTGGAGCCCAAGGACGACAGCTGCGACGTACAGGGCGCTTACGAGGCCCTGACCAAGGTGTTCGGCATTGCGGGGCTGTCCCTGGCCCGCCCCTGTGAGAAGGACAAGGACGCCATTCTGGCCTGTGCCCGGGACTTTCTGGACGACCAGCTCCGGACCGCCAGGACCTTTAAGGTAGAGACCAAGCGGGCAGATAAATCCTTCCCCATGACCTCCATCCAGCTCAGCCAGTATGTGGGCGGCGAGCTCCACGAGGCCTACGATAACCTGGAGGTGGACGTCCACCACCCGGAGCTGACGGTCTACATCGAGGTCCGGGACTACGCCGCCTATGTCCACGCCCAGCCCCAGCCCGGGGCGGGGGGCCTGCCCGTGGGCATCAACGGCCGGGCGGTCTCCCTGCTGTCCGGCGGCATCGACAGCCCGGTGGCCTCCTGGATGATCGCCAAGCGGGGGGTGGCCCTGGAGATGGTGCATTTCTTCTCCTACCCCTACACCTCCCCGGAGGCCAAGGAGAAGGTGCTGGAGCTGGCCCGCCTGCTCACCCCCTACACCGGCCGCCTCACCGTCCATGTGGTGCCCTTCACCGCCATTCAGGAGGAGCTGCGCCGCTCCTGCCCCGAGGAGCTGTTCACCATCATCATGCGCCGCTTTATGATGCGCATTTCCCAGGCGGTGGCCAAGCGGTGCGGGGCCAAGGCCCTGGTCACCGGCGAGTGTCTGGGCCAGGTGGCAAGCCAGACCATGGACGCCATGCTGGTCACCGGCTCTGTGGTGGAGCTGCCCATCCTGCGGCCCTGCATCGGGATGGACAAGGAGGAGATCGTTCAGATCGCCCGGAGGATCGGCACCTTTGAGACCTCCATCCTCCCCTATGAGGACTGCTGCACCGTGTTCACCCCCCGCCACCCCCGCCTGCGCCCCATGCCCGGCGAGGTGGAGGCCGCCGAGCAGGCCCTGGACATCGAGGCCATGGTCCAGGCGGCTGTGGACGGCATCGAGCGGGTCCAGGTCAACCTGTAAGGCCCGCCCTATCCCATCCAGACGCTCCGGCGGGCGGCCCGTCTCCCCGGCAGGCCGTCCGCTCTGTTGTTCTTTTTCCACACGCTGCGGGTCTGTCCGCAGCATCACTCTGAAAGGTGGTCTTTTTGTGTCGCATAAGGTCGAGATCCTGTCGGTTGGCACCGAGCTGCTGCTGGGCAGCATCGCCAACACCGACGCTCAGATGCTCTCCCAGGGGCTGTCCGCCCTGGGTCTGAACGTGTTTTGGCACACCGTGGTGGGGGACAACCCCCAGCGGGCCCGGGAGGCGGTGGAGCTGGCCCGGAGCCGGGCCGATATCATCATCACCACCGGCGGCCTGGGCCCCACCTGTGACGACCTGACCAAAAACGTCCTGGCCGAGGTTTTTGGGAAAAAGCTGGTCTATCACCAGGAATCTCTGGAGCGCATCAAGGACTACGCCCGGGGCACCGGACGCCCCCTGACGGAAAACAACTTTCAGCAGGCCCTGGTCCCCGAGGGGAGCACCGTTCTGGTCAACGACTGGGGCTCCGCTCCCGGCTGTGCCTTCGAGGCGGACGGCGTCCATGTCATCATGCTCCCCGGCCCCCCCAGCGAGTGCCGCCCCATGTTCCACCACCGGGCGGTCCCCTATCTCCAGGCCCTGTCCGAGGGGGTCATCGCCTCCCACACTCTGAAGCTGTTCGGCATCGGCGAATCCGCCATGGAGGCCCAGCTTCGGGACGAGATGAACGCCATGTCCAACCCCACCCTGGCTCCCTACGCCAAGGAGGGGGAGTGTGAGCTGCGGGTCACCGCCAAGGCCCCCACCCAGGAGGAGGCCCAGGCCCTCCTCCTCCCCAAGGTAGAGGAGCTGAAGGCCCGGTTCGGCGCTCTGGTCTACGGGGTGGACGTCCCCTCCCTGGAGTATGTGGTGCTGGAGGGTCTGAAGGCCCGTGGGCTCACCCTGGGCACCGCGGAGAGCTGCACCGGCGGCCTGATCGCCAAGCGGCTCACCGACGTCTCCGGATCCTCCCAGGTATTCAGGGGAGGCGTGGTCTCCTACACCAACGAGGTCAAGCATGGCGTTCTGGGCGTCCCCCAGGCCCTGCTGGACCAGTACGGCGCGGTGTCCGAGCCCGTGGCCCGGGCTATGGCAGAGGGGGCGCGGCAGGCCTTAGGCTGTGACCTGGCCCTGGCCTCCACCGGCGTGGCCGGCCCTGACCGGGATGACCGGGGCAACGAGGTGGGCACCATGTTCGTGGCCATCGCCGCACCGGACGGCACCCACGTCCGGCCCCTCCACCTGGGCGGCCGCCCTGTCCGTGGCCGCCTGCGCACCCAGACCGCCCACCACGCCCTGGACCTGGCCCGACGGTGGCTGTCCGGCCTGCCTCTGGAGGACTGACGGAGGCCGGCGCCGAACTTCTGCTGTAAAATGAGGGGGTTGGGGGAAAAATATCCTCCCGACCCCCTTGCAATCCTTTCCTGGCTGTGATATAGTAGGAACGTAAATTATGGTAGTATTGGCTAGAGTGGGGTTTCGGCTCCGCTCTTTTTGATTGACCAAACGGCCCGGACCTCCCTGTTTCAGGCGGTCCGGACGGGGACAGGAGGTTTTCTTTTTATGGCAAAGGTAACGGATACCGTGGCCCAGCTGGCCCTCCCCTTTGTTGAGTCGGCGGGCTGCTCCCTGTGGGATGTGGAGTATGTCAAGGAGGCCGGCGAGTGGTTCCTGCGGATCTACATCGACAAGGAGGGCGGAGTCTCCATCGAGGACTGCGAGGCAGTCTCCCGCCCCCTGTCCGACAAGCTGGACGAGGCCGACCCCATCGAGGGGAGCTACACCTTCGAGGTCTCCTCCGCCGGGGCGGACCGCGTGCTGAAAAAGCCGGAGCACTTCGCCCGGTTCCAGGGCAGCGAGGTGGAGGTCCGTCTCTACCGGGCCCGGGACGGCCGGAAGGATTTTGTGGGCCTGCTCCAGTCCTGGCAGGACGGAGACGTGGTCCTGGAGGTGGGCGGACAGCCCATGTCCTTTGAAAAGAAAGAGGTGGCCCAGGTGCGGCTCTATCCCCGCTTCTGAGGCTTGTCTTGATAGTTTAGCGTTAGGAGGAAACGATCGTGGCTAAGAAAACGACCAAGAAGGTCAACAATAACGAGCTGGACGGCCAGGAGTTTTTTGCCGCCATCGCTCAGATCGAGCAGGAAAAGGGCATCAAGCCCGGCTACATGATGGAAAAGATCACCCAGGCGCTGGTGTCCGCCTACCGGCGGGACCACGAGGGCGTGGGCGACAACCTGGTGGTGGACGCCAATCCGGAGACCAACACCGTCCGGATGTTCCTGAAGAAGGACGTGGTGGAGGAGGTGGATAACCCCGCCTGTGAGATCAGCCTGGCCGAGGCCCAGGCCGCCCTCCCCCGGGCTCAACTGGGAGACGTGATCCGCATCGAAGTCAAGCCCAAGAGCTTCGGCCGCATCGCCGCTCAGACCGCCCGGCAGGTCATCATCCAAGGCATCCGGGAGGCCGAGCAGGGCATGGTGTACGACGAGTTCTCCTCCAAGGAGCACGAACTGCTCACCGGCGTGGTCACACGCATCGACCCCCGCAACGGCGCGGCCACGGTGCGCATCAGCTCCGGCGCTGAGTTCACCGACGCCTATCTGGGCGTCAACGAGCAGGTCCGGGGCGAGACCTACGCCGAGGGCCAGCGCCTGAAGGTTTATATGGTAGAGGTCCGCAAGGCCACCAAGGGCCCCCAGGTCATCATCTCCCGCACCCACCCCGGACTGGTCAAGCGTCTGTTCGAGCTGGAGGTCCCGGAGATCTATGACGGCACTGTGGAGATCAAGTCCATCTCCCGCGAGGCCGGCTCCCGCACCAAGCTGGCGGTCTGGTCCGCCGATCCCAACGTGGATCCCATCGGCGCCTGCGTCGGCCCCCGGGGGCAGCGTGTGAACACCATTGTGGAGGAGCTCAAGGGCGAGAAGATGGACATCATCAAGTGGTCCGAGGATCCGGAGGCCTACATCGCCGCCGCCCTCGCCCCCTCCGATGTGATCAGCGTGGAGCCCCTCCCCGACGGCAAGAGCTGCCGTGTGGTGGTGCCCGACGATCAGCTGTCCCTGGCCATCGGCAAGGAGGGCCAGAACGCCCGCCTGGCCGCCAAGCTCACCGGCTATAAGATCGACATCAAGCCCGCCTCCGCCCCCCTGGAGCCCATCGAGGCTCCGGAGGAGGACCTGTTTGCGGAGGAGGCGCCCATCCAGGCCCCCGAGGACCTGGAGGAGGCCCCCGCTGAGGAGGCCGCCGCCACAGAGGAGGCATAAGCCCCCCATTCCCCATTGCCAATTCACAGAAGGGTGGTGCAGAACGTGCCCAAGAAGATTCCCATGCGTCAGTGTGTGGGCTGCCGGGAGATGAAGCCCAAAAAGGAGCTGATCCGGGTGGTCCGCTCCCCCGAGGGGCAGGTCTCTCTGGATTTTAAGGGCAAGCTGCCCGGACGGGGGGCATACCTGTGCCCCGACCCTGCCTGCCTGGCCAGGGCCAAGAAGAGCCGGGCCCTGGAACGCGCCTTCTCCGCCCAGCTGCCAGACGAGGTCTGGGCCGGACTGGAGGCTCAGATGAAGGAGGTGCCCCAAGATGCCCAATGATCCCATTCTCCATTTGCTTGGTCTGGCCCGCAAGGCCGGCCGTCTGGAGATCGGCGAGGAGCCGGTGGGCGCGGTCTGCCGCGCCCGGCAGGCCCGCCTGGTCCTTTTGGCCAGCGACGCCGCCCCCAACACCTGCCGCCGGGCCGCCCACTTCGGCGAGGCCGGAAATGTCCTGTGGCTGGAGGTCCCCTTCACCAAGGCGGAGCTGGGCTTCGCCCTGGGCCGGGGTTCCTGCGCCATGCTGGCCCTGACGGACGCCGGCTTTGCCGCCTCCCTCACCCAGAAGCTGGCCGCCCGCGCTCCGGAGCGCTACGGCCCCGCCGCCCAGCAGCTCCGGGAGAAGGCCGACCGGGTCCTTCAGCGGCAGCGGGAGCAGCGGCAGCACGAGAAAAACCTCCGGGAGGGCAAGAAGGCCCCCTGGGCTCCGCCCCCGCCCAAGCGGAACGTGCCGCCCAAGCAGGACGGCAGGCCCGCTCAGAAGGGCAAGCAGCCCCCGCGCAAGACCCGCGGCGGCTCCGCTCCCCATCCCTCCGCCCCCGGCGGCAGGAACGGCTCCGGCTCCCGCTCCGGCGGTTCCCATAAGCCCGGCCCTGGCGGCCGCAGGCTGTCCGGCAAGTTCCGGCACAATCCCTAAGAAATGAGGTGGCTTCCGAATATGATGATCAAATATCCCATCCACAAGGTCGCAAAGGATTTCAAGCACGGCTCCAAGGAGCTCCCCTCCAAGGAGGTCATGGACATCCTTACCCAGTACGGACATCCCCCCAAGAACCATATGCAGCCCCTGACCGAACAGGAGCTTTCCATTGTTTTTGAGTATCTGACCCAGCACAACCAGGTGGAGTCCATCGCCTCCATCTATGAGGATGTGTACCATGAGCCGGCCAAGCCCGCCGCACAGCAGGCCAAGCAGGCCCCAGCCGCCCACCAGAAGGGCGGAGCCTCCAAGCAGCCCGCCCATAGCCAGCAGCCCGCCGCCCCCAAGGGCGGCAAGCAGGCTCCTGTCCAGCAGCAGGCCCGCGCCGGCGGCAAGCCCCAGCAGCAGGCCGTCCAGAGCCAGCCCGCATCCCGCATCCCCGCCAAGAAGGTTGTGGACACCCGCGGCAGCGGTGCGGTGAACCTGGATAAGTACGACGAGCGTCTGGAGAGCTTCACCACCGAGCGGCAGCAGCAGGGCGGCGGCAAGCAGAAGTTCCAGGGCCGCAACGCCCAGCGCCAGCGCGGCCGCCAGCAGGGCCCCGGCAACAAGCGCAAGCAGGAGGAGGCCGAGAAGATGCGCCGCCTCCAGCTGGAGATTGCCAAGAAGGCTCCGCTGAAGGTGATGATCCCCGACGAGATCGGCGTGGGCGAGCTGGCCTCCCGCATGAAAAAGACCGGCGCCGAGGTGGTCAAGGCTCTGATGAAGATGGGCGTGATGGCCTCCCTCAGCGAGATCATCGACTACGACACCGCCGCCCTGGTAGCCATGGAGCTGGGCTGCAAGGTGGAGAAGGAAGTCGTGGTCACCATCGAGGAGAAGCTGATCGACACCACCGAGGACAAGGAGGAGGACCTTCAGCCCCGCGCCCCCGTGGTGGTGGTCATGGGCCACGTCGACCACGGTAAGACCTCCCTGCTGGACTATATCCGCCACGCCAACGTGGTCTCCGGCGAGGCGGGCGGCATCACCCAGCACATCGGCGCCTATCAGGTGGACGTCAAGGGTAGCCCGGTTACCTTCCTGGACACCCCCGGCCACGAGGCCTTCACTGCTATGCGCGCCCGCGGCGCCATGATCACCGACGTAGCCATCCTGGTGGTGGCCGCCGACGACGGCATCATGCCCCAGACCGTGGAATCCATCAACCACGCCAAGGCCGCCGAGATTCCCATCATTGTCGCCATCAATAAGATGGATAAGCCCACCGCCAACCCCGACCGGATCATGCAGCAGCTCACCGAGTACGAGCTGGTGCCTGAGGAGTGGGGCGGCGAGACCATCATCTGCCCCATCTCCGCCAAGACGGGCATGGGGATCGACAACCTGCTGGACATGGTAGTCCTCACCGCCGAGATGCGTGAGCTGAGGGCCAACCCCAACCGCTCTGCCCACGGCGCGGTCATCGAGGCCCGCCTGGACAAGGGCCGCGGTCCTGTTGCCACCCTGCTGGTCCAGAACGGCACCCTGCACCAGGGTGATGTGATCATCGCCGGCACTGCCGTGGGCCGCGTCCGCGCCATGACCAACCACAAGGGCCAAAAGGTCACTGATGCCGGCCCCTCCGTCCCCGTGGAGATCATCGGCATGGGCGAGGTGCCCGGCGCGGGCGATGACTTCCATGCTGTGGCCGACGAGCGCATGGCCCGTGAGCTGGTGGAGCAGCGCAAGCATGAGCAGAAGAGCGCGCTGAACAACAATGTGGGCAAGGTCACGCTGGAAGACCTGTTCAGCCAGATCCAGGCCGGCGAGATGAAGAACCTGAATGTCATCGTCAAGGCGGACGTCCAGGGCTCCGCCGAGGCGGTCAAGGCTTCTCTGGAGAAGCTGACCAACGAGGAGGTCCGGGTCCGGGTCATCCACTGCGCCGTGGGCGCGATCAACGAGTCCGACGTCACCTTGGCCGCCACCTCCGGTGCCATCGTGGTAGGCTTCAACGTCCGCCCTGACGCCAACGCCAAGGACACTGCCGCCCGGATGAACGTGGATATGCGGATGTACCGGGTCATTTACGATGCCATCAACGAGATCGAGGCCGCCATGAAGGGTATGCTGGCTCCCAAGTTCAAGGAAGTGGATCTGGGCCGGGCCGAGGTCCGCAACGTGTTCCGCATCACCGGCGTTGGCATGGTGGCCGGCTGCTATGTGCTGGACGGCAAGATGCAGCGCAACGCTCAGATGCGCTTGCTCCGGGACAACATCGTCATCTACGACGGTGCCATCGCCTCCCTCCAGCGCTTCAAGGACAGTGTGAAGGAGGTCGCCGCCGGCTACGAGTGCGGCATCACCTTTGAGAAGTTCCAGGACATCAAGGAGGGCGACATCATCGAAGCCTTCATTATGGAGGAAATCGAGCGCTGATGCTGCACGAGTACCGCGCACAGCGCGGCGCGCCTTTTGGCGCGTAAAATCGGAGCCGCAGGCGAAGATTTCATGGATCGGCACAAACTATTCTAATCTAGGTCCATGGGGCAGTTTGGCATTGGGAATTTGGGGACTCACATTTGTATTGAAAGGTGAGTCCTAGTACCCAGTGGTTGAACAGCTGACAGTCCTGGCCAGACTGTTCCACAGCATAAAAATCGGTCGTACCTCACCAGAAAAGCAGGAGATCTGATCCAGACCTCCTGCTTTTTTGCGCTCCTGCCCGGTGAAATTTCCCCTTTTCATTAGGAAAAAATCATTGTATAATGTTATTGTATCATGCGGCGGGGCGGACGTCTGTGCCCCCGCCCTGTTTCTGTGTCCTGGAGGAAGCGAAATGAGTGCTGTTACCCTGCTGTGTGCCGACCATTCTCTCCCCCTGTACCGCTCCGGCAGCCGCCGGATCCGGACGGCTCCCTCCGGCCCAGTGGCCGGGGACGGTTTTTCCGTCCAAACACACAAATACTACCGCCAGGTGGTAGAGGAGCTGGGTCTGACCATGAAGCCCTTCCAGTACGAGCTGGACCTGCGGGCCACAGGGGAGGACGCGGCCCAGCTGCGGGCCTATTTGGAAACGCACCTCCGCCCCGGCGAGACAGCGGAGCTGTGGAACCTGTGGGTGGGAGACGGCCCGGCCAGGGCCTTCCGTTTCACCGGACCGCTGGCCGCTCTGGAACCGGACACCTTAGAACAGCTCTCTGAGCAAGCACAGACCTGTCTGACCATTGAGATTTGAACTGGGGGTGCCGCCCCCTTTGGAAAGGAGCATATTATGGCAAGCAATCGAATCGGACGCATCAACGAGGAGATCCAGCGGGAGCTCTCCGCCCTGATCCCCGGCGTCAAGGATCCCCGGGTCACCGGGATGATCTCCGTGACCGCGGTCAGCACCACCCCTGATCTGAAATACGCCAAGATCTATGTCAGCGTCCTGAACAAAAGCAGCGAGGCCCAGGTGCTGAAGGGCTTAAAATCCGCCAGTGGCTGGCTCCGCCGGGAGTTGGGCCGCTCTCTGAACCTGCGCAATACCCCGGAGCTGTCCTTCGTCCCCGACGACTCCATCGACCAGGGAGCCCACATCCTCTCCCTGCTCCGGGACCCCCAGGTGGTCAAGCCGGTCAACCCGGACAACCACTATGGCGAGGATCAGGAGGATGAGGCATGACCATCTCCCCTACTCAGGCGGCGGAGTTCCTTTCCGCCCATGACCGGTACCTGATCCTCACCCACGTCCGCCCGGACGGCGACACCGTCGGCTGCGCCGCCGCCCTGTGCCGCGCCCTCCGCACTCTAGGCAAGACCGCCCACGTCCTGCCCAACCCGGAGATCACCCCCCTGTTCTCCCCCTATCTGGAGGGGCTCCTGGCCCCGGAGGATCTTCTCCCGGACACGGTGGTCTCTGTGGACATGGCAGCCCGGAGCCTGTTCCCGGACAACGCCCTACCCTACCTCCCCCGGGTGGATCTGGCCATCGACCACCACCCGTCCCAGGAGTTTTTCGCCCGGGAGACCTGTCTGGACGCCGGTCGGGCCGCCTGCGGCGAGCTGATGTACGACATCCTGCGGCAGCTGGGCCCTGTCACCGCTGACATCGCCCTGCCCCTGTATGTGGCCGTATCCACCGACTGCGGCTGCTTCGTATACGGGAATACCTCTGCCGACACCCACCGGGTGGCCGCCGCCCTGATGGACACGGGGATCCCCGCGGCGGACCTGAACAAGCGCCACTTCCGCACCAAAAGCTTCCGCCGCCTGCGTCTGGAGAGCCTGCTCACCGACTCCATGGAGTTCCACGACGGGGGCGAGATCGCCATCGCCGCCATCAGTCTGGAGATGCTGGCCCGGCTCCAGGCCACGGAGGCGGACGCGGAGGACATCGCCGCCTTTGTAGGCCAGGTGGAGGGCGTCAAGACCGGCGTCACCATCCGGGAGCTGAAGCCCGGCCGCTGTAAGATCTCCCTGCGCACCGACCCGAAGCAGCTGAACGCCAGCGCCGTATGCGCCCTTCTGGGGGGCGGCGGCCACGCCGCAGCCTCCGGAGCCACGGTGGAGGGGGACATCCAGCAGACCAAAGAGGTCCTGATGGCCGCCATCCGCCAGGTCCAGGGCCGCCAGGTCTGACAGGAGGCGCTATGGCCAACGGAATTTTGATCATTGATAAGCCCCAGGACTGGACCAGTATGGATGTGTGCGCCCGGCTGCGCCGCTGCCTGGGCGAGCGGCGGATCGGACACGCCGGCACCCTGGACCCCATGGCCACCGGCGTGCTGCCCGTCTTTGTGGGGCGGGCCACCCGGGCGGTGGAGTTCGCCTCTGAGGGGCAGAAGGAGTATCTGGCCGGGCTGCGGCTGGGCCTGGTCACCGACACCCAGGACACCTCCGGCGCAGTGCTGGAGGAGAGGCCCGCCGCAGTGACCCCCGGGGAGCTGGAGGCTGTCCTGCCCCGCTTCCGGGGCCCCATCCAGCAGGTCCCACCCATGTACTCCGCCATCAAGATCCAGGGCAAGAAGCTCTATGAACTGGCCCGAAAGGGCCGCGAGGTGGAGCGCCCTCCCCGCCCCATCACCATCCACTCCCTCACGGTGGAGGACGTCCTGGGCCCGGACCGCTTTCTGATCCGGGTGCGCTGCTCCAAGGGCACCTATGTCCGCACCCTCTGTCACGACATCGGCCAGGCCCTGGGCTGCGGCGGCACCATGTTCTCCCTGCGGCGCACCATGGCCGCCGGCTTTTCCCTGGAGCAGGCCCTCCCTCTGGAGCGGGTCCTGTCCCACTCGGAGCCCCACTCCCTGCTGCTGCCGGTGGACACCTATTTTCAGGACCGTCCTCCCCTCACCCTTCCCCCTGCCCTGGAGAAAAAGGTGCGTAACGGGATGGCCTTCCCCCTCCCCGGCACAGCGGAGGGAGAGTACCGGGTCTATGGAGAGGACGGGGGCTTTCTGGCCCTCAGCCAGGTCCGGCAGGGCGTTCTGACCACTGTAAAAAGCTTTTATGAAGTGACCTGATCCCTTCCGCACCCCCATCGCAAAGGAGAGAAACAGCTTGAACAAAACAAAACGTGTCATCGCCCTCGGCTTTTTTGACGGCGTCCACACCGGGCATGGGGCCCTGCTCCAGCGGGTGACCCAGCGCGCCCGGGAGCTGGACGCCATCCCCACCGCTTTCACCTTCGACCGCAGTCCCACTGCGGCCATCACCGGCCAGCACGTCCCGCTCCTCAGCTCTGTGGAGGACCGGGTCTGGCTGATGCGCTCCTGCTACCACATCCAGGAGGTCATCGTCTCCAGCTTTGACGGGATGATGCGCATGGATTGGCAGGATTTTATTACGGAGTACCTGGTGCGGGAGCTGGGCGTGGTCCACGTCGTGGCGGGCCACGACTTCCACTTCGGCTATATGGGCAAGGGCAACCCCCAGCGCCTCCAGGAGATGTGCGCACAGCTGGGCGTCGGCTGTGACATCATCGGCAAGATCGAGCGGGAGGGGATCACCATCTCCTCCACCTATATCCGCACCCTGGTCGCCCAGGGGGAGATGGACCGGGCGGTGGAGTTTCTGGGCCACCCCCATGTGCTCACCAACCGGGTGACCCACGGAAAAAAGATCGGCAGCTCCTCTTTGGGCTTTCCCACCGTGAACCTCCAGGTCCCGCCCCAGGTCATCGTCCCCGCCTTCGGGGTATACGCCACCCGGGTCTGGGTGGAGGGCCGCTCCTATATCGCGGTCACCAATGTGGGGGTCCGTCCCACCGTGGAGGACAACGACGGCCGGGTCACCGTGGAGGGCTTTATTCTGGACTTTGACGGGGATCTGTACGGCAAGGAGCTGCGGATGGAGTTCTATCACCGCATCCGCGGGGAACAGAAGTTTCCCTCCCTCCAGGAACTCTCTCAGGAGATCCGCCGCAACGCGGAGGAAACCCGGGCCTATTTCCTCGCCGCGTCCCAGGACGCACCCGGAGCGCGCTGATGGAGAGACACCGCATGGCAGAACACACCCGCTATGAGCGGCTGTACGGCCTCTTCCTGGCCTACGCCGCCCTCCTCGCCCTGTTTGGACTGATCATGGACACTCCTGTCAATATTCTCCGCGGCCTGTCCACCATCATCCTTACAGAGGACGCTCTGATCACCGACTATGTGCTCATCGCGGGACCTGGAGCCGCCCTGGTCAACTCCGCCCTGGTCACCGCCATCAGCACCCTGATCCTGCGGCGCTCCGGCGAGCCCTTCAACGGCTTTTCCCCGGTGGTGGTGGGGCTGATGTCCGGCTTCTCCCTGTTCGGCAAGAACTTTGTCAACATCTGGCCCATCCTGCTGGGCACCTTTCTCTACGCCAAAAGCCGCCGGGAGCCCGTGGGCAAGTACGCCCCAGTGGGCCTGCTGGCCACCGCCCTGGCCCCGGTGGTCAGCTACATCGCCCTGGACAACGGCTGGGGGACCCCTCTGGCCGGCGGCCTGGTGGGCATCCTCATCGGTTTTATCATGCCTCCCCTGTCCGCCTATACCTATAAGATCCAGAACGGCATGAACCTCTATAACGTGGGCTTTGCCTGCGGCCTGGTGGCCTTCATTCTGGTGCCGCTGATGGGCTCCATGGGGGCTACCCCCGCCACCCGCTACCACTGGGCGACGGGCTATGACCTCACCTTCGGCATCGCCCTCGGCCTGCTGTGCGTCGCCTGCTGTCTGGCCGGACTGTTCTGCACCAAGCACCCCCTGTGGGCCACCTGGGCGGGTTACCGCCGCCTTCTCCAGGACAGCGGCCGGGCGCCAAGCGATTTCCTCCGGATGTTCGGCGCCGGCCCTGTGCTGCTCAACACAGGGATCAACGGCCTGATCAGCATGGCCTTCATCCTGTGCAGCGGCGGGGATCTGAACGGCCCCACTGTGGGCGGCATCCTCACCATCATGGGCTTCTCGGCCTTTGGCAAGCACGCCTTCAACATCATTCCAGTCATGGCCGGCGTGTTCCTGGGCGGGCTGGTGATGCACTGGTCTCTCAGCGATTCCGCCGTCCAGCTGGCCTGCCTGTTCTGCACCACTCTGGCCCCGATCTCCGGCTATTTCGGCTGGCCCTTCGGCGTTCTGGCCGGATTTCTTCACTCCTCTGTGGTACTGTACACCGGCACCCCGGTGGCCGGTATGAATCTGTACAACAACGGCTTCTCCGGCGGTCTGGTGGCCATCGTCCTCTACCCCGTCATCATCGCCGTTGTCCGCCACCGCAAGCCCACTCTGGTGGACCAAGACTACTTCGATCCCCTGGAGCACGACGAGCCCGTGGTCCCGCCGGTCCCCCACGCCATCACAGAGGAGGAGGACCTGTGACCCCGGACCTTCTCCCAGGCGCATCCTCCTTTCAATGCCCATACCGGCGGAGGCCTCTCCCAGGCGGGAGACGCCTCCGCCGTTTGTTGTGTTTCAGGCGAACTGCTCTCTTATTTCCGTTTTCCCTGCAAGTATTCCATCATCACGCGTCTTTTTTCTTGTATTGAAGCATAATTCTGTCCTAAATATTTGTCCCCTCCCCTTTTTCTTTTCTTCCCGCCATCTTTTCCACTTTTTCTTCCGCTTCATTTTCTTAACGCTTCCTTAGCGCGCTTCTCTCATTCATTTATACCCATTTAATCTCCCCTCTGCTATAATCGAATCAACAAAGGCAGTTGTCCTTCCCGCCGCATCCGGAACCGCCGGCGGGAGCGGACCAAAACAACGCAGAGAGGAGCCTGATCCCCCATGGAGCAGCGCTTGCATGAGATCCTGATGGACGGCGAGCAGGTCCGCTGGACCGGCCGGCCCAGTCCCTTCAAGCTGATGCGGTGTCCCGAGCGGAACACGTTCTTTGTCACCTGGCTATTGTCCGGAGCCGCCATTCTGCTGGCTCTGTTGTATCTGCTTCCTACCCTGAATAGTGACCAGCGCGGCGGAGCCGACTGGTTCATCATGCTGGTGGTGGTGGCCTTTCTCCCCGCCATGCTCTCCCTCCGTCCCCTGATGGATAAGCTCTGCCTGGAGAAAAACACGATCTATGCCATCACCGACCGGCGTGTGATCGCCCTGGTGAAGGATGATCTGATGTACATTCCCCTGGACCAGAAGCCGGCTGTCTCTGTGGAGGGCCGGGACCGTGACTGCGGCAACCTCTGCTTCGGCGAGGCTGTGGGCTGCGGGAGCGGCAACAGCCGCTCCAACGCGGTACTAGGCATCCGGGAGAGCAGCAGCCAGAATGATATGCTTGGGATGCTGTTCTACCATGTCAGCCACCCTGAGCAGCTTCTGCGTTACGTTGCCTGATGCGGCGCCTTGGGAGCCCTCACTTCTTCCGGGCGCCCCCAATTTTCCGGAGCAGCCTTCTTCCAGTCCTCTCTCCTGACTGCCCTTCCTTTTTGCTCCGGATAGATCAACCGTCCTCTTTCCGCCAAAAGAGGGCGGTCTTTTTTATGATTTCCTGCCTCTTTTCCGCTGTTTTGTGCAAAACCGCCCTTGTGCAGACGGAGCGCTTGTAGTATCCTGATAGCAAACCCGCCGACCACCCCGTCTCACTCGAAAGGAGGTCCCCCTTGTCTGACTTGACCGCCACCCTCCAGGCCGGCCTGGACGCTCTGCGGCAGCTGCCGCAGGCATACCCGGTCCTGTTCGCCTGGTACACGCTGATCCTTCGCTTTCTTTTTCCTGTTCTGGCCATTTTGATGCTGGTGCGGATCATCCGCGGCCTGGTCAAGGCCTCTCCCAAGCCGGAAATATGGGCCTGCCTCTCCCTGCCCAACGGGGCCGCGGAGCCCCTGACCCACTGGGAGAATATCCTGGGCCGCAGCCCCGCCTCCGATGTGCTGCTCAACTACCCCGTGGTCTCCCGGCAGCACGCCGCCCTCATCCGCTCCGCGGACGACCGGTGGATGGTGTACGATCTGGACTCCAAAAGCGGCACCGCTGTCAACGGGACCCCGGTGGAGCCCGGCGGCTCCCCCATCTCCTTGGGGGACGTACTCAGCCTGGGCGGCGTGGAGACCGTGCTCCTCCCCGTCTCTGACCAGGAGGCGGAGCGCCGCCGCCACACCTCCCAGCACCCCGTCTCCCCCTGGGGTTCCCTGGTCCTGCTCACCCTGTTTCAACTGCTTGCTGGCCTCCAGTTCCTGCTCTCTGAGGAGGGGGTCCATGCCCTGCTGATCCCGGGGGCCTTTCTGTGCCTGACTGCGGTGATGTGGATCTACTGCCTCGTCCTGCGGAGCATGGGGCGCACCGGCTTTGAGATGGAGACCATCGCCTTTTTCCTCTCCTCCCTGTGTCTGGCGGTCACCGCCTCCTCCGCCCCCTCCGCCGTCCCCAAGCAGCTGCTGGCCATCCTGCTGGGTATCGTCCTGTTCCTGATCACCGGAGTCTTTCTTCGGGACCTGGAGCGGGTGCGGAAGATCCGCTGGCTCATGGCGGCGGCAGCCATCGCCCTGCTCTCCCTGTCCCTCATCGCCGGGCACATCAAATACGGTGCGGCCAACTGGATCAGTTTGTTCGGATTCTCCTTCCAGCCCTCGGAACTGGCCAAACCCTGCTACATCTTCGCCGGGGCGGCCACCCTGGAGCGCCTGTTCCGCAAGCGGAACCTGGGGCTGTTCATCCTGCTCACCGGCGCGTGCATGGGCTGCCTGGCCCTGATGAGCGACTTCGGCACCGCCGCCATCTTCTTCGTCACCTTTCTGGTTATCGCCTATCTCCGCTCCGGCGACTTTGCCACCCTCTCCCTGATCTGCGGCGGCGCGGTGTTCGGCGGGCTGATGCTGGTCACCGTCAAGCCCTATATCCTGCGGCGCTTCGCCGCCTGGGGGCACGCCTGGGAGCAGGCCTCCGACGGCGGCTTCCAGCAGACCCGCACCATGTCGGCGGCGGCCTCCGGCGGACTGATCGGAGTGGGGCCCGGTGAGGGCTGGCTCCACCGGGTGCCCGCGGCGGACACCGACCTGGTGTTCGGGATGCTGTGTGAGGAGTGGGGACTGATCATCGCGGTGCTGGCCGTGCTGTGCATCGCGGCCCTGGCCGTCTTTGCGGTGCGCAGCTGCCGGGCGGGGCGGTCCAGCTTTTACACCATCGCCGCCTGTGCCGCCACCAGTCTTCTGGTCTTTCAGACCACCCTGAACGTGCTGGGCTCGGTGGACATCCTGCCCCTCACCGGGGTCACCTTCCCCTTCGTGTCAAACGGCGGCTCGTCCATGCTGTCCGCCTGGACCCTGCTGGCCTTCCTCAAGGCGGCGGACACCCGCAGCAACGCCAGCTTCGCCATCCGTCCCCAGGACCGCCACAGCTCCAGCTGGCTGGGCAACCTGATCCCCGCCAAGGGCGGCCGAGTCCAAAAGGAGGTTTCCGGTGAAAAAGATTGAAAAACGCACGGTGATCTGTCTGGCCCTCACCCTGTTCCTGCTGCTGGGCCTGGCCCTGTTCCTGGTCCGGTTCCTGCTGGACGGGGGGGACTGGGCCTCCTTCGCCGCCAACCGCCACCTGTACAACAGCCAGGGGCAGCTGTCCGTGGGCCGGGTGCTGGACCGGGATGGGGACGTGCTCTCCTGGGTGGACGAGTCGGGCCAGCGGTGCTACTACTCCAACGCCACAGTCCGAAAGGCCACCCTCCACGCCGTGGGCGATCCAAATGGCGCCATCGGCACCGGCGCTCTGGTCGCCTTCGCGGACCAGCTCTCCGGCTATAACCTCCTCACCGGGGCGGACAACCCCTTTGGCCAGGGAAACGACCTCTACCTCACTCTGGACGCCCGGCTGAATTACATCGCCTATCAGGCCCTCAACGGCCGCAAGGGAGCGGTAGGCGTCTATAACTACAAGACCGGTGAGATCCTCTGTATGGTCTCCGCCCCCTCCTTCGACCCCGCCGCCCCCCCCGAGATCCAGGACGGGGACCCCCGGTATGAGGGCGTCTACCTCAACCGCTTTCTCTCCAGCACCTTCACCCCAGGCTCCGTCTTTAAGACAGTCACCCTCACGGCCGCCCTGGAGCAGCTCCCTGATCTGTTCCAGCGCACCTTCACCTGTACCGGCTCCACCGTCGTGGGCGGGGAGACCATTACCTGCCCCTTCGCCCACGGAGAGATGGACATCAACGACGCCTTTGCCAGCTCCTGCAACGGCGTATTCGCCCAGCTGGCCGACGAACTGGGCGCGGAGACCATCGCCCAGTACGCAAAGCAGGCCGGTCTGCTGGACCGCTACTCCGTCAGCGGCATCTCCACCGCCGCCGGCAGCGTAGCGCTGGAGGGTGCCACCTCCGCCCAGCTGGGCTGGGCCGGCGTGGGCCAGTACCACGACCTGGTCAACCCCTGTGCCCTGATGGTCTGGATGGGCGGTGTGGCCAACGGCGGGAAGGCCGCAGTCCCCTATCTGGTGCTGAAAACCGAGGGCGGCTTCCCCCTGCCCGCCTCCCACATCACCCGCCGCACCGGCCGGCTGATCCAGGCGGATACCGCCCAGGTGCTGGCCGACATGATGTCCCAGAATGTGGTGCTGACCTACGGCGCGGACCGCTTCCCCAATATGGATCTCTGCGCCAAATCGGGCACTGCTGAGGTGGGAGGCGGCAAGCAGCCCAGTTCCTGGTTTACCGGCTTCCTGCGGGATCAGGACTTCCCCTACGCCTTCGCCGTAGTGGTGGAGGAGGGCGGCAGCGGCGCGGGCGCGGCAGGCAATGTGGCCGCTCAGGTGCTGGATGCCCTGGTCAACGGATATTGACCCTGAACGACCGTCGGAGACGCTGTCTGCCGGCCCTGCTGAAGCAGCGGACGCCTTGCGCCGCAAGCGGTTCCCGTTCGACAAGGTTTGCAAAATCTCCCTGTACTCTAAAGACAGATAAGGTGTAATGAAGTCAACGACAAATCGGAAATTATGGAGATAGTATATGAACATTAGTGAAATTGGAGAATTATATCAAATACCAAAGGTGGGTTTTTCGGAGAACGAGATTATAAGAGCCGAACAAAACATTGGTGTAACCCTGCCAAGTAATTATCGAAATTATTTAATACAATATGGATTAGCTAAAATCAATTATGCATATAACTATTTGGTTAAGCCAGAAAATATAAAAACAACATATCAGCTTATCCAACAAGACATTCAAAAGAACTGGGAAAACGAATTTTTAAAGGCAAAAAACATTGGAAATTTATCAAAATATAATAATAACGAATACTTTTCACTATGGCAGTTACCTGTTGAAAAATGGTCTTCTATAACCGAAAATTATATTATTCTCTGGTCGGAAAATCAATGCGTTTGGACGGCAGGTTATTTGCTGAAGGATTTACAGGCGAAAAATCCGAATCCTCCGGTTTACATTAGTGTAAATGACGATTTGATAACTTATGTGAAATGCGTGGACAACATAGAATTATTTCTCGAAAAAATGTTTGAAGAAGCTAAAAACGAAATGTGACACTCTATAAGCTGAATAACAATTCCAGTTTGTTGGATTGACAAAAACTAAAAACTGAATACTTACCGCGTTCCTTTTTCAAAACAGGGTGAAAGACAGAAATCATGCTTTCGGCAAACGCGCCGGGAACCTGCTCGGCAGGACGGCGCAGGGCGAATTTACTCCGCCCGAGCATTGGAATTCCAAAGGGTGCAGGCCGCAAAGCGGCCGGAACCCAAAAAGGAAGACATGACCATAGGTCATGTCTTCCTTTTTGGAGCGAGTGACGAGGCTCGAACTCGCTACCTCCACCTTGGCAAGGTGGCGCTCTACCAGATGAGCTACACTCGCAACAGCAGGGTTTATAATAGCAGATTTTCCCCCCGCTGTCAACCGTTATTTTTAATTTCTTCGACTTTTTTCTCTCCGGCGCACAGCTGCCCCAGTTCGGCCAGAAATCCGGGGTCATCCAGCCGGGGCAGATACCAGTGACAGCACTGCCGCAGCCCGTCCTGGTCCCCTTCTGCGGAGGGGTCCCACACCCCGGCCACCAGGAAGCCGGACTCCCGGGCGGTCCGGGCGGCGTGGAGGGCGTCCTCAAATACCAAGGTATGCTCCGGGGCCGTCCCCAAACTGCGGGCGGCGGCAAAGTAGAGCTCCGGTCCGGTCTTGGAGCCGTACTGAAGCGCGCTGAAAGCGAACAGGAAGTGGTCCCACAGCCCCAGCCGGACCATGGCGTCTCGGGCCTGGAAGGCCTCGCTGGCCGTGGCGATTCCACAGGGCACCCCCAGTCGCTTCAGCCGGTCCAACAGGGCGGCCGCGCCGGGCTTGGCGGGAACCTGTTCCCGGTAGGCCCTGGTGACCAGCTCGTTCACCCCATCCATAATCTGCTGGGGCGTGCAGGGCAGGCGGAAGGTTTTTGTCATATACTCTGACGCCTCCAGGCGGCCCATCTCCTTCAGCTGCTCCGCCAGATCCTCCGGCGGCGCCCCGCCAAAGCGGCGGACCAGGGCCTTCGGGGCCTCATTCCAGATGTGCATGGAGTCGGTCAGGGTTCCGTCCAGGTCAAAGACCACGCCGTCGATCCTCATCCTCTCAGAATCTCCTCCACCTGGCTCCGCAGGCTCCGGGCGGCCGCCCGGACGTCCGGCTGGGCATACAGGGCGGACACCACGGCCACCCCCTGGATCCCACTGCCTGCCAAGGAACTCAAATTGTTCCGCCCCACACCTCCGATGGCTACCACAGGGATATCCACTGCGGCGCAGATCTCCTTCAGTGTCTCATAGTCCACCGGCGTGGTATTCTCCTTGGTCCCGGTGACAAAGACCGCCCCCACTCCCAGATAGTCCGCGCCTTCTGCTTGGGCCGCTCTCGCCTCCTCCACCGTATGGGCAGAAACTCCAACGATCCCGTTCGGACCCAAAATGGCCCTGGCCTGCCGGGGGCTCATATCCTGCTGGCCCACATGGACGCCGTCCGCTCCCACCTCCGCGGCCAGCTCCGCCGCGTCGTTGATCAGGAAGGGAACGCCGTATCTCCGGCACACTGCCCGGATCTCCAGGGCCTCCCGCCGGAGTGTCTCACGGTCCATCCCCTTCTCCCGCAGCTGGACCATCGTGGCGCCCCCCGCCAGGGACTCCTCCACCTGCCGTGCCAGGGTGCGCTCCCCCAGCCAGCTGCGGTCGGTCACGGCGTACAGCTTCAAATGCTCTGTCTGCAATTTCATATTGGATCCCCCTGTTGTTTCTCTGTGGAAGCGAAAACGCGGGCCCGCGCCCCAATGGGAGCACAGGCCCGCGGCATCAGCCGGACACAGATCTCCCTCCGTTGGCATTACCCAAATCAGGTCACCGGTCGAAGCGCACAGCTTCCTCTCAGCCCGTTTGCGAGCTCCCATCTTGTTTTCCTTATGATACGCCTCTTGGGCGGAAAAGGCAAGGGTCAATCCTTCCCCTTGGAGGGCAGTGTCGCAGAGAGCAGGACTCCCAGCAGCACTCCGGCCAAAGTCGGAAGGACCCAGCCCAGGCCCATTCCAGACAGGGGGACAGCCTTCAAAATCCGGTCCAGCGCCGGAATGCTCATCCCCAGATCCCGGGCGGCATACAGGATGCTGGCTGCACTGGTAAAGGCGATCCCAACAGGATAAATGGCGGAAAAGCGCTGAATGCACTGGGGCAGGAAGGACAGCAGGATCAGCACGATAGCCGGAGGATAGAGGATGTTCAAAATGGGCACGGAGATCTTCAAAATCTGGTCCAGGCCGGCATTGGAGATGACCATGCTGAGCAGGGCAAAGAAGGCCGCCCATGCCGGAGCCGGTACTCTGGGAACCAGGGTATGGAAATAGGCGGAGCAAGAGCTGATCAGCCCCACGCAGGTGTTGAAGCAGGCGATAAAGAAGATCGCGGCCAGGATCACCGTTCCCCAGTGTCCAAAAATAGCGCCCACCAGATTGGTCAGGGTGACCGCCCCGTTGGTCATGCCGGGAAAAGCCGCGCCGGACAGGGCTCCAATGTGGGCCAGCATGGAGTAGACCGCCAGGAAGAGCACTGTGGCGATCCCTCCGGCCCGCACTGTGGCGCGCAGGACAGAGCCTTGATCCGTGACTCCAAGGGCCCGGATGTTCATCACGATCACGATGCCGAAATTCAGGGCCGCAATGGTATCCATAGTCTGATAGCCGGTCAGAAAGCCCTGGACCGCCGGGATCTGGTCATAGGGCGGCAGGGTGGGGCCGTAGGTTCCCACCGGATGGACCAGACTGCCCACGAACATTGCCCCCACCAGCAGCAAAAGCACGGGGCACAGGAACTTGCCCAGCCGTCCGGTCAGCTTCTCCGGCTGAAGGGCCACCAGGAAGGCGGCGGCAAAAAAAAGCAGGGAGTAGCCGAACTGAAACCACATCGTGGGGGTGCCAGAGGGCAGGAAGGGCGGGACCGCCATCTCAAACGAGGTGCTGGCCGTCCTGGGGATGGCCAGGCAGGGGCCGATGGACAGATAGATCAAAACGGTGAACACAGTGGCAAAGGCGGGATGGACCCGGCTGGCCAGTTCTGTCAGACTCCCCGCCCGCACCACAGCGATCACACCCAAAATTGGGAGAAACACCGCGCTGACCGCCAGCCCGGCCATAGCGAACCAGGTGTCCACCCCGGCCTGCGCGCCCAGCTGGGGTGGAAAGATCAGGTTGCCCGCACCAAAGAACATTGAAAAAAGTGTAAACCCGACCAGCAGCTGATCTCTGCGTCGGAGCGCTTGAATTTCCATAGGGGAGGATCCTTTCTGTATCCGATAATCTGCACATAGAAAGCAGGCAGTTCTATTATTATAGTCGACACGACCATAAAAATCTAGTGTATTTCTCGGTTTTTTTGCAGTTTGACAATATATGAGAAAACAGCCGCCAAACCTGGCGGCTGTTCTGCTTATCGGGGTGCAGGCTCCTCAGCCCGGAGGCCAGGTCATATCCCGGCCGGACAGTACATGGAAATGCAGGTGCGGTACGCTCTGACCGGCCTGCTCCCCGATGTTGGACACCACCCGGTAACTCTCCAGACCCAGCTCCTTGGTGACCTTGGAGATCACGGCAAAGATGTGGGCCACCACCGCCGCGTTGTCCTCGCTGACCTCTGCCACCGAGGAGATATGCATTTTGGGAATCACCAGAAAATGGGTGGGCGCCTGGGGATCGATGTCATAGAAGGCGAAGCAGACCTCATCCTCATAGACTTTGTTGGAGGGGATCTGTCCCTCCGCGATCTTGCAGAACAGACAACCGCTCATGTCAAACCTCCCTTTCTCGGCGGAACGCCGCCTTTTTCTGTCCAGATTTTAGCACGCTTTTGGAGAAAATACAACCTCACTCCACATGGACATGGTCATTGATGTGCTTCATGCAGTAGCAGTAGTAGCCGTTGCACTTGGAACAGTACCGGAACTCCATGTCGGGGTCGTCCGCATCGGTGATGCCGCAGACCGCGCACTTGTGGAGGTAGCCGCGGCGCTCCTGGACCTGCTTCTGTGCCTTTTTGAAGTTGATGGTCTGGGGGTTGGCCCGATAGGCGGCCCGCTGGCTGGTGCGGCGGACCACAGTCATCAGATCGTCCCAGAAGAAAATGAAGTAGTTCAGCAGGGCCACCAGGGGCAGGACCGCGGTGATCCACTGGCGGGAGAAGATGCTGAAGAAGATGTCAAAGGCGAACATCGCAGCATCCAGCCAGGCCAGCCACTTCACCTTCAGGGGCAGAATACCAAAGAGCAGCACCTGCATCTCCGGATACAGGGTGGCAAAAGCAAAGAACATGGACATATTGATGTAATACATCGAGGTCCCGCCCATCACAAATCCCATGATGATATTGAGAAGGACGCCCAGACCGTAGAACACGGTAAACCGCGTGGTCCCCCACTGCCGCTCCAGGGCATTGCCGATATAGTAATAAAACAGGGTGGTCATGGCAAAGAAAAGAGCTCTTCCAAGTGGGGTCGCACCCCCGGTCGCCACCGGGACGAATACAAAGGAAAGCACCCGCCACACCTGCCCCTGGAGGATCAGCGGACTGGAAAAGGACAGCATCCAGGAGGCGTATCCCCTGGAAAACAGGTCCAGAAAATAGACCATCACATTTCCAATGACGATATACTTCATCAGGTTCGGGACGCCGAAATTGGGGTGATCGTAGCAGAAACGGTCCAGCCAGCGTGAGACGGCTTTCATGGACAGTCCTCCTTTATTTCAAATGTTCAAAATCATACAAATAGCATTGTACCCGTTTTGCGGGAAAATGTCCATGACGAAAGTGTAAACATTTCTTTCCCTTTGGAGGGAATCGTGATACAATAGCTTGGAATGAATTCAGACTGGCCGGACCCGGCCGCGGCCAGGTAGAAAAGTGAGGAAACTACATGAGCATCGTCAAGGATATGTCCCTGGCCCCGTCGGGCCGTCAGAAGATCCAGTGGGTGCGGGATTTCATGCCCGCCCTCAGCGGCATTGAGGACCGCTTCCGCCGTGAAAAGCCCTTCGCCGGGCTGACCATCGCTGTCTCCGTCCATCTGGAGGCCAAGACCGCCAACCTTGGCCTGGTTCTTCGGGAGGGCGGCGCGGAGGTCTATCTCACCGGCTGCAACCCCCTCTCCACCCAGGACGACGTGGCCGCCGCCATGGCGGAGCTGGGGGTGGAGACCTTTGGCATCCACGGGGTGGATATGCAGGGCTATGAGGATCTGCTGGCAGAGAGCCTGAAGTGCCGCCCCCACCTGATCGTGGACGACGGCGGCGACCTGATCAGCCTGCTCAGCGGCAAGTGTGCCGCCTACGGCGACCGGCTCCTGGGCGGCTGTGAGGAGACCACCACCGGCATCCACCGTCTCTACGCCAGAGAGCGGGCCGGGATCCTCCCCTGCCCCATGATGGCGGTGAACGACGCCAAAGCCAAGCACTACTACGACAACAAGTACGGCACCGGACAGTCCTCCTGGGACGCCATCATGCACACCACCAACCTGATGGTGGCGGGCAAGACCGTGGTGGTGGCGGGCTACGGCTGGTGCGGCAAGGGCATCGCCATGCGGGCCAAGGGCATGGGGGCCGATGTGATCGTCACCGAGGTGGACCCCTTCAAGGCTCTGGAGGCCACCATGGAGAACTTCCGGGTCATGCCCATGGACGAGGCCGCAAAATATGGGGACATTTTTGTCACCGCCACCGGCTGCAAGGACGTGATCGTGGAGCGCCACTTCCAGGTGATGAAGCACAACGCCATCCTGTGCAACTCCGGCCACTTTGACTGCGAGGTGGATGTGGCCGCTCTGGGCCGCCTGGCGGAGGAGCGCTTCCCCCGGCGGCAGAATATCGAGGGCTTCCGCCTCCCCGACGGACGCATCCTCAACGTGCTGGCCGAGGGCCGTCTGGTGAACCTGGCCGCGGGCAACGGCCACCCGGCCGAGATCATGGATATGTCCTTCGCCGTCCAGGCCCTGTCCCTGGAGTGGATGGCAAAACACGCTCCGGCTCTGGAGAAAAAGGTCTACAACGTCCCGGCGGAGATCGACGACCAGATCGGCCGCGTCAAGCTGGCCGCCATGGGGCTGGCCATCGACGCCCTCACCCCGGAGCAGGAGGCCTACCTCACCGGCTGGGACTGAGTTACTTTTCTTGAAAGAAAAGTAACCAAAAGAACTTTGTGCAAAACTGCGTTTCGCCTAAAAACTCCGGATTTGTTCATTTCCCCGGTTGACAGGCCGGAAAAATCTGATATAATATAAGGCTGTAAAATTAAATGACCTTATCAAGAGTGGCGGAGGGAACGGCCCGATGAAGCCCGGCAACCTGTGGGAGACCGCAAGGTGCCAAATCCGGCGGCAATGGATCGAAAGATGAGGGCGCAGAGTATGCAGAACGCTCCGCCGCCCGGCGGAGCGTTTTTTACTTGCAGCCAAGACAGAAAGGAATGCAGAATATGGCTAAGAAACTTTTTACCTCTGAATCTGTGACCGAGGGGCATCCCGACAAGATCTGCGACCAGATCTCCGACGCGGTGCTGGACGCCATCCTGGAGAAGGACCCCATGGCCCGTGTGGCCTGCGAGACCACGGTGACCACCGGCCTGATCCATGTGATGGGCGAGATCACCACCAACTGCTATGTGGACATCCCCCGGGTGGCCCGGGATGTGGTGCGGGACATCGGGTATGACCGCGCCAAGTTCGGCTTTGATTGTGACACCTGTGCCGTGATCACCTCCATCGATGAGCAGTCCCCCGACATCGCCCTGGGCGTGGACAAATGCCTGGAGGTGAAGGAGGGCGTACAGGATGACGGCCTGGACAACGGCGCCGGCGACCAGGGCATGATGTTCGGCTACGCCTGTGACGAGACCCAGGAGTATATGCCCCTCCCCATCTCTCTGGCTCAGAAGCTGGCCCGCCGCCTGACCCAGATCCGCAAGGAGGGCCTGGTGGACTATCTGCGCCCCGACGGAAAGACCCAGGTCACGGTGGAGTACGATCAGGAGGACCGCCCCCTGCGCATCGACGCGGTGGTGGTCTCCACCCAGCACGGCCCCGAGGTGGAGCTGGACCAGATCCGCCGCGACATCATCGACCTTGTCATCCGGCCCACCATCCCCGCCAGCCTGATGGACAACGACACCAAGATCTATGTCAACCCCACCGGCCGCTTCGTGGTGGGCGGCCCCCAGGGCGACTCCGGGCTCACCGGCCGGAAGATCATCGTGGACACCTACGGCGGCAGCGCCCCCCACGGCGGCGGCGCCTTCTCCGGCAAGGATCCCACCAAGGTGGACCGCTCCGCGGCCTATGCCGCCCGCTGGGTGGCAAAGAACGTGGTGGCCGCCGGTCTGGCCAAGCGCTGCCAGGTCCAGCTGGCCTATGCCATCGGCGTGGCCAAGCCGGTCTCTGTCCGGGTGGACACCTTCGGCACTGGCACGGTATCTGACGAGCACCTGTCCGACATGGTGGAGTCTGTCTTTGACCTGCGCCCCGCCGCCATCATCCGGGATCTGGACCTGCGCCGGCCCATCTACCGCCAGCTGGCCGCCTACGGCCACTTCGGCCGGGACGACCTGGATCTGCCCTGGGAGCGCACCGACAAGGCGGAAGCCCTTCTGGCCGCCCGCTGAAACGCGCCTGATCCCAGCCGTTCCCACCAAAAAAGGAAAAAACGATCACATTTGTCCGACAAAAGACAGACCGGAGCTGCTCCGGTCTGTCTTTTTCGGCAAATTTGGGATGGACACAGGGGCTGTATCAGGGGTAAAATAATTTGGGTTTTATTATTTTTAGGTGGATGACCTCATCCGCCCTTCCACAAGGAGGATCCAGCTATGGACCATAAGGAACTGCTTAAGCGGGTGGACCACACCCTGCTGACCCCCACCGCTGCCTGGGATCAGATACAGAAGCTGTGTGACGAGGGCCTGACCTTCGGGACCGCCTCCATCTGCATCCCGCCCCGGTATGTGAGCCGCGCTGCAGGCTATGTGGGCCAGCGCCTGAAGATCTGCACGGTGGTGGGCTTCCCAAACGGCTACAACACCCCCGAGGTCAAGGTCTTTGAGACAGAGGACGCCATCCGCAACGGCGCAGACGAGATCGACATGGTCATGGATCTTGGCCTGGCCAAGGCCGGCGACTGGGAGGGCGTCCTGGCGGAGATCCGGGCGGTCAAGGCCTCCTGCAGCGGCCACATCCTGAAGGTGATCGTCGAGGCCTGCCAGCTGACTCAGGAGGAAAAGATCGCCGCCTGCCGCATCGTCTCCATATCCGGTGCGGACTTTATCAAGACCTCCACCGGCTTCTCCACCGGCGGCGCCACTGTGGAGGACGTGAAGCTCTTCCGGGAACAGATCAGCCCCGATGTGCGCATCAAGGCCGCCGGCGGCATCCGCACCTTCCAGCAGGCCCAGGCCATGCTGGACGCGGGGGCCGACCGCATCGGCGCCAGCGCCCTGGTGGGGTTGTTCCAGCAGGAGGGGTAAACCAAGTCAAAATGCGGCGTCCGGGATCCCGGACGCCGCATTTTGACTCTTTACGTTTCTTCTGTGTCCTCCAATATCGGGGCCTCCTCCTGCCTGGTGCTCAGCCGTCTGCCCACATCCCGGCGGAGCAAGGTGTACAGCACCGAGGCCACCGGCACACTGAGCAGCACGCCCAGCAGGCCGAACAAGCCGCCGCCCACTGTCACCGCTGTCAGCACCCAGATGCCGGGCAGACCGATGGAGGTGCCCACCACCCGGGGATAGATCACATTTCCCTCGATTTGCTGGAGGATGGACAGGAAAATCAAAAACACCAGTGCCCGCACCGGGGAGACCATCACCAGCAGGAAGGCGGAGAGAATGGCCCCGATGTAGGCCCCCGCCACCGGGATCAGGGCGGACACCCCCACGATCACGCCGATGAGGGGTGCGTAATCCGCCTGGATGAAAAAGGTCCCCATGGCGCACAGACCGCCCAGAATACACGCCTCAATAAGCTGCCCAGAGACGAAATTGGTGAAAATGGTCGCCGTCAGCCGGATCACGTCGCTCACGGTCCCGGCGTACCGGGCCGGCAGATAGGCCCGCAGCACCCTCCGTCCTTGGCTCAGCAGGGTCTCCTTCCCCGCCAGCATATAGATGGAGAACACCACCGCCAGCACAAGGGTCACAAACATGGAGATGATGCTGGTGGTCACCGTCATCACATGGGTCGCCGCGTTGGTGATGCTGGCCAGTAGTCCCTCCAGCACCTCCCGCAGATAGCTGTTCAAGCTGGTCAGGTCCAGGGCCTCCCAATCCAGATAGGCCGCCGCCTGATTCAGCAGCAGCTGGAGGTTTGCGATATAGCCGTTCAAGCCGCCCACAAAGGTGCGGAGGCTCCGCCCCACCTGGGGCAGGATAAAGGAAAACAGGGCCACGATGGCCGCGATCAGCACCAGGTAGGAGGTGAACACCGCCAGAGGCCGGCCCAGCTTCTTCCACCGGGGTCCCAGGTTGCGCTCATAGTTCCGGCAGAAAAAGGCGCAGGGCCGGTTGAGTACAAAGGCGATGGCAAACCCCATAAACAGGGGCTTACAGCTGGACAGCACCTGCCCCAGCAGCGCCAGGATCCAATCAAATTTCACCAGAGCCAGCACCAGCAGCACCGTGTAGGTGATGATCATTAAAATACTCTGCATCCACTTCTTCGGCATACGTTTCTCCATTCCCATCTGATCCTGCCTGTAATGTTCTGTATCACTATACCATGCCCTTCCCCGCCCGTCAACATACCCGCCCGGCCCTAGCAGGCCAGCAGAATAAAAAGCCCCCGGCTGCGTGTATGCGCACAGCCGGGGGGCCGGGGGATGATGCCTTTCCCACCGGAACATGGTGGCCAGAGAGATGTGGAAAAGCCAAAGTGTGGGAAGAAAGCAGGGAGGTATGAGGAGGGGGGCTTTTGGTCTCTCATCTCTAACCACCTATAGATTAGCATATGCTAACCAATATGTCAAGAGGATTTTAATTTTTTTCCAAGCCCCCAATTCTTAAGGATCTATGAAGATTCCCTCTGGCCTCTTGCGTCCGTGCCCCCCTTGTGCTACGCTCAAAGCACCAAATCCTGCCCGCCGCCACTGGCGCGGGCTCTTTTCGGAGGGATGTCCATGCAAGCTGTCCATCTGTCCGGGGGCGCCCTCACCCTCGGGCTGGCCGCCGCCCTGCTCTGCGCCGGATGCGCCCCCCTGCCCTCCGTCAGTCAGGGTTCCTCCGCCCCTCAGGTCTCCACGGTCTCCGCCTCACTCTCCCAGGTCTCCTCCCTGCGGGGGGCTCTGGACCGCCTGGAGCCGGAGGCGGACTGTCTGGTCCTGGCCTCCGGCGGGGAATATTACCGGTTCGAGCGCAACGGTGTGGACGTCTCCGGGCTGATTCCCGGGGACCCGGTCACCGTCACCTATACCGGGGCTCTGGACCCGGAGGAGGGCACCGTCTCCGCAGTCCTGCTCTCCATCACCAGGGACACGCTTTAAACCCTGGCGGCCGCATCCACAGGTGGGATGCGGCCGTCCTTTTATCGTCCTCTTCTAACTTCGGAGGGCCGGGCCTCCGGCTGAAAGCCCTCAAAGATCACCAGAAAGCCCTCCCGCTCCAGCCGTGACATCTCCTCCGGGTCGGTCACCGTCCAGCAGAAGACCGGCAGGCGGTGCAGCTTCTTGCACAGCCATACCGCGGGCAGCATTCGGTGCTCCCAGTGAAAGGAGATAAAGTCTGGCCTGGTCAGTGCATTGGGCAGCAGACCCGCCATCGCAAGGGCCTGCCACCAGGACAGTTCCCCCCGGAACCGCCAGAAATCCTGGGAGAGCTGGCCCCGGCATACGTCCGGGCGGTGGAGGCGCAGCCAGCGGACCACACCGGGGTGGAAAGATTCAATGCAGTAGTTCACCCGGAACCGGTCCAGGGTATTCACCGCCGTCTCCACCAGCGCACTGACGTCGTAGTAGTCCGCCTTCAGCTCCACCAGAAGGGGCGGCCCGCCCTGGAACATGGGAAGCACCTCCTCCAGCAGGGGGACCGTCTCCCCGGTCCCCTCCAATTGGAATGCCTTCAGCTCCGCAGCCGACAGGCCGGACACCTCCGCGTCCACCCCGGCGGTGCGCTTCAGGTTCTTGTCATGGATCACCGCCAGCCGCCCGTCCCCGGTGAGATGGACGTCCAGCTCCACCCCATAGCCACGCTCCAGCGCACGCCGGAAGGCGGGCAGGGAATTCTCCGGCGCCCCGGCCTCCCGGTCGTGGAGGCCCCGGTGGGCATACCGAAACCGGCGGAACACCGCCCACTTTGGGTGGTCCCGCCGCCCTCCTGTGGCCATCACCCACAGGCCCCCGCACAGAAACAGCAGTATCAGTATCAGCTTCAGCCAGAACATAGGGTTCACTTCCCGATCCTCTCTGATCTTGCCCCCTATCTTACCACCCGCTCCCCCAGCTGTAAAGAGGGGGCGCGAAGCAGATGCGGACATAAAACGCGGCGGCCCGGTCCGGGCCGCCGCACGCTGTTTTATTCCTCGCCGCCCATCAGCAGGTACATGACCGCCTTTTGAGCGTGGAGGCGGTTCTCCGCCTCGTCAAAGATCTCCTCCGCGTGCTCCTCGAACACATCCGCGGTGATCTCCTCCCCCCGGTGGGCGGGGAGGCAGTGCTGTACCATACAGCCCGGGTTCGTCTCCGCCATCAGCTCCCGGTTGATCTGATAGCCGGCAAAGGCCTTCTCCCGGATGGCCTTCTCCTCCTCCTGGCCCATGGAGGCCCACACGTCGGTGAACACCACGTCGGCGCCCACGGCGGCCTGCCTGGGATCCCGGCAGAGGGTAAAACGGAAGCTGGGGGCGCTCTTGGCAAAGGATAGCACATCGGGATGGGGATCATAGCCCTCGGGGCAGGCCACAGCCACCTCCATCCCCACCTTCAGGCCGCCCACGATGAGGGAGTTGGCCATGTTGTTGCCGTCGCCGATGTAGCACATCTTCAGACCCTCCAGCACCGCCTTGTGCTCCCGGACCGTCATCAGGTCGGCCAGCACCTGGCAGGGGTGGCAGAAATCCGTCAGGCCGTTGATCACCGGGATGTTGGCGTGGGCCGCCAGGGTCTCCACCTCCTCCTGGGCAAAGGTGCGGATCATAATGCCGTCACAGTACCGCAGCAGCACCCGGGCGGTGTCCTCCACCGGCTCGCCCCGGCCGATCTGGCTCTCCTTGCTGGAGAGGAACAGGGCGTGGCCGCCCAGCTGGTACATCCCGGTCTCAAAGGAGACGCGGGTGCGGGTGGAATTTTTCTCGAAGATCATGGCCAGAGTCTTGCCCTTCAGCTTATCGTGGGCGATGCCGTGTTTCTGGCTGAATTTCAGCTGGTCCGCGGTATTCAGGATCTTCAAAATATCCTCTTTAGACAGGTCAAGCAGCTTCAGCAGGTCTTTTTTCATCTGAGATCACCTTTTTCTCTCGATTCCCCTCAATGGGTCAGCATGGTGCCGATGCCCTCGTCGGACAGCAGCTCCAACAGGATGGCGTGGGGGACGCTCCCGTCCAGCAGGGTGGCGGACCGCACGCCGGAGCGCACCGCCTCCACGCTGCAATTCGCTTTCAGCGCCATCTCCGGCGGGATCACGCCGCTGCGGATCATGGCGGGGACCTGGGACAGCCCCAGCTCCGGGATGGGGGCCTCGGGGGCCGCCGGATCCCGCAGGAGCTTGGTGCTCTCCACCAGGTGGATCAGCTTTTCCGCCTTCAGCGCCACCGCCAGCCGGGCGGCAGTGAGGTTGGCGCTGACGCTGTACACTGTCTCGCCGCCGTCCGCGCCCTGGGCCACAGCGGCCACGACGGGGGTGTAATCCTGGGCCAGGAAGGTCTCCAAAATGGTGCTGTCCACCCGGACCAGCTCGCCGGTGCAACCTTCAGCCGCCCGGGCGGTCATCAGGCCGCCGTCAATGCCGCACAGGCCGATGGACTTGGAGCCCAGCTTGTTCAGGGTGGCGACCAGGCTCTTGTTCACCTTGCCGCACAGGACCTCCTGAAGGATCTCCATGGCCTCCGGCCCGATTTGGTAAACGCCTTCCTTCTGGACCAGTTCCCGGCCGGACTGGGCCAGGGCCTGCTTCACCTCGGGGCCGATGCCATGGACCAGCACCACCTTGATGCCCACCAGACGGAGCATGGTAATGTCTGTGGCAACCGCATCCCGCAGCTCCGCGTCCATGGCTACGCCGCCGCAGTTGACCACCACGATCTTTCCGTTGTAGCGCTGGATGTAGGGCAGCGCCTCTGTTAAAATCTTCGCACGATCCAGATGGGTATTGGACATTGTGTATTCTCCTCCCGCTCAGGGTCTTTCCGGGACGCTCAGGTCCAGTCCCTCCGTCTCTGGAAAGCCCAGCATCAAATTCAGGTTTTGCACCGCAGCGGCGGCCACCCCCTTGCCCAGGTTGTCAAACCGGGCGGTGAGCAATGTCTGCTCTCCGTGTCCGCACACGGTGATCTCCAGCCGGTCCGTACCGGCAAAGGCGTTGGAGACCAGCCGGGGACCGTTTTTTCCAAAGGGGGCCACGGTCACCAGGGCCTGTCCTTCATAGTAGGACGCCAGCATCTCGCACACGTCCTCCGCCGTGGGATGTCCCCGGAGCAGACGGTTTTGAAGGGGGACCGAGGTGGACATCCCGCTGTACATATCGCTTAAAATCGGGGTAAACACCGGGGGGTGGTCCAGGCCGGCGATGTGCTGCATCTCATTCAGGTGGCTGTGGTCCAGCCCCAGAGCATACAGGCTGGGGGCCGCAAGAGCCGGATCCCGGCCCGGGTCCTGAAACTCGGCAATCATCTCTTTTCCCCCACCGGAGTAGCCCGTAATAGAGAAGCAGGTCACCGGGTAGTCCGGAGGCAGCACCCCCAGTTTCACCAGCGGGGCTGCGATGGAGAGAAATCCGGACGCATGGCACCCGGGATTGGCTACCCGCTTGGAGAAGCGGATGCGCTGGCGCTGGCCGGGGAGCAGTTCAGGAAAGCCGTACACCCAGCCCTCTGTGGTCCGGTGGGCCGGGGACGCGTCCAGCAGACGGGTTTCGGGATTTTCCACCAGGACGGGGGTCTCCCGTGCGGTCTCACTGGGCAGGCAGAGCAGCGCCAGATCCGCCATGTTCAGCAGCTTCTTCCGCTCCTCCACATCCCGGCGCTTCTCCGGGTTGATGAGCAGCAGCTCCAGGTCGTCCCGCCGGGACAGCAGGGCATCAATCTTTGCCCCCACCACGCCGCCTTTTCCATCAATAAAGATCTTCGGTTTTCCCGCCATCACAGATCCGTCCTTTGCTCCAATGTAAGAAGTCCGGGCCGTCCCGCCTTCTCCGTCCTCATTGTACCGCGTTTTCCCGCGATCCACAATGGGCAAGCCGGGATCTCTGTTGGCCCAGGATGGCGCGCCGTTGGCGGGGGCAAAAGTCTCCGGCGACCTACCCCTTCCGCTCTGCTACAAACCCTTCGATCTGCTGCATCACTGCTTCCTTGGACGGGCCGCCGCAGCTTCCCACACAGGCGGCCTGCGTGGGGGCCCCGTTTTGATAAAAATGCTCGGCGGAAATGAATTCCGCCTGCGCCAAGGTTTTGCTCCGCAAAACGCTTGTACGCGCCTGCCGGCGCGCCCCGCCGTTGGCGGGGGCAAAAGTCTCCGGCGGCTTACCCCTTCCGCTCCGCCACAAATGCCTCAATCTGCTCGATCTGTTCCATAACTGCAACCTTAGACGGGCCGCCGTAGACTTTTCTCCCGTTGACGCAGTTCTTCAGGGCCATGGCCTCATACACGCCCTCGTCGAACAGCTCGGAGATGGCCCGGAAGTCCCGGAGTGTCAGGGTGTCCAGGGTCTCGTGGTTCTTGATGCACAGATTGACCAGCCGGCCCACGATCATATAAGCCTCCCGGAAGGGCATCCCCTTTTTCACCAGGTAGTCGGCGCAGTCGGTGGCGTTGATGAAGCCGCCCGCCGCCGCCCGCTCCATATTGTGCCGCCGGACAGACAGGGTGTTCACCATGGCGGCAAAGACAGGCAGGCACACCTCCACGGTGTCGATGGCGTCGAACAGGGCCTCCTTGTCCTCCTGCATATCCTTGTTATAGGCCAGGGGCAGCCCCTTCATCATGGTCAGCAGGGTGATGAGGTCCCCGTACACCCGGCCAGTCTTGCCCCGAACCAGCTCGGCCACATCGGGGTTCTTCTTCTGGGGCATGATGGAGGAGCCGGTGGAGTAGGCGTCGTCCAGATCCACAAACTTGAACTCCCAGGAGCACCATAGGATGATCTCCTCAGAGAACCGGGACAGGTGCATCATCAGAATGGACAGGGCGGAGAGCAGCTCAATGGCGTAGTCCCGGTCGGAAACCGAGTCCATGGAGTTGTCGGTGGGCTTCCGGAAGCCCAAAGCCTTGGCCGTCTGGAACCGGTCCACCGGGTAGGTGGTAGTGGCCAGAGCGCCGGCCCCCAGGGGGCACTCGTCCAGCCGCTCCAGGCAGTCCTCCAGCCGGGTCACATCCCGCTTGAACATATTGGCGTAGGCCATCATGTAGTGGCCGAAGGTGGTGGGCTGGGCCCGCTGGAGATGGGTGTAGCCCGGCATCACCGTATCGGTGTGCTCCCTGGCTTTCTCTGCCAGCACCTGCTCCAGATCCAGGATCATGGAGATAATGACAGGGATTTCCTCCTTCACATACAGGCGGGTGTCCACCGCCACCTGGTCGTTCCGGGAGCGGGCGGTGTGCAGGCGCTTGCCCGCGTCCCCGATGCGCTGGGTGAGCAGGGTCTCAATGTTCATGTGGATGTCCTCATTGTCCACGGAGAACTCCACCTTGTCCGCCTCGATGTCCGCCAGGATGGCCTTCAGGCCCTCCACGATCTGCTCTACCTCATGCTCCTCAATGATCCCCTGCTTGCCCAGCATCTGGGCATGGGCGATGGATCCGGCGATGTCCTGCTTATACAGCCGGGCGTCAAACTGGATGGAGGAGTTAAAATCATTGACTAATGTATCGGTCTCCTTTTGAAACCGGCCAGCCCATAATTTCATGCGTCATCTCTCCTTCTCGGTCACATTTCCGTCCCATGGACGGTCCATAGTATGGAATCAGGAGCCAGGAGCTGAGGGGTCCCGTTTCTCATTCCCAGTCCCCCATTTCCAATTCCTAACTCCTAATTCCTAACTTATCAGAGCTTCCCCTGCTCCCGGAGAGCCTGAACCTTATCAGGAAGGCCCCACAGGTTGATGAATCCCTGGGATTTCCCCGACAAACCCGCTTCGCTGGGCTTTGGCGGGGACCCCAATATATTGTACTTGCGCGGGCGAAATGAATTCGCCCTTGCGCCAAGGTTTTGCTCCGCAAAACGCTTGTACGGCGTATTCACGCCGCCCGGCCTTGCCGGGCAGAAGGACTCCCAGATCCTTTTCTTACAGCTTTCCCTGCTCTCTCAGAGCCTGCACCTTATCGGGAAGGCCCCACAGGTTGATGAAGCCCTGGGAGTCCTTCTGGTCGTAGTCGCTCTCCTCAAAGGTGACCAGGTTCTCGGAGTACAGGGTCTCAGGAGAGGTGATGGCGGCGGTGATGATATTGCCCTTATAGAGCTTCAGCTTCACCGTGCCGGTGACGTGCTTCTGGGTGTCCACGGCGAAGGCGGTGAGGGCCTCCCGCAGGGGGGTGAACCACTTGCCGTTATAAATCAGGTCGGCGAAGTCCACCGCCAGCTTGGTCTTCATGTGCTTGGTGTCCTTGTCGATGGTGATCTGCTCCAGCACCTCGTGGGCCCGGTAGAGGATGGTGCCGCCGGGGGTCTCGTACACGCCCCGGTCCTTCATGCCCACCAGCCGGTTCTCCACGATGTCCAGCAGGCCGACACCGTTCTCTCCGCCCAGCTTGTTCAGCTTGCGGATGATGTCGCTGGCCTTCATCTTCTCCCCGTCGATGGCCACAGGCCAGCCCTTCTCAAAGTCCAGGGTGACGTAAGTGGGGGCGTCGGGAGCCATAGCGGGGGACACACCCATCTCCAGGAAGCCGGGCTTGTCATACTGGGGCTCGTTGGCGGGATCCTCCAGATCCAGGCCCTCGTGGGACAGGTGCCACAGGTTCTTGTCCTTGGAGTAATTGGTCTCCCGGCTGATCTTCAGGGGGACGTTGTGGGCCTCGGCATAGTCGATCTCCTCGTCCCGGCCCTTGATGTCCCACTCCCGCCAGGGAGCGATGATCTTCATCTCAGGGGCAAAGCGCTTGATGGCCAGCTCAAACCGCACCTGATCGTTGCCCTTGCCGGTGCAGCCGTGGCAGATGGCGTCAGCCCCCTCTTTCTTGGCAATCTCCACCAGCCGCTTGCCGATGATGGGCCGGGCGAAGGCGGTGCCCAGAAGATAGTCCTCATACTTGGCCCCCATCATCATGGAGGGGATGATGACCTCATCCACCATCTCGTCAGTCAGGTCCTCGATGTACAGCTTGGAGGCGCCGGTCTTGATGGCCTTCTCCTCCAGGCCGTCCAGCTCGTCCCCCTGCCCCACATCGGCGGAGACCGCGATGATCTCCGGGTTATTGTAATTCTCCTTCAGCCAGGGGATGATGATGGATGTATCCAGGCCGCCGGAATAGGCCAGCACGACTTTCTTGATCTCAGACATTTCGTTTCCCTCCAAAATTCGGGCGGAGCGCCCGGTTCCGGGTCCGCCGCGTTTCATTGGGGACAGTCTACCACTCTTTGGATGAGATTTCAAGCGCCGATTTGTATAATTATTCTTATCTACTCAATTTTCTTCCGTAAAAATTAAATAAATATGAATATATTTTTGAATATAAATAAATTTTATTCACTTTCTCATGGAGACTATTTGCGCCGCGCAGAGCTGTACTGTCCCGCACCGCTCTCTAATTTAGTTCCGTCCACCTGCGCCCCCTTTCTGTGCGGCGGTGCGGTGTAACCGCTCTGTTTCTGGGCAAACTATACAGAGTCTTTATATCAATGATTCAAATCTTAACACTATGGATTCTTGTGCTCTTGTCGAGCCGTGGTATAATTTACCGCATCAGAAGCTGGGTCCTTTGAGCTGACGCCATGGAGTCCTCGATTGCCCCGGCTCTGTCCCTGTCCGCAGCGGCGGACCTGACATAAAGATGTACGCCCGTAATATTGACAGAGACATAGTCTATTCAGGTCTGGAGCCCGCAGAAGGCCCACATCCACGGCCGCCCCGGCAAGTTCTGGATGTTTGGTACGGAATGCGCCGCTGCACTCATGTGTGTGAAATGGTTGAAGGAGGTCGTTATTTATGCTGGAAGTCAGCTTTGATGTAATGCAAAGCGCCGCACTGGCCGCTCTTGTGGCCATGGTGGGCCGCGGGATCGTAAAACGGGTCAAATTTTTCCAGACTTATTGCATCCCCGGAGTGATTGTGGCTGGTCTGATTGTCAGTTTCATTCTCGGGATCTTGCGGAGCGCCGGGCTGTTGTCCGTCCACTTTGAGGTCACTGTTCTAAAAGAATGGTTCATGGATATTTTCTTCACAGGGGTCGGCCTGACAGCCTCCTGGGCACTGATCAAAAAGGGTGGAAAGGTGTGCATCGGGATCACCATTACAACCATTGGACTGATCTTGGGACAGGACATCCTGGGCGTGGCCCTGGCCGTCCTGCTGGGGATGCACCCCCTCCACGGCCTGGGACTGGGCTCCCTGTCTCTGATGGGCGGCGTGGGTACCTCCAGCGCCATCGCCCCCTCCTATGAGGCGCTGGGCGCGGAAAACGCCGTCGTACTGGCCGTTATGTGCGCCACCTTTGGTATGGTGTTTGCCAGCCTGTGCGGCGGACCGGTGGCCCGGACGCTGATCAAGCGCCACCATCTGCACGGAGAGGCGCGGATGGCCGAGTCTGAGTCCGAGGCCGTCGTCCCTCTGAATGGGAAGTCCCTGCTGAGCAGCGTATGTCTCATCATCGTATCCGCCGGACTGGGCTCTTACATCGCCATCCTGGCCGGCAGAGTCCCCTATATCGAATTTCCCTACTTCATTGGCTGCATGATCGGCGGCGTCATCGTCCGCAATATTCTGGACGTCATCCATGTGGAGGTCCGGACCGAGGAATTGGACGCATTTGGCGATCTGTGCCTTGAGATCTTTCTGGGCATGACCATGATGACCATTGATGTGACCAAGTTGGCAGGCGCCTTCGGCCCCTTCGTGATCATCTTTGCCGCACAGGTCATCTTCACCTGTCTGTGGGCCTATTTCATCACCTTCCGCACCTGCGGCCGGAACTATGACGCGGCGGTGATTGCCGCAGGACACATCGGCATGGGGCTGGGCAACGGACCCAACACCATGGCCAACGAAAAGGCCGTCATGGCGGAGCACGGCTTCTCCAATGTGGGCTGGGTCGTGTATCCCCCCTTCGGCCTGCTGGTGCTGGACATTTTCAACCCCATTTTCTGCTCGGTGATCGCCGTACCCCTGTGCCGCCTCTTCGGAATCGCCTAACGGAGAGAGGCTGCCACCACGCTCGCTCCCAAAGTCCTCTCTAAAATGCTGAAGGAACGGGGCTTTGCAAAGCAGGGCTTGAAAAACAATTCAAAGAACAAGTGAGTGCGAACTGTCGAAATGGCAGTTCGCACTCGCTTGCTTTTTCCATGGTCCCACCCTTGCTTCGGGCCTAAAATCTGCATCTTACAGCGGACCTCAAGCGCGCTCCACAAAGAAAGCGCGAAATCAAAAAATAATTGACAAACGATAATTTTTTGCAGCCTGTGCCGCTGTATCCAGCGGGGAAGAGAGCTTCAGGAGGACCACGACTCCATCATATAAGGGAGGGTACGCTGTGGCCATCACGGTACATTTGAGCGAAATATTGAAGGAGCGGGGCATGACCGCCCTTCTACTGCTGGACCTGTGCGGGGGCGTGCTGGCCCACCCGGAGCAGCCAGGGACAGAGCAGGACCGGTTCGTCGGCTTTCACCTGGTATATGAGCCCGCCCCCCTCCCCGGTGAGGAGCGAAATATCGAAGACGAGCACTGGGTGGAATACGGTACACAGACCCTGGACGCGGGACCCTGCGGCTCCTCCGGGAGGACACCCTCACCGCCGGGGAGGCCATGGACCTGGGCGGGACCTGGACCCTCCCCTGGGCGGAGGGTGCGGCCTATACCCTGGCGGTGAAGCACAACTCCGATGGGACCTGGACCTTCAATCTGTTTCCCGGGCCCTACCGGGAGGGCTAGGCCGCTTCTCTCACCGTCTGGTTTCTGGACACTCAGGGGATGGGCGTCCCGGTGACGGTGGAGCTGGAGCGGACGGCCCCAGCCTGAACCCAGACCCTCACACAGCACAGCGCCCCGGAGAAGCACCGCTTCTCCGGGGCGCTGTGCCAATTCCAGCCTGCCGGTCTCACTCCTCCACCGCGATGATCTTCACCTGGTCCGCTGAGAAGCCCGCCGTCTGGTTGACTACGTCCACGATCCGCGCCGTGTCCGCGTCGGTCAGACCGCCCTCCGGAGCGGCCACCGCCAGACTGAGGGCGTTCTCCCCAATGAAGGCCACGCAGTCGGTATAGCCCTTGGCAATGACCAGATTTTCGATCTGGGCCTCCGTTACTGTGTAGTCTGCCATGGTCTGGATGCTGGCATTGGCCTCATCCTTCAGGGTCTGGTCCGCTGACTCCTTCCCGGCGGCCTCCTGGAGCAGGGCAAGGGCACTGTCCCGGGACTGCTGGCGGTTGAGGCGCGCGGTGTCAAAATAGCTCCCGCCCGCAGAGGCCGTCCCACCGCCGTCGCTCTGCCCCGTCTGGCCGCTCCCGTCCGAACCAGGGGCGGAGGAGCCGCCGCCGCTCACCAGCGGATCCTCCTTCCCCACCATGGCGGACTCCCCCAGGGTCTTGCCTACTTCCTGCTCATAGTTCCAGTTCAAATAGACCGCCGCACACACAAATACCGCGATGGCCGCCACCACCATATTTCGCTTCCACAGCTGAGACAGGTTTTTTCCCTTCGTTTTCATGCTGAACTCCTCCCATTCTTCCATTTTAACAATATTTTGTTCCACTTGGATCCTGTTTTCCTCCACTGCCGTCCCATCTGCCGCGGTCCTCCCTATGGATCGCCCTGGCAGACGGTGATGCAGTCGCTGCCCAGCCCCGTCAGGGCGGACACCGCCCGGATCACCTGGAGCCGCACTCCTGGGTCGTCCCCGCCGGCGCACACCACCAGCGCCCCCCGGAACTGGGGGGCCACGGTCTGGAGCGGGACCACCTCCTGACTGCCTGAGCCACGCCCCAGGGTCACGGTGGAGACGCTGCGCTCCCCCTCCCCCCGGCTCTGAGTGTCCTGGGCCAGGACCTGCCGGCTGCCGCTCTTCAGGGTCAGCATGACCTCCGTCTCCCCCGCTCCATGGATGCCGGACAGGGTGCGGGCCAGCTTCTCCTCCAGCTCCTCCAGCTGGAAAAACACCTCCCCGTCCGCCCGCTCCTCCTCTGCCGGGGGGCGGGACTCCCCCGTGGGGAGCAGCAGCAGGAGCACCCCCGCCGCAATGACCAGCAGCGCATACCGGTAGCGGTCCAGGACCGCCTTCCACCGCTCCATTCCCTTGGGCCATGAGATCTTCACGGCGACTCCTCCTCTGTTTCAAAGCTCTGATGGGCCTCCGGGACCCCCAGCTCAGTCCAAATCGTCCGGGACAGTGCCGCCCGCTGCGCCGGGGTCAGCGTTCCCCGCACCATGACCCGGTCCGGGAGCCAGCCCTCCCCTCCGGCGCTTGCGCAGGTCACCTGCGCCGTGCACGCCGCTCCCAGCTCTGCCGCCTTGTCCGCAATATATGCGGCGCAGGACTGCTCTATGACGGCGCCCACCGTCTCCGCCCGGGTCTGCTCCAGCTCCTGCCGCTGTACCGCCATGACCTGTCCGTACTCCTCCAGCCACGCCTCCGGCTCCATGGGCTCCAGCCGGAGCACCGGCCCCAGCACCGCCGCCAGCACCGCCAGCCCACAGGCCAGCCGCCCCACCCGCCGCACCGGCCCGTCTGGCATCAGGCTGTTGGCCAAGGCGCACAGGATGGCCGCCGCCGTCACCCCGGTCAGCCAGTTCCCTACCAGTTCCATCATCCCATCACCGCCGATACTGCCGAGACGATGCTGAACAGCAGCACCAGGGCACAGCTCCCCGTCATCCCCAGGATCAGGCCGAAGGCTCCGCCCAGGTTGTCCATCAAGCCGCTGAGCCGGGGGCCCGCCACCGTCCCGGTGAGGGCTGCCGCCCCCTTATAGGTCAGGTAGTGGAGGGCCAGTTGTAAAAACGGCGTCAAACAGATGGCCAGTACCACCAGCATCCCCACCACCCCCACAGTGCCCCGCAGGACTCCCGCTCCGGCCAGCACCGTCTCCGCCGCGTCGGACAGGATCCCGCCCACCACGGGGATGGCCCGGGAGATGGTCATTTTCGCCGCCTTTACCGCCGCGGCATCCGCCGAGCCCGCAATGGCTCCGCTGGCGGTGAGATAGCCCACAAAGACCAGCAGGCCCGCCGTCAGCAGAAAGACGATGGTCCCCTTGATCAGGGCGGCCAGCTTTTTCAGCCCGTCGCTGCCCAGGGCAGCGTGGGCACAGCAGGCCGCGATGTACGCATACAGCAGGGGGACCAGCAGGCCGTCGATCCCCCGGATGAGCAGACTGGAGCACAGCACGGTGGCACCCTGCCGCACTGCCGCGCCGGAGACCCCTCCGGTGGCTGCGGTGAGGGTGGCCATGGCAGGCAGCAGCAGCCCGGAAAAATCGTCCATCTTGGCGATGGTTTCCCGCCCCAGGCCCACCATCACCGTCATGTCGCTCACCGTCAGGGCGGTGACCGCCAGGGCCCCGGCCATCTCCACCGCCTGGAGCCCGCCGGACCGGCCCTCCAGGCAGGCCCCCTCCGCCAGGCCGCACAGCAGGACCACTGCCATCAGTTTCAGCCCCAGACGGAGGCTGCGCCGGATCAGCCCGTCCAGCTGCGCCCCGGCGGCGCTCAAAATGCTCCTGGCTCCGGCCTCCAGGCCGTCCGTCCCCTCCACGCCGTACCCCTCCGCCTCCTCCAGCAGCTCGTCCACCTGAGGGAAGGAGGGGACCTCCGCCCCGGAACAGGGCACGGCCAGCAGGGGAAGCAGCAGGAGCAGCGCCAAAATCAACCGTCTCATATCAGCATCTCCGCCATCATCTCCACCACACCCCGCACCAGCGGCAGGGCCGCCGCCAGCGCCAGCACTGTCCCCGCCGTCTCCACAAAGGAGGCGATCCCTCCCTCCCCCGCAGAGCGGCACACCTCCGAGGTGAGCCTGGTCACCACCGACAGAACGACCGTTTTGAGCACCGGCTCCACCACACCCCGGTCCAGTCCGGCCAGCAGGGCCAATTCCTCCATCAGGCGGGCCGTCTCCCGCAGGCCGTCCCACGCCGCCAGCAGGATCCACACCCCAGCGGCCAGGGACAGCAGCAGGGCCAGTTCCGGCGCGCCCCGCCGGAGCACCGCGCCGCACAGGGCGGCGGTCACCGCCACGGCCGCCGCCTTCCCCATCAGCTCCACCGGCTCCATCACAGCTGAAACAGAGTCTTGACCAGAGTGAACAGGGCGGCGATCTCCCGCACCACCATCATCAGCACCACCACCAGCCCCGCCAGGGTGGTCATCATGGCCTGCTCGTCTCTTCCCGCCCGGCTCAACACCTGGTTGAGTACTGCAACCAGGATGCCGATGGCCGCGATCTTAAAGATCAGGTCTACGTCCATTTGCCTTCCCCTCTTTCGTAATCATAGCCCCTCACAGGAGCAAAATCACAAGAAACGCGCCGCCCGCCAGGCTCAGCGTCTGATAGACCCGGCCCATGCGGTCCCGCTCCTTCTCCGCCCGTTCCCGCTCCCGCTCCAGGGCCTCCTCCGCCCGCTTCAGCGCCGCCCGCTGCCCGTCGGCCTCATAGCGGCCCAGCACCTCTCCCAGGGGGAGCAGCGCAGCCCGGCCCTCCGGGCTCAGCTCCGCCAGCTCCGCCGTCAGCCGCCGCCAGCTGTCTCCAAAGGGGGCCCGGTCCAACTCCCGGCAGGCCCGGGCGCACCGGGAAAACAGCGCGCTGGCCGGCTCCCGGGTGCGGCTGGACAGGTCCTCCAGCAGCTCCGGCAGGGCGGTCCCCCGCTCCCACAGCTCCCGCTCCAGAAGCTCCAGACCGTCGATCACCGCCTCCGCCGCCCGCACTCTGCCTCTCAGCTCCTCCACCGCCCGCCAGCCTGCCCAGAGGGCTCCAAAGGCCACCAATGCCGCCCCCAGCGCCCGGATCATGGCAGTTCCTCCACCTCGTACCGCCGCCGGTCCCCCTCCCGCCGGATGAGCACCAGCCGCCGGAACACCCCCGCCGCCATCAGTTCCCGGTACAGGGGGCGCTCCTCCAGGTCCCGGCGGTCCCAGCCGTGGGCGGTGGCCAGCAGGGCCGCCCCGCAGCCCGCCGCGGAGATCAGGGCCCTCACATCCTCCGGGGCGGTGATCTCATCTGCCGCCAGCACCTGGGGGTTCATGGCGCGCAGCAGGAGCATCAGGGCCAGGGCCTTGGGACAGCCCTCCAGCACGTCGGTGCGCGCCCCCACCTCCAGCTGGGGGCGGCCGTTCCACAGGGCGGCCACCTCCCCCCGCTCGTCGGCCACGCCCACCCGATGGGGCGTCATGCCTTCTCCGTCCGAGGCTGCCCGGATCAGGTCCCGGAGCAGCGTGGTCTTACCAGCCCCTGGGGGCGCCAGGATCAGGGTACTGTACAAGGTTCCTTCCCGCCGGAGCAGCCTGTCCGACACGGGCCGGGCCGCCCCCACCGCCTGACGGGCCACCCGGACCGCTGCCGAGGACAGGCGGCGCAGGCCCCGCAGCTCCCCGTCCCGGACCACCGCCGTGCCGCACAGGCCCACCCGGTGTCCCCCCTCTACGGTGAGGTAACCCCGGCGGAGCTGGTCGGCCACGGTGTGAAAAGAAGCCCGGCTGGCCAATTCCAGCAGCTGCTCCAGCTCCTGTCCCGTCACCGGCTCCCCGCCCAGGGGGCGCTCCCCCTCCGGCAGCACTGCCGCCATAGGCCGCCCCCACCGGAGCCGCAGTTCCTCCACCCGGGCGCGCTGCTCCTCTGGAAGGGCCATAGCCTCCTGTCTCAGACGCAGCGGGAGGACCCGCACCGCCTGCTCAAATCCTTGGATCTTCTTCTCTTCCATGTTCCACATCACCGGCCTTTGCCCTACATCCTATGTGGACAGGCCGTGGGATATGACAGCCGCTCTCCGCCTTCTTTTTATGATATTTTTCGCACATTCACCTTGACAAGCGCCTCTTGATATGATATATTTCGCTCATTAAGTGTGAAAAATATATCGCATCAGAGAGGAGACTCCCCCATGAAGCACCCGTTCAACTGCATGGGCCTGCTTGCCCTTCCCGCGCTGGCCGCCCTGCTCTTCCTGCCCACCAGAGACCCGGCTTTCCTGGGATTTTTGGGCTTTCTGGTCTTTCTCCGCTACTTCTGGGTCAATCCGGACGAGCTGTTCCTCCTCACGCTCCGCCAGGCGGCCACCGCCGCCTTTGTGGCGGAATGCACCCTGCTGGGCCCCCTGCTGCTGTTTTTCCACTTTCTGTCCCCGGACCGCAGCCCCATGCCCCAGGCGCTGGGACTGAGCTTCGGCCTCTCCCTCATCCTCTTCTGCCTGTACCACAGCTGGCTGGAGTGGAAGGAGGCACAAGGGAGCCTATGAGCCTGACCACAAAGCTTCGGGAGTACCGGGCCCGGGACAAGCTGAGCCAGGAGGAACTGGCCCGGAAGGTGGGGGTCCGGCGGGAGACCATCGGAAATTTGGAAAACGGGAAGTACAATCCCTCCCTCAAGCTGGCTATGGACATCGCCAACGTGTTCGGCTGTACTGTGGAGGAGCTGTTTCAATTCCACTGACAGGACGGCAGAGCGAACCCGCTCCGCATACAAAACAGAGCCGGGGGGGGGGAGAAGCAGGCCCCCCGCGGGGGGGGGTGTTTTT
>ENA-UONQ01000481-UONQ01000481.1-human-gut-metagenome-genome-assembly--contig:-CS26-NODE-481-length-50677-cov-11.534412_pt1 | contig 50677 bp, 47 predicted proteins | sample MGYA00242460_ERZ724007 | MGnify/ENA metagenome assembly ERZ724007
TATAATCGGCAAAACCAGATGCGACGGAGTTCAGAACCAGATGCGACTTTTGGAGGGTTGAAGTAGCCCAAAACGAAAAGCAACGAAAATTTCGCACACGTATCGGATGTAATGTAAAGTAAATAGGCTTTTTGTTTACATATTGCGGAAGATATATAAAGAAATATGCGCTTCGTTTACATATCGCGGGATATGTAAAGCGAATCAGAAAAAACACCGTTCGAATGGCTTTCGACTGCCGCTCGAACGGTGTTTGGCGTTAGACCGAATCCACCTTACTCGCCTAAATACCCTCCCTCGAACAGGGATGCCTGCGCCCGTTCCTCGTAGTTGCAGACCATCCACTCCTCCTGCCTTCGGCGACTCGACTTCGAGGCACTGATCGTCCGCTCGACACGGTGGATGATCCAGCCGTTCTTCTGGGCATACCGGTCGATCATATCGAACGGGAACATCGTGAGCATGAACTTTCCCTTGACGGTTTCGAGCAGTTGCAGGAGCTGCTCCATGTTCTGCTCGTTGAATGTGTCCTCGTAGTGACCGCAGTCTGAGTTCACATAGGGCGGATCGACGAAATGGAAGGCATCGGGAGCATCGTAGCAGGCGATCACGTCGAGCGCGTTGCGGTTCTCGATGGTCACCCGTTCGAGCCGCTGGCAGAGCTGCTCCGTGAACTCATCCTTCGCGTTGCGCAGCTTCTTGGTCATCGTGCCGCTGAAGTCGTATCCGAACGTCCCGTCCATCATCGAGGCGAACGACATCTTGCAGAGCGCCCATACAGCCCACGCCCGCTCGACGGGAGTGAAGAACTGCGGATAGGAGTTGATGTGCCCGGCGTGGGCGTGCAGGTCTCGGCTGTGCAGCGTCTTGTCGATCTCACACTTGAGGTCGGAATAGTAGACCTGCGCGCACCAGTAGAAGTTCGTCAGCTCCATGTTGATGTCGTTGATGATCTCGGCCTCGGCAGGCCGTTTGGCGAACAGGACGGCCGCGCCGCCGCAGAACGCCTCGGTGTAAATCTTATGCGACGGAACGAGAGGCAGGATGTGCTTGAGCATCGTCTGCTTGCCGCCATAGTAGGAAATTGGGGTTCTCATAGTTTGCTTTTCTCTAAAATTTTGTACTTTTGTGTACTCTTACCTACGTGCAAGGTTTATGGCACAAAAAACGCCTAACCGCGATTGAGGGTATTCCCCCGGTCGTGCGGTTAGGCGCCTTTGTGTTAGTACGTAGGTAAGAGGACTTGCTAACAGGCCGGGGGATTCTTTATGCCCACCCCCGAGGGGCTTCATCCGTCAGACTCGATACAGACTGAAGTCGATTTCGTCCTTCGCTTTCCAGCCGGCGGCCAGCGTACCCTGTACGTGCGCCATCGCGGCCGTGTAAAAGTTCTTCAGTTCGTCTACGGTCGTGAACTCCCGGTATACCGGCTTTTCATCGGTTCCGAGCTTGAATACGACCGGAAGGTTCGCTCCGTCGGTCTGAACGGCCAGATCGAACGCGGCCTTGTAGTTGAACTGATTCTCTGCCGAGAGCCACACGGGCGTCTCTTCCCAGCGGAATCCCGAGCGGATCGCTTCGTCGATCCGGGCATTGTACGATGCCAGCACCGCGGTCTTGATCTCCTCGAGCGTCGGCCGGCGGTCGAATTCCGCCTCCTCGTAGGTGGCCATGCCGTCCTGCTCCTCGATGTCCCAGCGGACTCTCCATTTATCCTTGCGCGGATTGACGCACTCGATGGGCGCCACGCCCGCACTACCTTGAATTCTCATGTAAATACGTATTTGGTCTTGTTCTTGCCGAACTGCTCCGCCTTGATGGTCGTCTCGAAGGGGAAGCCGTCCGGCATTTCGCGTATCTGCTGAAGGATGTTCTTCATCTCTTCAGAATTAGTGAAGAATTTCCGCATCTCGCCGTTCATTTCGATCTGAACGAGACACCGGTCTTCACCCTGTTCGGTCTTGATTCCGGTTTCGAAATCATGCACCACGATGGGAAGATTGACCAGTTCGCGGATGGAGATCGTCGCGCCCTTGAAGCGCTTCTTGCCATCGGCCGGCGTGTACGTAACGCCCAAATCCTTGAAGTTTTTCATATCGATACCTGTTAGTTTGGAGAAAAGCCTTCTGCAATCGGCGTGTTTGGCCATCCCGTAGAAGGATGCCGTCAGTTCACGCCTGCGTCGTCTGCTCTCGACCTCGCTCATCTTCCGGGCGAAGGTCTGCTTGTTGCGCTTGCGCAGCCGCACATGGTCGGGATAGATCACGTAGCCGAGGAAGTCGATACCCTCCTCGACGGGAGTGATCCGGTCGTTGGGTTTCACTTCCAGCCCGATGGCTTCGACGCATCGATGCACCGCATCGCGCACGGCCCACAACTCTGCTTTCGAGGCGGCCAGCACGCGGCCGTCGTCGCAGTAGCGATAATAGTAACGGACGCCGAGGCGATCCTTGAGTTCGTGGTCGAGGTAGATCGAGAGGATTAAGTTGGCCAGCCCTTGCGAGGAGCGCAGCCCCATGCTCAACCCATGCGGCATCATGTGGATGAAGCCGTCGAGTATCTTCAGCAGCCGTTCGTCTTTGAACACCCGCCGGACGGCGGCAATGGCGACCTGCTGGTCGACGCTTTCGTAGAATTTACGGATGTCGAAGGTATAGCAGTAACGGGTTCCGTCGGGATCTTGAGCGATATCGCGCCGGATATACTCCATCAGGTCGTGCATCCCGCGGTTGCGGATCGATGCTGCGGTCGTCCGGATAAACCGCCGGTGCAGATGCTCGTCCACGACTCGCATGACCGCATTTACGGCGATCCTGTCCTTCAATGGGATCACCTGTATCGTCCGGCGTTTTCCCGCCTCCATGACGATCATCTCCCGATAACCGCCCACACGGTACAAGCCGTCGGCTATCCGCTGCTGCAGCTCCGCGATCACCTCGTCCTCATGCGCGAGCAGGTAGCGTCCGACCCGACTGCGTTTGCGGTCTGTACCGCGCAACACGGATCGGAACGATGCCTTCATGTTGTCCGTAGCGACAATCTCCTCGATGATGTACCCATCCCTGCGCATGTTACCTTCAATTCTGCGGGCCTGACCTCTTCGAGAATCCCTGCGGAAACCTACCAAGCTCCACCCAACGCTGTATGTTTCGCCTTTCCGGCCACAGGCCGCTGCTGGCGAGGCTCCTCCCCCTCGGCGCTGCGGTGGGAACACGTTCCCTGTGCAGTAGGCCGACATGCATTCTTGCGTTCTCCTCATTGTTTGCGAGCCGAGAGCCGATGTTCGCGTTCGTGTTCGACGAATCGTTGTTCGTGTTCGCGTACGACACGCCGCCATTCGCATTCGCATTGTTGTTCGACCGATAGACCACCCGGCTTATGGGGGATTCCGCCTTTCGAGGTACAAAAATATAAAATTCATCGCGAAAAAACCTAATTTCGTCATTCTCAAAATATTTTCGAGTGGCTTACGCCACTTTCAAGACCCAGCGTCATTCGACGCTGGGTAACGCTTTATACTCGCTGACGCTCGTCGCTTTGACGACTTTTCCGCGGAAGGCGAGCCGAGAGCCGATGTTCGCGCTCGCGCTCGACGAATCGAGGCTCGTGTTCGCGTACGACACGCCGCCATTCGCATTCGCATTGTTGTTCGACCGATAGACCACCCGGCTCGTAGAGCTGGACACGTTTTGCCAGTCGCAGTAATGGGAGGTTTCCGAACCGCCGCCGCGGGCGACGATCAAGTCCATATGGCGGCCGAAGACCATATTGGCTGGCCAATATTCCGCAAATACGGCGATACCCTGCACTTCGCGCGGGGCGCGCCCGGGCGTCTCGATGCTCCAGCGGCCGTCGGCCTTCTCCTTGTTGAGTGTTACGCCTTCCAACCATTCGCATTTGTCGCCCTGCCAGCATTCGTAGCCCAGCACGTTCGTCGAATAGGCATCTTTCAGCGTCTCGCCCTCGTAGTAATAGGCGCCGGTGGTTTTATTCTCGGGGTTGATCGTATCCCGCATGCCGAGCATGTTCGTCAGGCCGCTGCGCTTGTTAAACGAACTCTGACCGTAGCCGCACTGCCCCTGCGAATCGCGCGTGCCGTATTTCGCGTAGAACAGGTTCGCGACGGCGCAGTGCATGTCCCAGTCGATGAGCTGGAACCCCGGGCCGGAGTTCGCGGCATAGACTTTCAGATCGGCCTGCGAGACCGTTCCGGTGCTGATCTCACCCGAGATGGATTTCATGAAGTCGTCCTGCAGCAACGCCTCGTAGACGGCGCACAGGAACTCGTCGTCCTCCACCCAGTCCGGCTCGATGGCCTCGATCTTATCGCTCGTAGTCAGCAGCACGTAGTCGAAATCCGCTGCCGTGACGATGGTGAAAGCGAGCCGCTCGGCGCCCTCCGGAACCGTGGCGAACAGGTACATGCCATTCAGGATGCCCGCACTCGAAGTCGCGCGCAGACGCCCGAGGATCGTCCCCGCGGCGTCCAACCACACCGCACCGTAGGCCGCCGAGGCCATCGACGGGAACGCGCCTGACGGTAACCGGCGACCGGAACCGTGCAGTAGGAGTTCGCGGCGATGGCCGTCACGGCCTCGTCCAGCGTCGTGTACTCCTCGGCGATGCGGATGGCCTTGCCCGCGACCACCTCGACCTGTTCCTTCGTGAGTTTCACGTACTGACCGTCGACGGCCGGACATTCGACATCCGAACTGAAAAAGGCGTATTTTTTCTGGTTCAGCAGGTCGTTGACGCCCTTGCACCAATAGTGCGGCTCGTACATCCACACGTTGCCGTCGCGGCCCGTCAGCACCGCCGGCGTGGCCAGCGATACGTCATCCGCATCGGCGTAATAGTTCGAGTTCTCGTCGTGCAGTGGGAAGACGGTGACCTCTCCCGCGGCGGTCTTCTTGCCCAGACAGCGATGGCGCTGCGCGAGGATGCGGGCGACATGGCCGCTCGGCACATACGGCGCATCGAACCGGTAGCCCGTCCGGTTGTCGAGGTTCGAGATGTTCGCAGGGTCGGAGACCGCATCGTCGAACTCGATGCACGTCCACGCCGGCTGCTCGATCGTCAGTTCGGGGAAATGCGCCTGCATGGCTGCGAATTCCGCATCATCCATGTACCGCGTCAGGCGGCAGCGGCCCACAAGCCGGCACGTCGGCGTATTGCCACCCTGTTCGTCCACGCCACCCATCGATGCGAGGCTCCGAAGCAGAGACCCGTCGTCCTCGAGATCGACGCCCGTCACGCGCAGGTACTGCACCGCCGGGCAGCGGGCCAGCAGCTCCTGCCAGTCGATCAGCGCACAGCCGTCGATCACCAGACGTGCAATCGATGCCGTACCCTGAAGTGTCAGCCCCGTGTTCGGGAGGCTGTTCAGGCCGACCAGTTCCAGCGACTGCAATGTCGCCGGAAGCGTTGCTGTCGTAAGCGGAGCACCCGCGGCGAAGGCGACGCTCCGCAGCAAGGTATTACGCGCGACGAGCGACTCCAGCTTCAGGTTGTTCGACAGGTCGAGCGACGTGAAGCTGCTCGATTTCAGTCCCGAGACGTTCAGCGTCCGCAGGTGCAGGCAGTTCGTGACGATGAGTGCGGCGAGCGTCGTCTGGCTCTGGGCACAGCTCACGTTCAAAGTCCGCAGCGCCGTGCAGTTGTTCAGGTTGAGCGTCTGCAGCAGCGCCATCGAAACCCCCGACAGGTCGAGGCCCTGCATCCGGCTCGCGCCGTAGAAGTACTGCGGGTCGTTGACGATCAAGTCCGCGTCCATCGTCAGCTCGACCGTGCTGCCCGCATCGGCCGCAAGCACCGCCGACTGTTTCGGAGTGCCGCTCGTGTAGCCGTAGCCGAAATAGTAGCGCTCCGATGCCGTGATCCGAATCTTCCGCTTGTCCGTCGAGAACTTGTAGCCGAAGTAGGCCGCGAAGCTGTCGGCGCGGTACGTACCGGCGACGTACTGTGCATCGAGCAGCGCGAAACGGTTGCGGATCGTATAGACGCGGTGCGCATAGCGGCTGCCCTGCAAGGCGTACAGGTAGTCGTAATGCTTCCGACCCTCGGAGGTCGGGATACCTTCCGTCAACGGCTGGATGTACTTGAAATAGCCGTCCTTGTTGTAGACCCGCTCCGACCAGTTGCCCATCTGCTCCTCGTTGAACGTCCGCAGCACATCGTCTGTGCTCATGTTCGACCGCAGCGCACCCGCCACCTCGATGAGCTTCGCACCCAAGCCCTCGCGCACCAACTTCCACAGAACGCTGTCGTGGCCCGCGAAGGCGTAAGAGCCGATGCTGTCATCGAACGTCTCGTGCGTGATCGTATAGAGGTACGCGAGCAGCGAGTCGTTGCGCCCGCCGAGGATCGTATCGAGGTCGTACAGCAGCGGATGCCAGACAAGACCGTCCCATGTGGCGAACATCATGTTCTTCGCACGGTTGTCGACGGCCATCAGGTAGTCCGTGAAAAGATACCACGCGCAGAGGAACTCGACGTCGAAATACTGATCGACCTCCGCGGCGAAGCGTGCAGCATCATTTTCACAGCCCTTCACCCACGACCAGAGGCGCTGCACGGCAGCCTTGTCGTCGGCATGCGCCGTCGCCCACGTCTGATCCGGCTTGTAGCGGAACTCCAGCGCATCGTCGAAGGACGTCATGTCGTCCGTGGCAAACAGGCACAGCGGAGCCGAGTTGTTCAGGAACTCCAGACACAGGCACTTGTTGCGCTCCCCGCCCAGCGTCGCGGCATCGTTGAAGCCCTCGATCCCCTCGAAGCCGTACACGTCGTGGCTCTCCGACTTCTCGTTGTTGAAGTTGAACTTGCCCAAGTAGCGCGTCGCGCCGCTGCCGTCGTTGTCGTAGAACCCGTCGCAGGGGAAGCCATCGACGCCGATGCGCACATCGTATGCACCCGTGTAGGCTTGCTGCGGAGGCGTGAGGTAGCCGCACTTGCGGTAGGTGTCGGCGATGAGCCGCACGGCGCCCGTGTTATGCGTCGACGAGGAGTCCGAGAAGTCCGCCTTCAGGCAGAAGATCGACACCGGACGCGCACCCGGCTTGAACGAGTATTTCAGATCGGGAACATCGACGCCGTTCACCTCCAGCGTCGTGCCGTACTTCTCCCGCCGGTCGAAATAGAGGCGGTAGTTCTTCCGCGGATAGGTCGTCGAGGAGGTTCCCTGAATGCGCAGGCCGATATTGCGGGCCACGAAGTCGTACTCCTTGCCGTAGGCCGAGTAGAAGTAGAAATCGACCGGAACCTCGAATTTCTTGTTGTTCGTCTCGTTGACAAGCTCCACGTCGCCGACGATGCGGAACACCGACTTGCCCTGCGCGCGGAGCTTCTCGATGCCGATATCGTCGCCCTCGTCGTCCAGCACATCGTTCTGGCGGTAAAAGCGCACCATCTCCTCGGTCGTCAGACGGTCGACGATGTAGTTCGACAGCATCTCGTCGTCCGACAGGGCACGGTCGTAAACCCGCAGCATCCGCAGATCGACATCGGCGGCCGCGGAACCGATGCTAATACCCGCCGGCGCCGCCTGCAGAAGGCTCTCCGTCGAGGCGTACTGCTTGGCACCGCAACGCACGCCGTTGACGTACAGCTCCAGCAGCCGGTGGCCGGACTTCGCGCCTACGACGAAGCCGATCTTCAGGTCGATGTCCGGGGCGAACTTCGTACCCACCTGCGTACCGCCCGAGGCCGTCAGCAGCGCCTCCTGCGCCGTGAGGCGGAAGCCGATACCCTCCGCGAGGCACGAGAGCACCTCGCCGTCGCGATCCGTGACATTCGAGCAGCGCAACTCGAACTCGTAGGTAGCGCCTTTCGACGTCGCGTCCGCGGCGAACGGCTGCATCCCGATCTCCACGCGGGCGCCGTTGCGCATCCGCAGCACATCGCCCGTCCAGCCGCTGCTGCTCCAGTCGAAGCCCTCGAACGTGCTCTGCACGTCGCCGTAGCTCCACGTCGCAGGGTCGGCCTCGGCATTCGAACGGCCCGCAGCCGAAAGCCGCAGCCGAAGGTCCGCCGTCGTCTCCTCGATGTCGATATCCGAAGGCTCTACGGTCACGGGAAGAACGTACTCGACACCCCGGCAGAGGAAGCGCAGTGTCACCTCGCCCTGTGCGGAGAAGCGGTTGGCGTAGCGCTGCGTCGTGCGTGGAACGCTCACGTCCTGCGTCAGAGTGTCATTCTCGAAGATCGAGACCGCCGCCGGGGTCTGCGCCGGATCGTAGGCCACGAAATCGAAGGCGAGCTGCTCGTAGCGGTCCACGCTCAGGCGAGGCGACAGGTGCTCGTCTGTGAAGATGCGGCCGTCGGCGAAGCGGTGCATCGTACCGACGAACGCACCGCCCGCACCGCGCCGCAGCAGGTCGAGGTAGACGCTCTCAGAACGCAGCGACGACTCGTCGCTCACAGCGACCTCCGCGACCAGCTGGACGGTATGCCGGCCGGCCGAAAGACCCGACATCGGAAGCGAGAAGCTCCCGTTCGTCGTGCCCGACTTCGTAACGGTAGCCGTATCGCTCTGCACACCGTCCACGTAGAGCGTGACGACCTTCGTGCCCGAACCGCTCACCGTAAAGGGGATTACGGCCGTATCCTCCGCTCCGTAGCCGCCCGCAGCGAGTCCCGCCGCGAGGTTGTAGCTGCTCGAAAGCGACAGCGCGACAACGCGCACCGAGACATACGACTGCTTCGACTGCTGGCGGCCCGTCTCCGGGTCGGTCGTCATGGCGCGCACGTAGATGTCCGTAACGCCGGCCTGCAGGTAGGGCGTAAGGTCGAGCGTATAGCTGCCCTTCGAAACATCCTGAACCGTTTCCCCGAACGCCTCGACCGAACCGCGCGTGGCCGTGATCCGAATCGTCGCCTTCTGGCCCGTGGTCGCTCCGGCATCGTCGCCGGCAGCGTACTGGTGGTCGTAGGTATAGGTCAGACGCACCGAGCCGCCCTCCTTGACGACGGGGTGATCGACCGAGGCCGCAAGCACGATCTTCGTCGTGGCACTCTCGCCGCCGCCACCACCGCCCGCAGGGATGTCGACGCCGGCGATCTCCGCACCCGACTTGTTCGTGAGCGACAGCCGCACGCTCGACTCGTCATCGCTCAGATCGGCCGACATGCCGAACACCGTACTGGCGTCGATTTCGTTCAGACGGCGCGCGACGGCCGCATTCTCCACGGGATTCGTGGACTCCGCATCCAGCGAGTCGTCGACTGTCGGCACAGGGATATCGACGTTGCCATCGCCGTCGGGCTGCATCTTCCCGCCGCCGTTCACCGTGACGCTCCTTACGCCGCTGCCGAACTCCCGCCATTGTGCCGTGTCGTTCCAGCCGTCCAGCGTGGCGCCGATGAACTGGTAGCTCTGCCATTCGCCATCGCTGACGGCGAACGTCAGGACAAGACCGCGCGCCTGCCCCTTCTCCCGGGCCACGGCGGCAAGGGCCGTCGCAAGCGTGTAGTAACCGTTATCCAGAGGAAGCAGTGCGGTCACGTTGTACACGTTTCCTGCGCCCGAGCCGTTGCCGAAACCTTGCCAGAGCGCCTCCTGCGTCCAGTCGTCGAGCGTCGCCCCGATGAACTGCCGCGTCTCCCATTTGGCCGCATCGATGCGGTAGGTGACGACAAGTCCCTTCTTCCGGTAGGTGACGCCGTCGTTCATCTCCTGCGCTGCGAGCGCCTGCAGCGCCGTCTCCAACGTGTAGGTCGCATCGCCGCAGCGCGCATTGACGTTGAACAGCGACGTACCGCCCAGAGCTGTCTCGGCAACGGCGTTGAACTCCGCAACGACGCCCTCGGCCGCTGCCGTCGCACTCTTCGTTCGATCCGTGGCCGCAGCCATCTCTTTGGCCAGTTCCCGCGTGACATCCGCGACATCTTTCGTCTCGGCCGTAGCGTCTGCGGCCTCCGACGCAGCGGCGAGGGCCACGGTAGCGGCATCTTCCGCCGGCTTCGACAGCAGCGGCAGGGGAACCAGCACCACCTTCGTGCCCTGCATGGCCGGAAGCGAGTTCACGCCCGTGAGCGCCGTGACCTTCTCCAGTTCCAGAACGCCCTGCGACGAGGCCTTGATTTCGTCCAGAATCTCCTTCTTGAGAAGATTCTTCTCTTCATCCGTGATTGCCATATCCTATTCCGTTTGAGGGGTTTCGTTGTACTCCTTGACGTGCTCCGCGAACGCATCGATCAATGCGGGCGTTCCGAAGCACTCGACAGCCGTCTGAAGCATGCGCAGGTCGTCGTCCGAAACCGACAACTCACCTTCGCTGCGGTGGATCGTCAGAGCCAAATTCAGCGCCTCGATGCCGTGCATCTGGTTGTAGAGCAGGTTGGCGACGCTCCGGCGCATGTCGCAACGTACGCGCTGCCGTTTCGAGATGTCCGTGAAGACATCGAATTCCTTGAGGTTGATCTTTTTCATATCGGTTAACTTGAATGATTCAATATCTGGTAGCGGAACCCGTCGATCTTCGTGATCAGCACGGTGACGGAATCCCCGGCCTCCATTCCGTAGTCCACGAGCGCCTCGTTATGGTTATAGATGCCCTGCAAGGTGATCTTCTTCGACCCCGGACGGACGCGGAACGTCACGGTGGCCGCGAAATCATCCGGCAGCACCGACAGCCCGAACTGACGGGCGACGGAGAGCTCGCCGGGAAGTTCGACATTCGTCCCGCTGTAATTCGGATCGTTGTAGTACATCAGGATGACGTTGCACTGCGAGAAGTCGACCTTGTAGCTGCCGCTGTCGAACGTCAGGATGCTGGCCTTCGTACCAACGAAGGAGGGCGCGATCAACGCCGCATTGCTACAGATGCCGTAGTTCTTCGTACCGCCGCTCACGTCGATGAACAGGCCGTAGTTCGCGGAGTCGAAGCCCCATTGCGCATCCGCGTTCTGCTTCCGGTTCACGATGCGGCCGACCGCACTGAAAGCTCCGCCGGCCGAGACCGGAATCACGTCGTTGCCCAGCATCGCATAGCCCGAATCGCCGCCGATACGGAAAAAATCACGGCAGATAAGCAGGTTGCCGAAAGAGGCTGCATGCACGTCGTCGACAGCGGCCCCGATATGATCCCGGCCGATTTCGAATCCGCCGATCGAACCTTTCGTCGCCTCGATTTCGCCCTTGAAGACCCCATTCGCGGCTTCGATACTTCCGTCCTCGAGTATTTTGAAGTTCCCGTTCGCCGTAACCAAACCCTCCAGCTTGATGCTGCCGGCCTTGATGAAGACTCCCTCCGTCGAGGCGCCGATGAACGATTGCAGCGTGCCGTCTCCGGCAATGGCGTATAGCCCGGCGACGTCTTCGCGACTGACGAGCCCCGTCGTGTTGACGAGATTCCCGTCCTTGTCGAACGATTCCGTGGCAATCTTCACCAACAAGTCGGTCTGTTCGAAGAGCGTCTTGTGCGCATAGACGAAGTCCTCGATGTGGTCGAGTGACAACATCAGCATGTAGAGGTACATCTTGCCGCTGAACGACAGCCGGAAGTCGCCCGTGCCGTTCCACAGACCGCTGCCCTCGAACGTCCGATAGCCTTCGCCGGCAGCGATTTCCTGCGAGATGCGGAACTCTTGAAAGTTCTGGAACCCCGTCTGGTCGACGCCCGTGAACTCGATATCCAGCGTTCCCGGCTCCGTGCATTTGTAGAAGAACGTAAGGAATACCGGCTTGGCCTTCAGCAAGCCGTCCAGTCCCGGTTCATAGGCCGGCCGCGTCTTGAAATCGGCATTCTTCTGGAGAATGTAGTTGTTGCTGATGCACATTACCGTGCGGCCGTCGACATACTCGACGCCTGCGTAGCTGCCCTTGTTCGAATAGGGCGCACCGTTCACCCACAGATACTTCCCGCCGAGCGTAAAGAAAGCGATATCGTTGTTCGAATCCCAGTAGCGCATACCGCTGCCGAAGTTCGGGTTGTTCAGAAAGCTCTGGCCCGTCGTGAAGTCGTTGCGCATCGATTCGATGCTCGAGCGGATCGTACCCTCCATCACCTCGAACTTCGTGGCGACGTCTTCCCCGGTGGTCAGCAGGAACCGCCCCCGTAGGAACGCATTGTCGGCGTAGAGCCCATATCCGCGCGGCTGATCATCGGCAGGAAACCACGAATCGGCAATGCCGTCCAAATTGCCCATGCGCGCATGGAGACAGCCGTCGAGCGTCTTGCCATTCACGCCGCTCATCATGTCGATGCGCGGCTGCCCGTCATCGGTCGCCGAGATCAAGATCAATCCCTGACGCTGCGGATCGGTCGTATTGCCCATCAGCACGCATTCGTCGCCGACAGCCGGCAGCGCATCCCCGAACTCCGAGGCGGCGACCGTCGCCACTCCGCCCTCCACCGAGGCGATCTCGACCCAGTAGGATTTCGAAGCCGCACCGCCCTCCACTTTGCAGCGGACGAGGTCGCCGGCGACGAACGGACACCCCATCTCGAAGGTCAGCAGATAGTGCTGCCCCGCAGCGTCCATGTCGACACCGGAAACCTTTCCGTCAGCGGCCGACACGACCAGTTCGCCGCCCACCGAGCGAACCTTCTCCACGAGCAGCTCCAGAACCCGCATCGTCTGACGAACCGTCAGGCGATCCACCGCCAGATGCGATATGCCGTCCGCATCCATCTCCAACTGCCACCCCGACCCCAACAGGCCGTCGACGAACGACGGGGATCGCAGGAGGCTGCGCACGACGACAGACAGCAGTTCCGCATTGCCCGCAGCGTCTATCTCCCCGCCCGCAATGCCGCTCTTGAAGCCGCCGAGGCGCAGCCCCTGCTCGAAGGTGATCAGCCCCTGCGCCGTATCGTTCTCCCGCTTGTTGAGAAACTCCTTGCGGCTGCGCTTCGCCGAGAAAAGGTTGAAGTCGCTGGCCGGCGTGTTCTCCCAGCTCCGCACGATATCCGGAAGCCCCGCCGAAGCCGTCTTGGCATAGTGGCGCACCTCGCCCAGCTCCTCGTCGATCTTCTCCAGCGCACCTTTGCCCAGCACGTCGCTCACCTCGATATCCATCTCCGAGGGGTACTGCACGTTCTGAGAGATCGAGGTGATGCGGCTCGTCCGATAACCCGTGCCGGGGAAGTATTCGTCGCTCTCTAACCGCACGCGCCGACCGACGTCGAGCGCAAGGCGCCGCCGGGCGACTTCGACATAATCCGTGCGGCCCTTGTAGACGTAGCGATCCTGATCGTGTTCACGCAGGTACTCGTCCACGGCCTCGGCGAACTCCTGCTCGGCAAGGGTGTAATACTCCTTCGGCATGCGGATATTCCACAGGATGTATTCGTCGCCGACCTTCGGGATCAGCAGCCCGCCCGGCAACTGCGTATCGTCGTCGTAGGGCCATTGGGTGATGATCTCGAACTCCTTCTTTTTCGAGTCATAGTTCACCTCGAAATCCCGGCCGTTCAGCTCGCCGCTCTGGAAGGTCATCTGCTTCACGAGACCGCCGATCTCGTAGGCGTTCGGGTCGAACGTCAGGCTCGTGTCCTTGACGTAGTAGATCGTGAAAGGCTCGCCGTCTTCGTCCGTATGCTGTTCGCTGCGGACGCTCGAAAGCGTGCCGATACGCCGCGGATAGATACTCGAGAAGGCATCCCGCTCGTAGTGTTCGACGATGCCCTGCTGCGTGTTCTGCTCCACGTACGTCCGGCGGCCGGGCAGTTGCAGCCGGCTGTAACCGTACTCCTCCGGATCGATGTTGCGCGTCGAGCCGATGGGAAACAGACGCGTGAAGAACTTGACGTTGTCGGCGGATTCCCGCTCCAGCGACACGAGGCCGTTGTCGTAGCCCAGCACCGCCTCGTCGCCGTATTCGCAGCGGCAGAGGTTCACGGTCATGCCGTCCGTCCAGAACTCCGTCTTCGCGGCCTCGGCAAGCATCGAGAGCGCCTCGTCGCAATAGGTTCCCTCGTAGTCGAGAGTGAGGTTCTCCGTCGAGAGAACCTCGCCGACCTTCCAGTCGGTCGTACCCATCTGCCGGTTGATATTGGCCACGATAAGAGCCATATGCTCGCGTGCCGGAGCCGTCAACGAGAAGATCGGATCGTTCTCCCCGTCGACGAGTTTCAGCACGAGGGCCTGCTTGATGAGGCTCTCGACGCCGTAGAGCTTGACGTCGTACTCCCATTCGACCGTCGAGGTCTCGGCCGGCACGTACTCCTCCATGACCCAGAAGCGCGCGCCCTCGAAGTCTACGTAATCGTAGACCTCCAACGGCACGCATTCGAAAGCCGTGAACGACAGGCCCAGCACGTGGTCACCCATCAGCCGCTTCTGACGCGTGGAGTTCTCCGACGGCGAGACCGTCAGCTTCAACACGCCCTTCCGGTTATAGAGTTTCAGTTCCATAGTTTCGTTAACAACCAATAACAGCCGTATCCCGCGGCGATTCCGAGAGCGTCGAAGAGCAAATCCCACCAGCACCAGTGGTTCCCGGAGGCGTTCTTGTCGCCGTACTCCTTACCCAGAGCCAACCCTGCGGCCAGCCACAAGCCGGGCGCACCCAGCGCGAAGACGACCGCGAAACAGACGGCGAAATGCTTGATCTTATCTTTTCCTATCTTCATGTTCGAATGCCGTTCGAACGGCGTTTGAATGGGGTTAAAACGACGGCTGCGGCTCGCGAAACTTCACAGTGAACTTGCCGGCGACCTCGCCCTCGAAATCCGTCAACTGCTTATAATCCGACGCCTCACGGTAGAACAGGTGGAAGTGCCGGTTCATCTCCGGGAAATAGAAATCCAACCACCCGTCCTCACCCGTTTGAAGCATCTCGACGAAGGCCGTATAACGCGATAGGAACTCCTCCTTGTTAGCGGCCATGATGGCGAACTGCAACGTCACGTCGCGGGCTGCGCGACGTTGCACGATGGCAGCGGGAACCCGCACGCCGTGACGCTCGCGCAACGACACCTCCTTCTGCGCTTTGACCGCAGCGGGTCTGAGCAGCGACGAGTAGTTCTTCATGTCGCCGGGCTTGTCCTCCGCGAGGAACGCCCCGTAGGCATCGAACGGGTCGATGTCGTTGATCAGCAAAAGTCCTTTCAGTACATCCATATCGCTATTTCGCTTTCAAACCGTCCCGCTTGATGGCCTGCCACAAGGCCAATATCTGCGGCAACGTATCGGTATTTTTCGCTATTCTGTTCAGCGCATCGAGCGAGGAGCCCAGACCTTCGGCGATGTCATCCATCTTGTCGTCGACGCTCGCGCCGTGCATTTGAAGCGACGTCATCAGCCCTTCGAGCTTCGTGCCCTGATCCTGCGTCATGGTGGTCGTGAAGGCTCCGGTCTTGCCGCTCTGTGTGGTCGCGTCCGGCTTCCACAGCTCGTAACCCATCTCTTCGGCGCGCTTCGCGAACTCCTCCATCCACGCCTCGGCAGCGTCCATATTCGAGCCGATGCCCGAGTAGAAGTCGTCGAGCAGATCCATCACGTCGTAGGCGATGTCCTCTTCGCTCTTGCCGCTCGCGTAGATCGACTTCAGGTCGTCCTGCAACTTGTCGAACTTGTCGGCGAAGAACAACGAGTAGACGACCTGATCGGCCAGCTCTTCGAGCTTGGCCGCGATGTCGTCGCACATATCGTCATAGACTCCCGTGACGCCTTTGGCCATATCCCGGACGCGATCCAGCACGCTGTCGCCAAGCGACCCGAATGTCTCGGACAGGTAGTCTTCCAACGCCTGCTCCGCCTCGTCCATCGCATCCTTCAACTCGATGAGGTTCTCCAGATACTTGCGCGTCTCGTCCGACATCTTTTGCGTGTCGAGGATCGTCTGGAGCATCGCCGTATCCAAGTTGCCGTTCGCGTCGATCAGCTCCGGGAAGACCGCAAGGATACTGCTGTAAACGTCCTTACCCTTACCCCAGCCGAACAACCCAGTCTTCTTGTGTCCCGTAACAATCTGCGCCGAAGCGAGCCCGTAGATACCCTCTTGGTATTGAGCCATGCGTGCCGCATATGTTCCGTAGGCATCGCCCGTGACGTACTCGATCCAGTTCATCTTGGGGGCGGAGCCCTTCATCTCGGCCTCGAACTGTGAAAGGGCCTCTTTGTAGACCTGCATGGCGTTGGCGGCCTTCATGATCTGACGCTCCCCGAAGACATTCGTCGCCTCCTCCAGCAGCAGGTTCTGCTCCAACAGCGCGAGGTTGTACTGCCGCTGGAAGTCGAGCTTCGCACGCTCGATCTCCTTCAACGCCTCCCGATGCCGGGCTTCGGCGGCGAAGGCTTGACCGATGAAGTTCACCGCTTCGCCGATGGCGGCTCCGATACCTCCTACGATGCCGCCTTTCGCGAACCCCTGACCGATGTTCGACACAGCGCTCATAACCTGCTGCACGCCGCTGATGGCATCGGCCGTCTGGGTGTCGCCCATCTGTTCGAACATATCGGCCAGCTCGCCCGCAGCATCCGCCGCCGCGCTACCGATTGTCCCGATAGCACCGGATATCTCCTTGGCCCCTTTCGCACTTTTAAGCTCGGCCAATCCCTTTTCGAAGGTCTTGAAGATGCCCTCCCATTTGTTGCTGCCGCCGCTCTTGCCGGTTTTGAGCAACTTGTCGAGTGCCTTGCGGAGCTTGTCGAGCTCTGCGGGACTCTTCTCGATATTCTTCAAATCCGCAGCGGAAATGAAAGTGATACCCTCGGCGGAACCTCTACCGTTCAGATACGCCTGCAATTGCTTCGCCTGCGCGATCAGGTCGCGCAATTTGTCGAACGAGAGCGACGAGTAGTCGCCGAAGAGCTGCTTCAGAAAGCCGTTGTCTTTGGCAATGCTCGCGGCCTCCGCGTCGTTCACCGAGCGGATGCCCTCCTCGATCTTCTGATGTGCGACGGCGATGGCGCGGTCGATCTGCTCCGAATTGGCCTCCGTGCGCTGCTCTTCCAATGCAGCGATATCCTCATCGCCCTGACGCTTGATTTCGGCACGCTGCGCCTCGAAATCCCGATATTTAGCCAGCAGAGACTGCAGCTGATCCTGCTGTCGCTTGCGCCGCTCTTCGTCGTCTTTCCTCTCCTTTTCGGATATGGCGTTCATCACGTTGTCATATGCCTGTGCCGCCTGCACACGTTGGGTTGCGGCTTGGGCAATAATTGCAGCTCTCTGTTCCGGTGAGACATCGGCGCTGCTTCGGCGCAGGCGTTCGTACAACTCGAGACGTTGGCGCTCTTCTTCGTCGATACGTTGTTTCTCCTGCTCGAAGGCATTCTGCGCCTCGGCACGCTCCTTCTCGAAGCCCTCCTTCATCAGCGAAATGCGCGTATCCTCGATGCGCCGGCGGGCCTTCGTCTCGTAATCCACGAGGTTCTGCGTGAGCTTGGACACATCGCCGGAGCCGTCCTTCGGAGGCGCGATGAACCCACCGATATTGAACTCTTGGCCGATATTGGCAATCTCGTCCACCAGACTCTTCGCCTCGTCGAGGTAGGCATCACGCTGCTCCCGGGCGGCCTGTACCAACCTCGCTTTTACTTCCTCGTTCGACTTGTCGACCTCGCGATCCATATCGTCGGGCAGTATCCCCATCTGCGCACCGCCCACTTTGGCCATCCAACGGCCGAAGCCGCCGGTGGCGCCCTTGACTTTATCGGCCGGAGTCGCCTGAAGCGTATTCACCTGCTCGTCCGCCTCGGTAGCCTTATTGATGAGAGCCTGCACCTTCGCCTGCAAAAAGAGCATCTGAATGTACGCTTCGCCCTTTTGAAGCAGCACATCGTACCATTCGGCAATGGTGTTGTAGTAGCCGAAGCTCTCGCCGTATTTACGATTGAGCTCTTCGACCTTCGCCTTTTCCTGCTCCTTCGTGCCGGTAAACTCTTTGAGACTTTTGACGGTCGAATCGATCTCGAAGCGGGTCTTGATCATCTGCGCCCGCCCCGCCTTTTCAATCTCGACCCGCTCTTTCGCTTTGGCAGCGGCCTCCTCCTGCGAGTCGGCATAGCGGTCCCACAGAACAATCAGACCCATGATGACGGCCGAGAGACCCAGCGTCAGCGTTGCCATGAGCGCCGAGGCCGCAGCCGTCGAGATGCCCAGCGACGCGGCCAGCCGGGTATTGGCCGCCGTCAGCAGGTTCTTCATCTTGACGACCGTCACGAGCCGGAAAGCGGAGTCTTTGTTCAGGGCATTCATCACCTGCTGCAAGCCCATCGTGATGGCCAGCACGCTCTGCACGCGCGTCTGAATCTTGACGAGGTTCTCGTTCTCCGAGGCGAAGGCGCCCATGATGCCGGTAGCCATCGTGAAGGCCCCGGCAACGCCGCTCGCACCGCTTATCAAGCCCTGAAGCCCGGCATTGTCGTGCGAGAGAATTTTCGTCTGCGTGCGCAGGTCGCCCAGCGTATCCTGCAGCAATGCGGCACGCTGTGCCATCGTTTGATACTCCTGCGAGTTCTGACGCCCTTCCAGACGCATCTTCGCCATTGCTCCCTGAAGCTGCCGCAGCTCCATCGTAAGCCCGCGGGCCGTCGCAGAGTTCTTTTCGTGCTCGCTGCGCAGTCCGTTCAGCACGGCTTTGTCCTCTTCGAGCGCCCGGGTGCAGGCTTCGATCTCCGCGCGCATCTCCGTCTGCGCCTTACCCGGCCCCAACTGGTCGTACTGACGACGCAGGTCTTTCAGGCATTGTTCGACGTAGCGCACCTGTTCGCGCTGGGCCGCGATGCGCTCCGTGATGCTTTGCGAAACCCGCTCGACACGATCTCCGAGCGCCTCGGCAGACTTCCCGGCGGCATCGAGGCCGCCGGAGAGCTTGTCACGCATCAAAAATTCTATTTCAACGGGTTTCGGCATGCGGTTTACTTGTTTTTCTTGAGTCTTGATTGTATGAAGCCGGAAAGCGTTCGCGGCTTCTCTTTTTTCTTGACATAGCGCGGCGCGTCCGCCAGCATCATGCGCAGCGTCTGATAGTTCACTCCCCAGAGGATATACCGGACGCTCCAGCCTGTCGCGGCAGCGATCTGCCACACCATTCCGAAGGGGCTATGGGAACCTTCGTAGACGGTCTTTAACTCCCCTTTTTTCTTCTTTCGCGGCTCAGCCTCGGTCTCATCGGGTTCGCCGTCGAGATCGATCTGATAATACTCATAAAAGACTTCGTCCCCAGCAGGCGCAGGAACTGCATGTTCGCGGCTCGCAGGTACTCGTCATCGACGAACCAGCGCAGCAGCCATGCCAGAAGGCCGGAGAACAGCCACGTAGAGAAGGCTCCCCGGCAAATCGTCAGGGCTACCATCTTCGACACACGCCGCCCGTGCAGCGCCATGTAGGCCAGCTCCTCGTGCTTGGTGAACTCCAGCATCCGCTCGTAGGTGATGCCTGTCTGGAGGTAGAGTCGCGCGAGGCGTATCTGACCACCCAGACACGGGCGGCGCATCGTCAGACGCACGACCTTGCGGGTGAACGGTATCTTGAAAAAGGGCAGCGAGACTCCGATGTCCAGCAGAGCCTCCGCTGCCTCGATTTCGATCTGCGGATTCGCATTCATCGCTCGACGATGCTATCCGACAACTTCCTCTTCCTCGTCCGGAGCGAAGTCGAAGCCGTAAGGCGATGCTGCGGAATCATCCGGCAGCAGGAAGGTTGCCTTGCAGTGAATCTTCATCACGTCCGAATAGTCGTACTTGCCGCGCGGATAGGCCAGAAGCGAGACCTTTGCGGCTTCGGTTTCGGAGCCATCCGCCGAGCGGATGACAACCGGCCCCTCCAGCTTGATGCGCTTCGAGGGCGCGTTCCATTTCTTGCCGTTCTTGGAGGTCGTACCGCCCATCACCTGCACGAGGTTCGCAGGCTTGAGTTCGATCAGGTCGAACTCGATCTCGCTCGTGCCGGGATTCTCTTCGATCTCCTTCACAGGAGCCAAACGTTTCTGTGCGGCCCAGATTTTATTCGTCGACGGTTCGTCACCGCCCCAATCCAGACCGTCGTTGCTGATAAGCCCCAACTCCTTACCGTCGAAGACGAAGGATTCGAGACCATAGATGAACCCGTCGTGTTCCGATGCAGGGGTCTGCTGTGTGATGTCTGCCATATTACACGATGTTTTTAATGAGTTTTACAATACTTTTCAGCGGGTTGGTTTTCGCAAGCAAAGCCGTCGCAGTTCCTCCCGCAAGGAAGCCTGCAAGCAGCCACCGATACCATATGGCAGGCGGCCGTTTCGTGTGCTCGAGCGTTCGTTGGGTCAGAGCTGCGGCCGACAGCAGCGAGTCGGCGCGTGCACGGTATGCCTGCATCTCATCCAGTTGAGCCGTGAGCGAATCGATAAGGACGCGTTGTCGGAAGACGCGGTTCTCGAAGTAGGTGCAGCGCCGGGCGATGCTGTCGCATCTGCCCCGAACGACGATCTTGTCACCCTGACGCTCGGCCTCGATGCTCGCACGGCCGTTCTGTGCGCTATATTTCGCGCCGTCGGGCAGATCAAGGAGGCTCTGCGTCGGAATCGTCATGTCCGTCCGCTCCTCCGGAACCGGCTCCGCATACTCCCGGCGCGTCGTCGTCGAGTCCGTCTGCGTCTGCTCCTGCGCATGCCGATGCGTGTCGTGAACGGCGGCGGCCTGCGCTTCGAGCTGCGCTCCGAAGCTGCTCTGCTCCGACGAGGCCGTCTGCTCGCTCGTCGTGTTCTTGACTGCTCCGCACGCCGCCGTCAGTAGGGCGACGAGGAGCACTACGAGGGGAATTCCCCGAATTCGATTTTTCATTCTGTGTTTTGAGCTGTTTGGTTAACTGATCGATCTTTTTATTCAGGGCGTCGATCTTCTCCTCCATGACTTTCTGATTGGCCAGCAGGTGGGCGTTATCCGCTTGCAGCCGCACGTTTTCATTGAGCGTTTCGGTATACTTCTCCGTCAGCAGGTCGATGGACTTTTGCAGCGACGCCAGAAAATCGTTGTTCCGCTGACGGCGCGTGACCAGCCATGTCACCACGGATGACAAGAAGCCGCTCGGGAGCGCCCACGCCAGTATTTGCATCACTACGCTATCCATTTCTCTGTTTCTATTGAAGTTAAGCCCGCTCGATCATGCGTGCGATTTTCGCGATGCTGTCGGCATACACCGTCGGATCGGCCGTGCAATAGCCGGCCTTTGCGACCTCGCAGGCGAACCGCCGCACATTGTCGCGATACGGCATCGCCGCAGCGTAGCGTTTCGCAGACAAGACCTTGAAGTGGTCGTGCAGGCACTCTTCCACCGTGTCGTAGTCGCGAAAGGCTCGGTCGACGTCGTAGCGGTAGCGGCCGTCGAGGAGCGGCGTGATCGAATGCACGCGGACGAAATTGCCGCCCTGACGGTCGTCCCGGAAGTATTCCGTCGTGCGCGCGATCCGACGCTTGCCCGTCCATTTGTCGCCGGCCGTGATGCCGAAAAGGTTGTTGCCGATGGCACGCTTGCCCCAGCCCGTCTCGAGCGCAGCCTGCGCCGCCACGAAAAGCGGGTTCAGCCCTGTTCCGGCACAGACGCGCTCGATGGCCGGATAGTAAGTACGCTTGAATTCCGAAGGTGTCATACGCTATGCCCGGTTACTCCTCCGATGCGGTCAGGGTCTCCGCCAGCTTCGCACGCTCGTCGTCGGTCAGCCCTGCGACGGCCTTGCCGACGGCCGGAACACCCGCATTCTTCGAAACGGTGACGCCGATGGCTTCCAGCGCGACCTTCACGGCAGCGAGAGGATAGCTCTTGTCACCGACGGCGATCTCGTTGGCTGCAGCAGCCTCCGGCTTCTCGGCCTCGAAGGCTTCGAGACGGCAGACTTTGCGCGCGACAAGATCGTTAACGCGCTCGATGTCGTCGAAGGAGACCGTATCGCCTTCTTTGTAGCGTACCGTGCGGTCGTTCTTGTCCGTGAACGGAACCAGCACTTTCAGTTTAGCTTTCATAATCTTTTGGTTTAATGCGTTCGTATTCGATTATCCGACGACCTCCTCGTCGCCATTCTGGTCACCCTTCTGGTCGTCCGACGGCTCTTCTCCGGCGCGGCAGTCGAGCAGCGTCACCAGCTGACCCCATGCGATCTGCGTGTCGGCCTTCATCAGCATCTTGATGAAGTACAGTTCGCCGCTGGCCTGCACCTTGTCGACCTGCAGGCACTCGTAGTCGTCGGCGAGGTTGCAGCCCGCGTAGAGGTTCGAATCCGTGCCCAGCGAGCAGATCGTACCGACGATCACACCGTCGGGCCAGTCGTTCAGCGCAGCGATGCGCTTGCCCTTGAAGCGGGCGATGTTCGTCGAGGTCGGATCGGCGCCCTTGTGATGCAAGTCCGTGAGCTCGTTGTCGTACTTGTCGAAGTCGGCGGACGACATCAGGAAGGTGAAGTTCGCCTGATCGCGAACCTTATCCGCCGTCTTCTCCCAGACGGCGCGCAGACGCTTGATCTGGCTCGTCTCCGCACAGGTCGCCTTCACCACATCGGGATCGGCCAGCATGCGCGTGAGGATGCCGTTGAAGAACTGCTCCTCGCCATCGCCCGACACGCCCTGAATGAAATGATAGCCCAGCTCCGTGCCGACCTGCTTGAGCACCTCGCTCAGAAGCGTCACCTGCACGTCGCTCGGAAGCTGCCGGAACACGAGGTTGCCCGTCGGCTGCCACTTCTTCCAGAACTTCTCGAACGAGCGCGGGTTGAACTCCGTGTAGACCATGATGTCCTCGGGCTTCAGAAGACGCTCGTCGATCTTGAACTCGCCCTTCGAGTTCTCGCTCTTGGGCATCTCGACGCGCTTCTGCAACAGCTTCGAAAGCTGGAGACGCGGGATGTAGAACTTGTCGCCGATGCTCGTCTCCATGTGGATCAGCCCCTTCTCGAAGAGCTGATTGCCCGTGGCGGCCATAACCAGAATCTGGTCGAGGACTTCGCCGCCGTAGGCGGTTTGAATATTCGGATTTGCCATAATTGAATGAATTGATGATTGATTACTGTTTGAGACGGGCACGAACCTCCGCTTCACGCTCGGCGAGGTAGTCCTTGTCGGTCTTGCCTTCGGCGCCGGTCGCCGAGGCGAGGGTCTGCATGATGCGACGCTTGGGCTTGCGTGCCGCAAGCAGCGTGCGCGTGTTCTCGGGGTCTTTGCGCATCAGCGCCTTGAAACCCGGCACTTCGTCGGCGCCGATGCGCTCCTCCTCGCGTGCCGTGTCGACCTCGGCATCATAGGCCGCCTCCGCGGCTTCGCGCTCCTTGCGTTCGAGGTCGGCGACCTTCTCCTTGAGAGCGTCGCGCTCGGCGACCACCGCCGCGTGCTCTTGGGCCTTGTTCACGACCTCCGTAATGCGCGACATGACTGCCGCCTCGTCCGTACAGTCGGAAAAGGCCGGCATCGATCTGAGTTTGTTGATCATCTGTTCTTGATTTTTAAGTGAAACATGTTCGATGTAAAGTGCCGTGTAGCGCTCGCAGCGCTCGCGCGGCGTAAGCGACGCAGAGACAGCGGTGCGGTCGTCATCGAAGATCTCGTCGATGAAACCCTCAGCCAGCGCCTCCTCGGCCGTCAGCCAATGATCCCGGCCATCCATGTAGGTCGTGCGTATCTCCTCGACGCTCTTGCCCGTGCGTGCCGCGTAAATCTCGCACAGCGTGTTCTCGATCTGCTCGAGGTGGGCGACGCAATCCTTCAACTTGGCGGCATTGCCGAACACGTCGCTCATAGGCTGGTGGATCATGATCTGGCCGTAGCGGCTCATCTTGACCCGTTTGCCGCAGCCGGCGATGAACGACGCCGTAGATGCCGCGATGCAGTCGATGTAAATCGTGATGTCGGCCGCGGACTGCCGCAGGAAGTTGAAGATGGCGATACCCGCGGCCACATCGCCGCCGACGGAGTTGATCCTTACGTCGATCTTGCGGTAGGTTCGCTCGGCAGCGGCGATCTGACGGACGACATCCTCGGCGCCCACATCGCCATAGTCGCCGATTTCGCCGTATAACAGGATGCAGCAGGTGTCCTCCTGCGGCCCGGGAATGATATTGAAAATGCGCTCCATTTCGTGCTTTGTTTGCCGCAAAATTGAGCGTCATTTTCGGCCTCTGCAAATCGGAATTTTATCATGCAACTTTCTGATTGCATGATGCAACCGTAAAGTTGTGTGATATTTTTCGCGTTTGTGATTCACTTATTTATCGGTCAATTTTGCAAGTGTAAAAACACGAGCAATGACGAAAATAACCTCCGAACAGATGCGCCGCTGGGCGCTCTCGATGTACCTGAACGAAAGCCGCACGCAGGCCGAAATCGCCGAGGCGTGCGGCGTGTCGCGGCAGACCGTCATACGCTGGGCGAAGGCCGACAAATGGGACGAGCACAAGGCGTCGCTGACCATGACCCGCGAGGAGCAGATCAAGAACCTGCAGCGGCAGATCATGGAGATCAACAACGTCATTCTCGGACGCGAGCAGGGTCAGCGCTTCGCAACGCCCAAAGAGGCCGACGCCATCGCCAAACTGACCAACGCCATCGGCAAGCTCGAGACGGAGCTGGGCATTCACGAAGCCGTCAGCACCGCACAGCGGTTCGTTGCATGGCTGCGCCCGGTCGACCCTGCGCTGACAAAGACATTCGCCGCGCTGTTCGACAAGTTCCTTAAATCCCTGATGTGATGAAGCAGATCGACCGCGACGCCTTGAAGGAGTGGGAAGCCCTCAAGCAATCCATATACAACGACACGCCCATCGACGAGACGATGTCGCCGGCCGAGATCGAGAAGCACCGGCTCTATCTGGAGGCGCACCCCGTCGAGTGGATGCAGTTCTTCTTCCCGAAGTACGCGAAGTATCCCTTCGCGCCTTTCCAGAAAAAGGCGATCCACCGCATCATCAACAATCCCGAGTGGTACGAGGTGCTGTCATGGAGCCGCTCGCTGGCCAAGAGCACCATCACGATGTTCGCGGTGCTGTACCTGACGCTGACCGGCCGAAAAAGCACCGTCATTCTCGCCTCGGCGACGGAGAAAGCCGCGGCACGTCTGCTCGCACCGTATCGGGCCAATCTCGAATCGAACCGCCGCATCATTCAGTACTACGGCGAGCAGATGTCCGTGGGCGAGTGGGCCGAGCTGGAGTTCCGCACCCGGCAGGGCGTGGCGTTCTACGGCGTAGGGGCGGGAAATGCGCCGCGCGGCGCACGCAACGAGGCGATCCGTCCCGACGTGCTGCTCGTGGACGACTTCGACACCGACGAGGACTGCCGCAACCCCGACGTCCTGAACAACAAGTGGGACTGGTGGGAGCATGCCCTCTATCCGACCCGTGATCCATCGGGGGCGCTACTGGTTATTTTCAATGGCAATATCATCGCCGAGGACTGCTGCATCGTCCGGGCCGGCGCGATGGCCGACCACCATGACATTGTGAACATCCGCGACGCCGAGGGGCGCAGCACATGGCCGGAGAAGAACACCGAGGAGCTGATCGACCGCGCGCTATCGAAAATATCGACGCAGGCGCAGCAGGCCGAGTATTTCAACAACCCCGTCGTCGAGGGCAAAATATTCGGCCCGCGCAAATGGGGCAAGATTCCCAATTTACGCCGGTTTCCGTTCCTCTGCATCTATGCCGACCCGACGCAGTCCGAGGCCAAAGGCGCGGCCAAGAACAAGCAGGGATCGCTCAAGGCCGTGTGGCTGCTCGGAAAACTCGACCGCGTGCTCTACGTCATAAAGGGGTTCCTCGGCAAGATGACCACCGAGGAGTTCGTGACGCACTTCTTCTCGCTCTACCTCTACGCCCGGGCCGGCGGATGCCGCGCGATATACGTCGTGCAGGAGAATAACTCCCTGCAAGACCCATTCTTTCAACAGGTATTCAAAAAGGCGTTCGCACGAAAGGCCAAAGAGACGGGAATCAGCCTCTCGGTCATCCCCGACGAGAAGAAAAAAACCGACAAGGCCGTGCGTATCGAGGCCAACCTCGAACCGCTCCATCGCGAAGGGCTGCTGGTGCTCAACGAGGCCGAGAAGGGCGACCCCCACATGAAGCTATTGGACGAGGAGTTCAAGTTCTTCACGATGGCGCTGAAGTTCCATGCCGACGGCGTAGACTGCGTCGAAGGCGGCAACCGCTTTATCGACGACAAGATCGGAGAACTGCATCCCGTCGTGACGACGCCCCGTTGCGTCATGGCACGCCGCAACAAATACAGACAGTAAATATGGCACAATTCATCATCCCCGAGGACTACGACGCCTCGATTCATCAGGAGATTCTCGACGCGCTGATCCGCTCCGACCGGCAGATCGTCGAAATATGCGAGGATCGCGCCATCGCCGAGATGCGCGGATACCTCGCGGCGCGATACGACTGCGACCGCGTTTTCTCAGCCGTGGGTGCCGAGCGCAACCAGCTCGTGCTGATGATGGCCCTCGACATCGCCATCTACCACATCTTCTCCATCCACAACCCGCGCAACATGTCCCAAATCCGCGTCGACCGCTACGAACGCGCCGTGGAATGGCTCAAAGGCGTGCGCAAGGGCGACATCTCCGTCGACGGGCTGCCCGAAATCGAGCAGGAGGCAAAAGAGGCAGCCTCGCAGTTCCAAATCCGCAGCAACCCCAAACGCAACAATCGATTCTGACATGGCAAAAGAAAAGAAAAAGAAAGGCAAACGCATCACCGCCGGCGGCGATATCGGCCGCACGCCGACGCAGACCATCGTCCTCCAGCCCACACGCCGCGGAGGGCTGGACGTGTCCGCCTACATGGACAGCATACGGCAGGCGGAGCTCATCGACTGGCCGCGGCGCGCAAAACTCATCGACCTGTACGCCGACGTCATGCTCGACGGACATCTCTTCTCCGTGCTGCGCAAGCAGAAAGCGGCGATACTCTCGACGCCGATACAGTTCCAGCGCGACGGGAACCTCGACGAGGCGATGCAGGAACATATCGATTCCCCGTGGTTCAACCGTTTCATCGAAGACCTTATCAACGACGAATGGGAGGGCGTCGGCGGCTCGCTCTTCCAGTTCTTCCTCGACGACAAAGGATGGATCGACTACAATCTGATACCCCGCAAGCACGTCGATGCGATCAACCGCACGATACTCTGCAATCAGACAGACCTCACAGGCGAAAGCTGGGACAACTTCTCCGACCTGCTCTATGTCGGGAATCCGCGTCAGATCGGGCATCTTGCGGTCGCGGCGTTCTGGGTAATACTCAAGCGCAACAACGTCGCGGACTGGGCCGAGCTGGGCGAGATATTCGGACGGCCGATCCGGGAGGGAACATACGACGCTTGGGACGACAAGGCCCGCGAGAAACTCATAGACGATATCTACAACATGGGCGGCGCAGGGGTCATCGTGCGCCCCGACGGAACGAAAATCAATCTGATTCAGGCAGGGAACATATCCGGCGGAAGCGACCTCTACGACCGTCTCCACGCGACCTGCAACAACGAGATCAGCAAGATCGTAAACGGCAACACGCTGACCACCGAGGCGGGCGACAAAGGTACGCAGGCCCTCGGAACCGTGCAGCAGGAGGGAGAGGTCGACATCGCCTTCTTCATCAAACGGCGCATCCTCGACATTCTGAACTACGAGGTGACGGACGTATTCGCGTCGATGGGAATCGATACCTCCGGAGGCAAGTTCGCATTCGTGCCGCCCAAAAAGAAAGACCCCGAGAAGCAGGTGACCATCGTATGCCGTCTGAAGAACGAAGCAGGGCTGCCCATCGATGACGACTACCTCTACGAGGAGTTCGGCATCCCCAAACCGGACAACTACGACCAGCTGAAAGCCGCCGTCCGGACGGCAGCGTCCGCGGCCGAAGAGCAGGCCGGGGGTGAGGACGGCGAAAGCACCGACGAGGACGATCCGGTGAAGACCGGAACCGAGCCGAAGAAGAACCGCAAATTTGCAGATCGCGTGCGCGATTTTTTCGGCCGCGCCCCCGAAAGCGCGGGGGCGGATTCAGACTGGTAGTCGATACGCTTTATATCGATGCGGCCGAAAAGCGACCGGCGGAGAACGGCTTTTCGTTCGACAGCGGCGTGCTGGCCGCCGCGCTTCGGAACATCTACGAGCGGCGGTACGACCCGCGCACGCAGATCGACGCCGGACTCTTCGAGGAGGTCAGCCGGATATTCGATGCGGCGACCGACGTCGGGTTCTCCGGAAGCGAGGCCGGCGGCGACTTCATGGAGCAGCTGCACACCAACAACGCCGTGTTCGCCGCATTCAAAACCCACCGCATGGGCCGCGACATGGCCGCACAGCTCATCGACGAAAACGGCGAGGTGAAATCATTCCAGCAGTTCCGCCGCGACGTCAAGCCGATTGCCGATCATCATGTCGAGGCATGGCTTAGAACCGAATACGACACCGCCATCAAGCGGGCGCACCGCGCTGCCGAGATGCGGCAGTTCATGGCCGAGGCCGACGTGCTGCCGAACATCCGGTGGCTGCCATCGACGGCGGTGAATCCCCGCGAGTCGCACATGCCCTTCTACGACCATGTGTGGCCCGTCGACGATCCGTTCTGGGAGGAGCACAAGCCCGGGGACGAGTGGGGCTGCCAGTGCGGTTGGGAGGCGACAGACGACCCCGTGACCGACAACTCGGGGCTGGGCGGCGAGCGGATCGAACCGTCGCCCGGACTGAAAGGCAATCCGGCACGCACGGCACAACTGTTCTCCGACGACCACCCGTATTTCCCCTCCGACTGCTCTGCGTGTGCGTTCAAGGGCGTGCAGCTCACGCTCTTCACCAACCGCACGAAGGACTGCTATCACTGCAAGAACGTACTCAAAGCGGTACAAAAGGCGGAAAAAACGCTGACGACGAAGCGGGCGGAACTCGCCGAGAAGAAATCCGACGCGACGTCCCGCATTAGCAGCTTGTCGCTGCCGGCGCCGGCCGTACATTCAAGCACGGAATTGAAGTACGGAACGGTGATGTGTTCGAAGTCCGACATCCGGCAGTTGGTATACCATGCCGCCGATGCCGAAAGCGTCGATGTGTCGATGAAGATGGATCGCTATTTAGACCGGCTGCAATTCGTGCGCGTGGAGGAGCCGAAGCACTTCACCGGCAAGAAGCAGTCGCGCGGACTGGTCGAATACACCGTGTATGAGTTGGAGGTCGGCAAGCAGACTTTCGTGGTGAAATGCGAGGCACGGACGAACCGGGAGACATCGGAAATATACGAACACCCGTATTCGATATACCGGAAATGAAAAAAGCATCCGAACGGCCGAAAGACACTCCCGACATGGAGCTCGGACTTATGTTCGAATGCTTTTGAAAGCGTTGGCACGCCTTCACCTGCAAATATAACAACAAATCTGCCGAAAACAAAATTCGGTGCAAATTTTTAATCGAACGGCGTTCAAATGGATATCAAAGAGTTCTCGAAGCTCATTCGAGCGAAGCAGAAAGAGATCGACACGCTGATGCGGCGCAAGATGCCCATCCGGGTCGGAAACATGGCCAAGCGGCACTTTCAGGACAACTTCCGAAAGAGCGGCTTCGTCGACGGAGGACTGCACCCGTGGCCGAAGACCAAACGGCAGCTCGCCGGCGGAACGTCGGCGGCCAGCCAGCACAGACCGCTGCTCAGCAACCGCAACCACCTGTTCAATGCCGTGCGCTACGTGCCGGGCGACTATCGGGTCAAGATCGTGAACGACGTACCCTATGCACCGGTCCACAACTGGGGCGGCGAAACGAGACCCACTGTAACACCCAAAATGAGGCGGTTTGCGTGGGCGATGTACTACCAAGCGGCCGGGAAGTCGAAGACCGGGACGAAAGGCCGCAAATCGGCCGGAAAAGCCCCGAACGGAGAGCTTACGCCCGAGGCGCAAATGTGGCGCGGGCTGGCTCTGACGAAGAAGAAACGGCTGCAAATCAAGATTCCGAAGCGGCAGTTCATCGGCCAGAGCCGCGAGCTTGAAGACCGCATCCATGCCGATGTCGAAAAACAACTCGAAAACGTACTTAAATTATAGCAACAATGGAGAGTGTGAAACTCGCGCTGATGAAGCGCATCGAAGAGGCGATGCCGGAAGTCCGCATCGACGAGGACTACGGACAACTCGAATCGCAGGAAGACCAATATCCGGTCGTGTTCCCCTGTGTACTGATCGGCATGGGCGACACGGAGTGGCAGCCGATGGCCAACCGCCCCGGGATACAGCAGGGCAAGGCGTCCGTCACGTTGAAGTTAGCCATAGACTGCTATGACGACACGCATGTCGGCTCCACGACGGAGGAGAAGATCGCCGAGCGCGAACGGATGGCCGACCGGATGTTCCGGGCCGTACAGGGGATGAGATTGTCGCAGAGGATGTCAGAGCTCGACCGACGGCGCAGCACCGAATATGCCCTCGGCGGCGGGGTCAAGGTCTACGAGGTGACGTTCGAATACCTCGTGCGGGAGATCGTGTGATTATTCCCCGGAGAACAGGCGGAGTTGTCCGGCCGTGAGCTTCGGAACCTTGATCTTCGGAGCAGGACGGATGTCGCCCTCCGGATGCTCCTTGCAGTATTGCCGGATGATGGCCATGACGCGATCCTCGGAGATGAAGAACTCCTGCTCGGAGAGAATCTTCAGGGCGTCATCGAAGCGCAGACGCTGAACCTCCGTCCAGTAATACCAGCGGCGGCACAACGCTTCGTTGCGCTTGTCGATTAAGTCCTTGTTTCTTCCTCTCGGCATTCACGGGGGGGGGTATTTCGAGTTTCCAATACACAAAATTAGGGAGAATTGCAACAATTCTCCCCATTTGCTTAACAGAATTAAGATCGGTGCGTCATCGGCCTGTATCGATGACCACGAACTCGTCGACCTCTGGAATGACGGCCAAGCCGCCCCATGTCCCATGCAGTTGTCCGATACCGTCGACAAACTCGACCGTACCCTCGCGACCGTCATAGCGGCCATTCTCATCGCGCAGGTGGATGATGCGTATTCTATCGCCTGCTTTAATCCCGGCACTCATCGCGTCTCTATTCCATCGCTGCCAGCGAAAGCGGCAGCGCGCGTTTCACGCCCTTGTCGTCTTTGTACGATACGGAGATGAACTGACACGTATCCACGGGCCGATAGGCGCTCTGGATGATGTCGGTCGCCTCGATCAGCTCCGGATAGCCCGACTTGCGGGCGATCTCCCGCAGTTGGAGCACACGGCTCGCCTTGAGGTTTCCCTTGCGGTCTTTGGCCAGCAGGCTCATCACCATCTCCGTCAGAGCGGCAGAATCGTCGTCCTTCGCCAGCGAGCGGATGAACGTCTTCACCTTGTCGACCCCGGCGTTCACCGTGTCGTCCCAGCCGTCGTTCGTGCGGTAGCCCAGAGCGACCGTAATGCTCCCGTCCGAGGTCGTGAACTGGTTGCTGTGGCGGTCGGATTTCGTGCGGAACAGCTCCTCTTTGAGCGCGATCAGCCGTTCGGCGTCACCGAACACATCTTCCTTTGCCCGGCGCATCTCCTCGCTCAACGCCTGCAAGCGGGCGAACTTGCCCCGGCAGAACTCATCGACGGAATCCTTATACGCCGCAATGTCATCTTCGCGTTTCTGTTTCTCGGCACGCTCCTCGGCCTCAAGCTGCGCCATCAACTCGGCGCGTTGCGCTGCTGTCATCTTCTTGATATCCATAGCTTGTACGTTGTCATTTGTCGCAGGGATATATCTGAATATCCCGGCATTCCCAATAAATCGTGTGCTCGCCTTTGCGTGTAAACCCGTAGTTCAACGTCCCATAGCGCATCTCCGATTTACAGAACTCGTACACCACCGTATCGCACTCCATATGGAACAGGTCACCGGTTTTAAGCGCCGAGAGCGGCTTCGGAGCCTGTCGATAATCGCTGATCGAAGACTCTCTGACAACTCGTTTCAAGGAAATAGCATCTGCCGCGGGGTCGAGGTCTATTTCGTAGATCACCTCGTCATCGCATTCTTCGTCGAAAGACGCCGTTCTGAGGGTTATGCGTCCGCTGGCCGGTTCCATATTTTTCAACGTCATGCTCTTGGGGGCTGCGCCCATGCAGCAGGTGTAATAGTTCGTTGCGATCCGGATAGCCTCGTTACGTGTCATATTTCTATTATTTTATTGTTTATCAATCGTTTAATCGTATCGCAAACATAACACTACCATTCGGGACACGCAAGACAATTCGCACTTATTTTCAACACTTTAACTTATTCATGAGGTCAATCGAATATCTCCTCGACCAACGCCATCGGATATACTTTGCGTATTCCGCGTTCCGAATCCACATCGAGGCGCACCCCGATAAGGTTGCCGCTGTTGTCAAACACGTATTTCGCGCTCTCCAGCTCACTGATTCCTTTGATTTTCACTTTCATCGTTTTACTCTGTTTTTGGTTTGTCGTTTCTGTCGTCGCTGCAAGCGAGTCGGCCGCTGTCTGCGGCGGGTTCGCGAATGTCGTCTCCCCACTTGCGAGCGGAAACGGTGTCCGGCTGCCCATCGGCGGAGTTCCGCCGCGAACTGCGCGAATTCAGGCCCGAATCGGGATATCAAATTCGCCGTCCGGAGCATAGCTTCGCCCGTAATACGCACCGAAAATTCAATCGAGGAAATACCTCTTGCAACCGGCTCGTCCGGAGTATCGCCGCCGAAGTCCACCTCCGGCAGTACACGGACAGGCTGGCCATTGACCATCAGAACCGCATCGCTCCATTCTCGTTCTCCCATCGCCGCTACTTTTTAAGTTCGCCCATCACCCCGCGCTCCATGCGGTTCCTCACGCGCTCTTCGCACGCCTCGAGGAACATCCGCAATCCGGCGATCATCTTGGCGTTCTGCTCCGACGGGAACCGCGCATTCAGCTTCTCATGGCGGTCGAGCAGGGCAAGAACCAACTGCTCGGATTGCAGGCCGGGGATCATCGTCCCGTCGTCGTTCTTCTGCACGAACCGAACGACCTGCTCGGTTTCGACGTATTGCGTCTTGCCGTCGTTGAAGCCGAGGCACTCGCGGATCACGTAGCAATGCGCACCTCCGTAGATCGCATCATCGACCACCGAGATCGTGCGCTCGTCACTCGGATAGACCACCGCATCGATGGGCTTGGTGATAGCGACCATGTACCACATGGATACATCTCGCAGCGGAAATAGGCGGAGCTCTTCTCCAATCTTCAAACATACTGACGATGTTTCGGGGAAATTGACAAGACCCATGAAGATACCTTTATAAGAGAATCCGTCATAAAGATGCAATTTAATGCAGGTTCCTTTGGAACATTTGTCTAAATCAATAGGGATGTGTTCGTTACCCAATCGTTTGTTTTCCATAATGAATGAATTAAAAAGTTAGTCTAAATACATATTATCCAAACAGTTATAGACCTGTTCCGGCATTCCTATTTCGTTCGATTTAGCGAGGACGCCGACCAGTTCATCGTCAGTCACTCCGGCCTCTTTCATGACTGTTTTGATAGTTCGAGCCGCCCCGTGGCGGTCGCAGCGCAGCAGTTCCGCCGCAAATGATATCAGACAGTTCCACCAGCCTGCATTGAAATCTTCCGATTTTGTCATAGCGTTTGTTTTTGATAAAGTTTGCGAGTGTCATTGTAACCTCTTTCCCAACTCGATGATGAACGTTTCATGATCCGGAGCACCCCATTCCTTGCGCCCTTGTCCGATTGTGATGCCCTTGCATTCCCAAAGCATACGCCGCTTCGTGTAACCGTAGGAGAAGCACACGGCGTCGAAGTGTTTGAACAGATAAACCGTCGGCGATAGAGCATCCTCTTCGTCGTAGATCGAGAATAAAAGGCGGCGGCGCCAGTATGGCTTATCTTCCCGATACTCTTCGGGCTTCTCGCCGCGTTCGATCATGTCGTACGGTTCCTTGTTGAGCGGCAGATAAAGGATTTTCATAGGCTCTATTTCTGTTAAATGCTCTCGCTTCGAACGCCTCCGCAAGCAAGACCGAGCATGCCGAATCGAAAAGTAAGTACCGGATTTACGGTGCATGGCAGCGCTATCGCTGTACACCAATCACCATCACGATGTCTACAGTTCTGACACGGCTCCTCCGGAGTACTCCACTCTTCAACGTTTTCAGGGCTTTCCTGAAGTCCCAGCCGTTTCCATTCCTCCCAGCGCTCGCGACGAATCCGTGCATCCATATCCGACGGCTGTTCTCCGAACAATTCGAACCATCTGATGTCTAATGTTACCTGTTTCATATCTATTGTAGTTTTAATTGGTGGGTCGAGCAGGAGTCGAACCTGCTTCTGCATTTTGTGCGCACGCCATGCCGTGTTATCCGTAATCACTTTCGACCCATTTGCCGGTCTTTCCCGGCTGTCAGAGCCTTTCGCGTCATCTGTCCGATGGAGTCAAGCGTCCTGTTCCGCTTTGCCACCGCCATTCTCCGGCGGGTAATCCCTGCGCCATCGTCGCCCTACTTGCACTCGGGTCTTCATCTCAAAAAAGGGGATTGCGGGTGGCCGGGGACTCGAACCCCTGTGCTTATCTCCAAACAACAGCCAATCTTTCCCATTTCGTTGTTCATTTCCTGTCGCCACCCCGTACCGGTTACTCCATAGGCGCACCTCCTTTCTGTTCGATGTTCACATATCGGCGAATGACAGCGAGCGCCCCGTCATATGTATGGGTTTGCATCACTTCTCGCATCATCTGCCCTGCAACGAACTCCGCATGAGCTTTGTCTCGATCTTGCTCTTCACGCGATTTCTGTGTTTGGAAGCCGAGCCTCCGAACGTCGGATAGGATCGCTGCTCGCGCCTCCGACATCAGGGTGAAAATATTTCCCTGCTCTCCAGACAAATCGACGGTTATTGTAGGTTTCTCCATATCAACTCGGTAATTGGTTCGATTTAATAAAAATCGGAATCTGCACGACCCGCTGCGGCTTCACGGGCTTCGGTTTGCGCAGGATCGCCTCGAGCTTCGGAACGAGAGCCTGCAGCTCGTCGACGGTCAGCATCCCGAAAGGCTTGCCGGCAATGCGCGGGTCGAAGCAGAACTCATCCACGGCAGCGAATGTCCGGTCGGCCGTATCCACGCCGAGCCGTTGCATGCGGTTCAGAGCCGCCGACCGTGCTCGGCGCAGCCGCTCCCTGTATGCGACCGAGGGTTCGCCGAGCTGCTTGCCCGTCTGGAGACACTCGCACATCTCCTCGTACTCGGCAGGGGTCATCTCCCGCAGCGACGACGTGCGTCCGCCGGTGAATTGCGACACCAGTACCTCCTTGTGCTGGTCGAGATCGATGCTCTTCGCTTTGGCGATAGCATAGAACCGTGAATAGTTACGCTTCCGTTTCATGGGACTGTTCGGTTTTCGATTCGACGGATGCGTGGGCATCGAAAGTTTCGGCAAGGAAGATGCGCATCCGCCGCTGGCGGGCGACGAGGTATTCGATCATCGCGCCCTCGCTCTGCCGCCAATCCGCCATCATATAGATCGCATCGCTCTTGAGCAGCAGCTTGACATCCTCGCCCATCTGATCCGCCCACTCCGCCTCGAAAGGCAATCCGTTACGGAGCGGACTGACAGGCTCGAAGCCGAAGCGCCGGATTTTCGCTTCCGCGGCCTGAAACTTGGAGATCACCTCGTCGATGGGCAGTCCGGTGATCTTCCCGCTGATGTAGATTTTCTTGATATCCATAGGTCAATCTTCGATTATGCTGCTGTCATGCAGCAGTCCCTTATAGCGGCGATCCCGGGCCGCCTTCGTGCCAAACTTCTCGAGCGTCCGCCATTCGGGAAACCCGAACTGCTTGTACTTGATTTTCGGCTGCGGGTAGTCGTCCTTGCGGATAATCATGAACCCCGCCTTCAGCACCTTGTTTTGAGAGTCTAAATTCATATCATTTTCTGTTTAGTGTTTTCCCTTCCCAGTAGCGTTTGGCCTCCTTTTCGTAGATCGTGCATTCCCCCTTCGGCCCGATGTAGCGGCCCTTGCTGAACGCCTTGTGCCCCTCGACCCAGATTTTCAGCGACGCATCGTACATGATCTTCATCGCCGCGCGTCCTTCCGGGCGTTTGCCGTCGGCATGGCTGACGAAGATCAGCAGTTTGTTGCGGTGGCGCTCCTTGAAGGCGATATACTCCCTGTAGCTCATCTGCGTGTATTGGAACGAGTCGATCACCACGAAATCCCACGAGCGGGGCTTCGACAGCGCTTCGTCCATCTCGGCGAAGGTCATCGTCGCGTTGTACTGGAACTTCCGGCCGCACTCGTCCAGCCGATAGCGGCGGATGGCGTCCTGCGTCGTGCCGCCCAGCCCCTCTTCGAGCGGAAGGTAGAGCACCCGGCCGAACTGGGTCAGCTCCTTGCAGAAGGAGGCCACCGCCGAGGTCTTGCCGTTGCCCGAGTTGCCCCAAAAGAAGACGACACCCGTGCGGTCGATCTCGCCGACGCAGTCCGCCCAGATGCCGCCCGGGCGGATTGTCCGGCGCTTGAGCGTCAATACCTGTTTGGCTGATAGTGTGCGACCCATTTGAACAGCGTTTGAACGGGGTTATTTCTTGATTTGGGCGAGTTTCTTGTTCTTGTGCACCGACTTGCGGACGCGCCGCATGTCGAAATACTCCTTTGGCTGCTTCTTTTCCCACGGATTGGCCGACGTCGAGACCATCGTGCGGGCATCGGCCACCACCTCCGCAATCGCGCTGTCGGCAGTCAGGCCGTTCGCCCGGCAGACGGCCGTAACCTCGTGGCGGGTCGCAGGCGTCAGGTCGATGAACCGCCGGCCGATGCGGGAATAGATTTCGTCGTAGCCCTTCTTGTCGTACTCCAGTCCGATGCTCATGCGGCGCTTGATATATTCGGTCGAGAGGAAGATGATGCCGCAGCGGCCTTCGAGGGCATTGTAGATCGAAATGAAGTAGTAGAACACCGTATCCACCAGTTTGTCGCCCTCGTCGAAGACGAGCAGCGGACGGTCGAGTACACGCAGCGCGTCCGTCACGGCTTGGAGTTTCTCCCGCAGGCTCGTCTGGGCGAGCTTGAGACCGAGGACACGGGCCATTTCGCGAATGAAGTCCCCGCGCCGCATGTCCTCCGAGCACGAGACGACGAACACGTTCTCGTGCTTCGACGCATAATCGTGCGCGGTCGTCGTCTTGCCGATGCCGGCATTCCCGACCACCCACGAGACATTCTGATTCGCCTGTGCGTCGGAGAGCAGGAGCGACAACTCCCGGTAGGCGGTCGTTTCGCAGACGGCCCACTCCTCCGGGTTGATCGGAGAGACCAGCGACCGAATGCGCAGGAACATCTCGTCGCTGATATTGTCGAACTTGCCGTTCAGAATCGCGCTGACCGTACCCGTGCTCAGACCGAGCGAATTGACTGCCTTGTTCTGGCTGGGATATTTGGACACATACGCCTGAAGCTGAGTCTGGACGGTCTGTTTCTCTTCGAGTGATAACTGTTTCATGTCGATATGGTTTTAAGATTTACATTCTGCTGAAAATGGCCGTCGGGTCGAAATCCATGTTGCTGACGGCTTTCGTATATTCGCCGACCGCAAGCGGTTCGGTCGTCGCCTCGACCGGTACGGCCACCATAGCGTCGGCCAGCCGCTCGTACTCTTTTACGCCGATGCCTTTGAGTGCCGGGGTGTGCAGTCCGTGCTGTTCCGGGGCGACGCCGTGTTCCAGCTCCAGCGCGTGCGCCTCGATCTGGCGGCGAACCCGCTCGCGCTTGTTCGCCTCGTCGTTGAACCGGATCAGCTCCATGTCGCCCGGCCGCTGCTCCTGAATATTGCGGCGGATCGAAAGGTAGGGATAGGCCACCGTCTCGTAGCGCAGCCCCATCGGAGTTCGTGTGTAGAGCAACGCCCGATCCATGCGCTGCGGGTCGAACTTCACGAAGAACTCCCGGCCGGTATTCTCCCGGCGCCATTCGTAGTCCGGACGGCCGTCGGCGGTCAGCACTTCGTAGGTGTACTTGCGATTTCGGTACTGAACCGTGATGCCGTCGGCCGTGAACAGACTCGGCTGCTCGGTCGTCAGCCAGAACAGCTCGATCATGTCGAACTCCGTAACTGGGTCGGTGGCCGGATTAACGCTCGCACGGTACATCTCCTCGTGGGCGATCCCCGTCCGGTAGTGCTTCATCGCATTCCATTTGCAACGAGCCGCAGCGTAGGCCGCCAGCATCTCCTCGTAGGTGAACAGCTTCTCCTTGTTCGCCTCGAGGAACTCCCGGTTGATCTTCCACGCCTCCTTCGAAGTGATGTTGCCGCCCGTGAAGCGCCAGTCCTCATGCAGCACTTGCTGCTGGAACCGGCCGAAGGCAGACTCGATACTCTTCGACGGGCCGTTGTACGGCGCCGTCGGCCGATTGATGCGGCAGATGTTCGCGAAGAACTTCTGCGCGATCTTGCTCCGCTGGCCGCCCTGATTGTCGGTGACGATCTCGTAGGGTTTGCAGCCGGCCGTCTCGATGGCCATGCGGAAGGCGGCGAACTGCGCGTCGAAGTTCTCGCTGGCGCTGACCGAGTAGCCGAGCAGCGTTTCGCTGTAAGCGTCGATGACCTCATAGACCGAGACCGTGCGAACGACTGTCTTGCCGTTTTCGACCGCCTTATAGTAGAGGTTGAGCTTCGTGCCGTCGCCGTACCACAGCGAATCGCGCATGGTCGGCATTTCGGTCTTGTTGCGGCGGGCGTAGAGCTGCTTGGCTGCCAGCTCGCCGTAGACGGCGTCGTACCACAGCGGTTTGACCTCTGGCCGTTCAAGGTACTGCACAAGCGACGACTGCGAGGCGAGCGGCTTCCATCCGCGACGCTCGGCGATGCGGTTGAACTCCTCGAAGAGCTGCTTGGTCGTGTAGACCGGGACGCGGCAGCGACGCAGGGCGACGATCTGACGGCCTGCTGCTTTGGTAATCTTCAGCGTATTCACGTTGCAGAACTTACCCGACACGAGGCAGGCATAGCCCTCCTTGCGGTATTGTCGGAGTTTGTCGCGCAGGCGGGCTTCGCTCTTCGGGAGTGTGTGGCCGTAGGCCCTGCGCAACTCCTCGGCGGCGGCAAAGATATTCGACCAGACGACCGGTGTGTTATTGTTACGCGCGCGGCGCATCGCCTTCTGCGTGTTGAACATCTCCAGCAGGGCATTCAGCACCCGCGCATTCAACGTGTATTCGGCCTGCTTCTCCTCCGGCAGGTGGTCGCCGTTCGGAAGCAGGTGGTCGTGGTAGAACTTTCGAGCCTCTGCATCGGAAGCAAGCGGCATTTCGTCCTGTTTCATCGTCTTCTCCGGATCACCGTATTTTTCCTCGAAGCGGATGCGGAACCGTTCCGGAAGCGAACGGTATTCGATCAGAGCATACGAACCGAGGCCTTTGCCCGGTCGCAGAACATTTATTCGCCCTCGGCCGACGAGCTTGTCGTAGTTGCTTTTGCTAATCACCGCCTCGCCATCGTCCGGGCGTGTCAGTTCGTGCATCGTAACCGCTATTGTATTTCCGAAATATTCCATTGTCGTTTCGTGCTTGATCCCGCGCCGGTATCGCTCCGGTCAACGCCTCCGCGTTCACGGGAGATCATCATTTATCTGTTCAATGAATCCGTGAGGCTTTGAGCCTCGAATACGATATTGCCCCAGTCGTGAATCTTGACGTCGGAAAACGTCTTCACGGAACGCCCGTTCCGGCTGATGTCGGCCGTGCATGTGGCGTTGTCGAACTCTACTCGAACGCCGTTCGAGAAGGTCTGAATAATCCGTCGCACGCCGCCGGCATCATGCTCGAAATCGGTCTCGCAATTCGGCATGAAACCGTTCGTGACATCGACCTCGCTCATTACGCGCCCGCCGTCCTGCATGGCCATGCGGCGAATCTTTTCCGCCAGCGCGCTCTGGGTCTGGAACGTTAAGGCAGACCACAGCGTCACACGGCTTACGCCCAATGCCCGACGGATACGAGCTTTCTTGGCTGTTGGTAATTCGATATATTTCACCTCTTTCCTGTTTTAGTTTGGTTCTACATATTAGTCGGCCAACTTCTCTTCGAGATACCTTACATCTTCCTCCCAAAGGGGAAGCCCGCTCTTGATCTTGTATAGTGTCGCTGCTTTTCTCCCGATGAGCCTGACCGCTTCACGGTAGAAATCCGTATCGTCATAGGCAGCAGCCTTGCCGAGGAGGAATTCTGCAAGGCTCGTTCGCCGCTGCCGTACATCGTCTAACTCGTTATTACGCTCCTCGAGCACTCCGTTCAAAACCGTAATGCGGCGATAATATTCCGCTACGAGGGCGCTTGCGCCGTATTTCTTGTACTCCGAACAGAACTGATCCTTGTCCATGTTCCCGGCGGCCATATACATCGCCTCTATCCGTGCGTATTCTTCCGGTGTAACCGTCTTGCACGTCCGATCTTCAAATTCCTGCTGTGTCATAATTTCAGTTATTTAGTTTTAATTCTAATCGTTTCATCGCAGGATTATTTTACTTGATTGATGATCGGTCGCAAGGAGCAGCCATAAGCCATCACCAAAGCGTCGGACATGCGTTTCACGAAGGACGCGGACGCCTCGAAAACAATCCCGGACTTCTCCGTATAGCAGAATGAGATACCCCGCATAATCAGGTAAAAGCAGACTTTGTTCTTGCTACTCTGTGTCTGCCACGTTTTCATTTCCTCTTTCATATCCATCATGATTCAAAATTTTCACTATCTTTATAGCGCCTTAACTTGTTAAGACGATGCAAATATAAATCATATTGATTTAATATGCAAGTTTTACGCAAATTATTTTGATTTATTTTTATGGAGAAAGTATCAACCCTAAAAGAGCGATGGCTAACAAATGAAATAGAACAGTTGAAAACCAAAGGTTTCTCGAAAGTAGATATTGCGCTCAAATTAGGCGTAAAACCTCAATATATTAACAACATAATCAATGGAGGACGAGGTATTACAGATGCTTTCTTGGATAAATTTATCGAAGCATTCGGGATAAATCATTTTGAATTAACAAAAAGTAAAGCCGAGCATAGTACAGAAGTAATTATAGGGACACCATATTACGATGTAGATTTCTGTGGCGGATTCGACCTTGTGCTAAACAACCAGACTTATATACCAGCGGGATATATTAATTTACCACAGTATAGCAAAGCAGACAGCTGGGCGAACATCACAGGCCATTCAATGGAGCCTTTAATCAGCAATGGAGACATCATTGCGCTACGCAAAATTGAAGATTGGCAGACCTATCTGCTGTACGGAGAAATCTATGGCATAATGACAGACGAGTGGCGAACGGTTAAACGAGTACGCAAATCGGATAATCCCGAATATATTCGCCTTGAACCAGTTAACAAAGAATATGACGAACAAGAAATCCCCAAGTCAATAATCAGGGGGGTATGGCAAGTGCTCGGTAGTGTAAAAAAGTTCTTTTAGAACGTCGCGCACTTTTTTTAGATGGCAAAAGGCTGTGATATGAACAGGTTTTTACTGGTTTGCAGGATGTTGTAACTTAAATAAGGTTTACATCCTTGCAAAATACATGTCGTTAAGTGGTGGTTTAATCGCTATTTTCTTGCATTTTTACTGGTTTTTCTGTTGCTAAATATCGGTTTGAACGCAGATTTTTTCGCGTTTTTGTCCGTCTAAATGTCCGTTTAACGTATCTTTTTCGTTTTGATAACAGCAAAATTTCTGTCCGCCTAAATGTCCGTTTTAGTGGCCGTCTAAATTTCGGATCATAGGATATGACTGCCGAAATGGCAGAGCGATCTTGCTTTGTTTGATGAGGGTTTGAACGGCCGTTTGAACGCTGAAAATACGATACTCGACCGGTTTGACGACCTCACCTATACACGCCTGCCAATGGCTGAAATCGCGGCACAAACAGCCTCCGATGCAAATCCGACCTACGACGCAGACATCAAAAAGCCTCCGAAATTTGGCCGTTTCTGACCGTTTTCGGAGGCGATGTAACATCGGGGGGGGTCGAACACCGCGTTCAAATCTTGTTCGAATGTAACACGAAAGTAACGTCGAAGTAACATTTGGTTTCGCGGCGCATCTGGGGGTGTCGCGCTGCTAACCGTTTGATATATACCGGTTACCTATCTTTCTGTCGCTGCTCTTCTTTTATACATTTGGTTTTATCCCCCGTAGTTACTCCCAGCGCGATGTCGGGCAAGACCGGTACGACGCAGCTTACCTTCACGCTGGGTCAGGCTTCGGCAGAGCGCAGCGCAATCCTTGTTCTGACCGCCAGCTCCACGGTCGAGGGCTTCCCGCTTACGGACGAGGCTACGATCACGGTCGTACAGAGCGACAGCGATGTTCCGACGGGTAACGCTCTTTACAGCGAGAACTGCGGCACGAAGGTCGAGAAAGTCGATGGCTACTGGCCTTATGTGGACAAGTTCGAAGGTTGGACCCGCGGCGGTTCGCTCGATCAGAAGGCCGTTACTTACACCGGCAACAGCGCTTCGGTAGCCAACAGCGGCAAGGTTTTCGATCCTGCCGAGGATGAAACGACGGTAGTTTCGGGCCCTCCCTATGTTTCGATGAACAAATCGACTTCGGTTTTCAACATCAATGACATCAATATCGCATCGAACACCAATTTCACCTTCACGTTTACTGCCGCTCAACAGATTAACTATTCCAATGGCGTAGTGCTGGGCGACATGACGGATGAAACGATTCGGTTCTCGGTGTCTACCGATGGTTCGAGCTATGCTCCCGTTGCTCTGAAAGTCAAAAAAGTCGCTTCCGGCTACTGGTATCTCTGCACCGCCGAATTCAAACTGCCCGCCGGTGTTTCGACCGACAAGATCTGGGTTCGTTTCGACGGCTATGCAGGACTTGAAAACCACGGTCTGCGTATCGACGACTTCAAACTTTATGAAGGCGGCAACGGTTCGGAACTCGTCGTTCCTTCGGTGGATTATACGAAGGGTACGGTTGCCGAGGCTATCGCAGCCGGAGCCGGCAAGAACTACGAGGTCGCCGCTACGGTCGTAGCCATGCACACGCAGGGTATCCTGATCGGCGATGCGTCGGGTGTCATGCTGGCGTTCCTTGGCGAGGCTCCTGCGGTAGCTGTTAACGATGCCGTTACCGTTAAGGGAACGACCGAATTGCGGAATGGCGTCATTCAGTTCGGCAAGGAGGGTCTTTCGGTCGCCAAGACCGGTACGAGCAGCTATAACACGCCTGCTCCCGAGGTGATGGACGGCACGGCTGTCACGGCCTATATCGCAACGGCCTTGGAAAATAAGGCTGTGTACAAGTATGTGAAATACAACGGTGAGTTTACTGTCAGCGGCAACTATTACAATGTCGTTATCGCCGGTACGACCACGAAAGGCTCTGTTGCCTATGGCAAATCGGAGTGGGCGTCGTTTAATGGCAAACCGGTGACTGTCGAAGGCTGGCTGCTCGGCGGTACGGCCAACTATCTCCAGACGATGGCTACGTCGGTGACGGTCGATTCTTCGACGCCGATTGTTGAAATCTCCGCTCCCCAGCAGTTCGCTGCAACCTCTCCCGTGGCTCAAACGCTCAACTATACGGTTACCAACACGACGGCTTCGGCTGTAACGTTCGCAATCGAGGGTACGAATGCCGACAAGTTCTCGCTCGGCGCCAAGACTGATAACACCATCGTCGTAAGCGCGAAAGGCGACAACACGGATAAGACAGCCTATACGGCCAATCTGGTTGCCAAAGTTGCCGGTGCGACGGTTGCAACGGTTGCTCTGAAGCAGGCTGCGCCTGCGAGCGGTGATGAGGGACCTGCTTATCTTTGGACTTTGGCGTCGGGTGATATGACTACTGCTGGCGGAACTGTAACCAAAGGTGAGCCTGCAATGGAGTGGACTTCATCTGCTGTAGGTTATATTGGCTGGGATCAGAATAATGGAAGGGGTGTTCAGTTTGGATCCAATAAAAATCCTGTAAATGGGACTTATACGCTTTCAACAACAGCTTATTCCGGAAAAATAGCTAAAATTGTCATTAACGCCTCTGTTGCCAGTGGTGGTGATGGTAAATTGACGGTAAAAGTCGGTGGTACTCAAATTGGTGAAATAACTACGCTGGTATTGAACGCTACGGATTATACGTTTACTCCATCTTCGCCGGTTTCGGGTAATATTACGATTGAGCTAACAAATACAGTCAAGGCAATGTATTTGAAGTCTATTGCAATTAATCCTGCCGAATAATTCTAACAGTCGAGGAAACCGACTTGTAAAACCAACCACTCTTGGCGGGGATAACTCCCCGTCAAGAGTTTGGTTTCTAAATGGGTCTGCGGACCAAATGTTATACTTTATTCTGAATGATGTTGAAAATTAAACAGATAGGCATGCTGCTCGTGACGATGTCGGCGATGCTTGTCCTGTTTGCGGGATGCGGCGACAAGGACGACGGGGGCGACAAGGAGTCCCTCGCGACGCTCGTTGCAGAGACCGTGAGCAGTTCAACCACAACGAACAAGATTTCGACCCAAGGCCCGTCGGGCATCACCTTCGAGGCGACGATCGTCTCGCAGGGCGGGGATGCGGAGTGGTGTTCGTTCGATTTGAATAAGCAGGTATCCTCCGCCGGCGGAAACGTCGGGGACCCGGCCTACCTCTATTTGGACAAAAACAATTCCGACGACGACCGCACGGCGCGGATCGACGTAACCTATACCAACGGTTATTCCACCTCCCTGACGCTGACGCAGAGGGCCGCGGGCTTCATCGACTACGACCGTTCGTGGGGCGAACAGCCCGAATATCGTTCCGACGACGCTTATATCTATAAGACCTATTATGCGACGTTTGTGAGCAATCAGTTCTTTCCGGGCGGAAAACTGCGCAACTATTCGGTATGCTACGATGTCGACCGGCATATTTCGCATTGGGTGGCTTATCCGATTTTCTAGAAGGTCTACGAAACGCCCGTTTTGAGCCGGGTCAACGATTTCAATTACGATCCCAATGACCAGCTGCCCGTGATTCCCACCCGCGACCAGCAATACATCGGGACAGGCGGCAACGGCCGCGGTTACGGTGCAAGGGGTTACGACCGCGGGCACATGCTTCCGCAGGCTTCGCGTTACAACAATTACGAGCCGAACCGGATGACTTACTACGGCACCAACATGATGCCCCAGAACAGCACGCTGAATCAGAATATCTGGGCCTCGCTGGAGGGCAAAGTCCGTGGCTGGGGCGGCTTGCAGACCTACGATACGCTCTATGTGGTGACGGGAGCCGCTTTCAAGAGCACGAAGACCATCGACAATGCCAACGGACCGATCGCCGTGCCGTCGCATTGCTGGAAAGTGCTGCTGCGTCAGCGGGGCAACCAGAACCGGCAGATCTCTCAATTCAAGGCGGATGAACTGAAAGCCATCGGCTTCGTGTTCACCAACGATGACGCCGGAGCCGCCACGTCGATCGAATCCGCTGTCCGTTCGGTGAAGGAGATCGAGGAGCTGACGGGCTTCAAGTTCTTCCGCAACCTCGACCCGGCCGTGGCCGATGCGGTGAAAAGCCAGAAGAACCTCGCCGACTGGTAGGGATTATGATACAATGAATTGAACCTTAACAACAAAAATCGTTTATGAAGAGAATCTTTTTGACAGGACTGTTTGCCTCGCTGATCGCGGTGGCATGCTTCGCGCAGAAGCCCTACAAAGTGGTCTTCTACAACTTCGAGAACCTGTTCGACACCATTCACGATCCCGGCGTCCTCGATGAGGAGTTCACGCCCGAAGGACCCAAGAAGTGGAACTCGGCCAAGTACACCAGGAAAATCGGGAACCTCGAACGGGTGTTGTTCGACATCGCCGCCGAGGATAAGGATTATCCCGTGGTGATCGGCGTTTCGGAGATCGAGAACCGCTCGGTGATGGAGGATGTGATCGCGCAGCCGAAACTCGCGCCCGGCAACTACCGCATCGTGCATTACGATTCGCCCGACGCACGCGGCGTCGACGTGGCGTTCTACTACCGTCCCGACGTTTTCAAGCTGGAGGGAAGCGCCGCCATTCCGTTCAAGATGCCGGAACTGCCCAACTTCAGGACGCGTGATTTCGTCACGATGTGGGGCACGATCGACAGCGAGCCGTTCTTCTTCCTCGTGAGCCACTGGCCTTCGCGTCTGGGCGGCAAGGAGGCTTCGGCCCCCAAGCGTCTGGCTGCCGCCAAGCAGGTGAAGCACATCGTCGACTCGGTGACCGCCGCCAACCCGGCCACGAAGGTGGTCGTCATGGGCGACCTGAACGACGATGCCACGGATGACAGCATCGTCGAGGGCCTCAACGCCAAGGGCAAGATCAAGGAGGTCGGCAAGGGCGACATGTTCAACCCCTTCATCGGCCTGCTGAAAGCGGGTTACGGCACGCTGGCTTACCGCGACGAGTGGAACCTGTTCGACAACATCATCGTTTCGGAGAACCTCGCCACCGGTTCCACGGGCAGTCTGAAAATCCAGCCCGCCGGCAACTCGAAGTTCTACGGCGGCATCTTCCGCCGTCCCTACATGATCCAGAAGGAGGGCCAGTACAAGGGCTATCCGCTGCGTACGTTCGTGGGCAACGATTTCCAGGGCGGTTTCAGCGACCACTTCCCCGTATATATCTACATCGCCAAATAAACACTCTAAAATATTTGTATGAAACTCAAAGTTCTACTTATTCTGATGCTCGCCGCCGTGACCTTCACGTCCTATGCGCAGGACGGAGGCATCCGCGGTAAGGTGGTTTCGCGCAACGGTCGCGTGGCCTTGAGCAATGTACAGGTGAAGATCGAATCGCTGGGTCTGACGGCCATGACCGACAAGGACGGCAACTTCATCTTCGAGAATCTTCCTGCGGGCAGCTACACGGTGCTCTTCTCTACGCCCGACTTCGAGGATCTCAACCTGATGGTCCGCGTAGGCGATAAGCATGTGCAGGACCTCAAGTCGGTGATCATCGTGCCGTCGGGGCAGAGTGCGGTTCTGGACGACGCCGTTTTCGCCGAATTCGACAGCGACTCCTCGTCGTCGGACACGCAGGCGCTGCCTTCGTCGCTCTCTTCGTCGAAGGACCTCTTCAACAACATCGCATCGTACCGTTTCAGCGAGATGCGTTTCAACGTCCGCGGCTACGATTCGCAGTACTCGGACATCTACCTGAACGGCATCCGCTTCAACGACGCCATGACGGGCTACGGTCCCTGGTCGCTGTGGAGCGGACTGAACGACGCGACGCGTAACCAGGAGAACTACACGGGCCTCGAAGCGTCGGATTTCGGCATCGGCGGCATCGGCGGCATGACCAACGTCAACGCCCGCGCCTCGCAGATGCGCAAGGGATTCCGCGTGAGCGTGTCGAACGGCAACCAGATGTACCGTTTCCGTGCGATGGTTTCCTACGGCTCGGGACAGTTGGACAACGGCTGGTCGTACGCCTTCTCGGTGGGAACCCGCCAGGGCGGCAACGGCTATGTGGACGGCGTTTACTACAACTCATATTCCTATTTCGCTTCGGCCGAGAAGCTTTTCGGACAGAACCACCGCCTTGCGTTGACGCTGCTGGCTTCGCCTTCGGAGCGCGGCGCGCAGCAGGCTTCGACCGACGAGGCTTACGCCCTGTTCGGCAACAACTACTACAACCCCAATGTGGGTTACCAGGCCGGCAAGCTCCGCAACTCGCGCGTGCGCAACACCCACGAGCCGATCGTGATGTTGAACTATACGTGGGACATGTCGGAGAACACGCGTCTGAACGCCGCCACGTCGCTGCGTTTCGGCAGGAACGGCTATTCGGCCCTGACGTGGAACGCCGGAGCGGACCCCCGCGGCGACTACTACCGCTATATGCCGAATTCGGATAAGACGCAGATCGTGCCGGGCATAACCACCGACGAGACGATCTATTTTTACGCGATGGATGGCGCCATAGCGAAAGGCGTGTGGGACGGTATGCTCGACTACGACAAATTCTTCCAGACGAATATGCGGAATATCGACACAGATCCGGTGCTGTCCAAACTGATGGGCAATAACAGTCGTTCGAACTACATGATCGAGGAGCGTCACACCGACCAGCTGGACTACAACCTGGCGGTCAACGTGCAGCATAACATGCGCCACAACATGCGCATCGTCGGCGGCGCCAACCTGCGCGTCAACCGCACGAATTACTACTCGGAGGTCAAGGACCTGCTGGGCGGCGACTATTGGTATGACATCGACAAGTTCGCCGAGCGCGACATGGCCAGCGCCGAGGCTTACCAGAACGACCTGGATTACTACTGGGCTACGGGGCACGCCCGCATTGCCCGTGTCGGCGACAAGTACGGTTACTACTACCGGGCGCACCTGCTCGAAACCAATGCCTGGGCCAACTACACGTGGGGCATCGGCGGTTTCTCGCTGGGCGTCTCCGGATCGGTCGGCTACTCGAACATGTACCGCGAGGGCATGTGGCGCAAGGGTCTGTTCCCCAACGATTCGAAAGGCGATTCGAAGAAACTCGACTACCTGACCTACGATGCGAAACTTTCGCTGGGCTACAAGTTCTCGGGAGCGCATTCGATCGAGGCCAATGTGGCTTACATGCAGCAGGCGCCCAAGTTCGCGACGGCATTCGTGTCGCCCCGTACGCGCAACACGACCACGCCGGGGCTGAAGGCCGAGAAGGTGTTCGGCGCAGACCTCACCTACAACCTCAACCTGCCCTACATCAAGGCGCGTCTTTCGGGATACTATACGACGATCGAGGACCAGTCGAAGGTCATCTCGTTCTACGACGATACCCGCAGTTCGTTCACCAACTTCGCCATGAGCGGCATCGACAAACGCTACTACGGCGTTGAGTTGGGCCTTTCGGTTCCCGTATGGAACGGCCTCTCGGTCGTGGGTGCCTTGAGCTGGGGCGACTATACCTATACGTCGAATCCCAACTTCGTGCAGACGGTTGACAACGTGGACAAGATCGTACTGAAAGATAAGGTCAACTGGGACGGTTATCATGTGGAAAGCTCGCCGCAACTGGCTTTCAACATCGGTCTCGACTACCGCGGACCGCGCAACTGGTTCGCCGGTGTGAACTTCAACTACTACGACAACATCTATCTTTCGATGAACCCGATGTACCGTACGGCTACCGCCATTAAGTATTATACAAATGTGCTGACTTCCAATACGGCCACCAATGCGCAGAAGGCATCGGCCCTCTCGTCGATCAAGACCCTCCGCAAGCAGGAGAAGTTTGACAGCGCATATACGTTGAGCGCCAATATCGGCAAGAACTGGTATATCCACCGGGTCTACATGCTGGGCTTCAGCCTCGAGGTGAAGAACATCCTCAACGATCAGGACATCCGCACGGGCGGTTACGAGCAGATGCGTATGAGCAAGGTCCGCGGCGAGGGCGGCGAGCAGATTTACGGCCGCTTCCCCTCGAAGTATTTCTACCTGTTCGGTACGACCTATTACCTGAATGTCTATTTCCGTTTCTAATCGCGCAAAGCATAATTTATGAAAAGTCTTAAAATAGCATTGGCGGCTCTCGTCGGTCTGGTGGCCGTGAGCTGCTACAACGATTTCGACACTCCGGCTCCGCAGAAACTCTATGTGGACGACGATATGGCCGCAATGGGGCTTACTCGGATCACCATTGCCGAAGTGAAGGAAAAATTTGGTCCGATCTCCAATACGGGAACCAACGACAATTTCTCCACGACCAAGACCCTCAAGTTCGGAACCCGCACGTCCGAGGAGGCCAAGTTCGACGGCTTCATGGAGTGGCCCGAGGCTTCGAAATACTACATCAAGGGCAAGGTGATCAGCAGCGACCGTCAGGGCAACATCTACAAGTCGCTCTATATCTACGACGGCACGGCCGGTATCGAGCTGAAGCTCTACAACGGCCTTTATCTCGACTTCCTGCTCGACCTGGCTTCGAAGCCGATCAAGAGCCAGTGGGTCTACGTGCGTCTCGACGGTCTCTATCTGGGTAACTACCGCATGATGCTTTCGATCGGAGGCGCTCCCTCGGACGGCATCAACACGGCCGGCAACCACAAGTTCTACGCCAACTCGAACCTCGACAACCCGAAGGTCGCCGCCCTGAACGTCTTCCGCGGCGAATACACGACGCTCGACGACTCGGACATCAAGGAGGTCGACGGTTCGAACTACACGTCGCTCGGCGAGGCCGATCTGGGCCGGCTGGTGCGTTTCAACAAGATCAAGATCCGCTATGCGGGTGTGAAGAATCAGGACGGCGTGACGCCTCCGAACCTCAAAAACGGCGGAAATGCGAATCCCTATCCGAGCTGGATCGTGACCGACTGGGGAACGCCCATCTTCGGCGCATGGTATCGCTGGGCCTACAACAACAGCGAGCAGAATATCCGTCTCTACGGTTCGGTGCTGATGAGCTACAACGATGCGGCGGAGTACACTTCGGACCCGGGCGTTTACGGCATCCGTACGAGCGGTTACAGCCAGTTCGCCATGAAGCCCATCCCGAAGGACGGCACGGAGGGTACGGTGCTGGGCATCTACGGCATCTATGCGAAGAAGAGCGATTTCACGGGAGGTTCGGAGGACTGGGCGCAGTACCAGATCTCGGTGAGCCGTATCGAGGACCTCGGTTTCCCGCCCGAGTCGCTGCTTTCCGAGGAGTGGATCAGGGCCAATACGCCCGCCTCGTCGCTGACGCCTCCCGTGAAGAACGGCGGCGACGATTACGAGGGT
>ENA-UONQ01000484-UONQ01000484.1-human-gut-metagenome-genome-assembly--contig:-CS26-NODE-484-length-50514-cov-150.745457_pt1 | contig 50514 bp, 49 predicted proteins | sample MGYA00242460_ERZ724007 | MGnify/ENA metagenome assembly ERZ724007
TAGATTTAAGGTTAACAAAGGTTGGAGCAAGGCGTTGCTCCTTTTTTTATGTCTACATTTTCCTCATACTTAAATATTGACTTAGCTCAACCAAGCAAAATTTATCTGTAATACAAAAAATGACTGCTTCATTCTCATGAAGCAGCCACCAACAAAATACACGATGTAACACAACTATGTTTTACACATATCAGTTATTTAATATCGATTCCACAAGGATTGAGTCCCGGACCACCACCACCTGTATATCCCCTACTTTCTCCTGTGTCCCATGGAGAAATCCAAAAAGCATATAAATCGCCACAAGTAACATAAAACTTCACTTTAACTATCTTGCCTGAAAGAGCAGCAAGTTTTTTACCTGATTTCCAAGTTACCAATTGTTTAGTACTGTTCAAATCATTCATTTCCTTACAATCCTCTCTGGAAAATCCCGTAATCACATTACCATTTTCATCCATTATCTCCACCTGCAAATCCTTTGCTTGTGCATTCACAAAAAAATGATTACCATCAAACTTTATTTTCTCGGTAACAAGTACCCCTTCTGTGTCTGTATGCATGGAAACGAACCCATCACGACGTAAAGTTGCCAACCCAGTAGAAGTAAATCCATCCCACATCACTTTATTCTTCATTCTTCCACTAGAATACAAATACAAAGAATCACCAACAATGAGAGGTACGCCAATAACAGACTGCATATTTCCCCAATTCCATGCCCCTTCCGTTTCATTTACTCCCATAACAGGTTCATAACTGGGACGATAAAAATGAAAACCATCCCGACTATATCCCATCCCTATTTCATTTCTTTTCTGAATACCTAACTTACCACAGAGATCATTCTCTGGTCCTTTCCACATAGCATAGAACCCTAGCATAACACTTTCATAAGGCATAGCATCAAAATTATAAATGGCTGGACGCACATCAGGAAATTCAGGATGTGGCAGTTCCTTATCGGAAGGAGTAAACCACAAAACTATATTTTTATCCTTTATTCCTTTAGCCAATGAATGCGCCACGCTAACTGCCATCTCTGGATCTTCATTTTCCAAATAGCCTCTAGAGCGTCCGTCTGCTTTACTCCCCTGCCGTAGACTAATAGCCCATTTTTGAGTAAACGGATTATAGAAAGCAGTGGTACGATCCCCCACCGGTCCTGATTGCGCAACTCCTTCCGACCAATGAATACCATCTTTTGAATATTTTAAAATTATTTTCCATCCTCCACTATGTTTTTCCACATTGAAGAGTTTGAAACGTTTTTCTGGTTCTGGACACATTTTATCGAGCCAAACTGTAGCCGCATCCCGATCACAAGTATCTACAATATTCGTACCCGGCACTATATCCATATTCACTTTTTCCCAATGCTTCCCATCTTTTGACTCCGCATAACAAGTATAAAAGCTTTGACGATGTTTGTGCATAGATCCGGCACCAGCCAAATACCACATTTTAAATTTTTGTTCGCTTTCATCATACCATATTCCATCACTGAAAGGAGCAGCATAAGGAGCACGTTCAAAAGTGTATTCCCACTCCTTATCCGGAGCAAGTACCGGATTATTCTCATAGAACATAGCCTTATGGGAAACACGCTCCATATCTGTTTCTGCAATTAAAAAATCATCAACGAATAATTGGCGTCCTAGATTTACAGAAATAACAGTCGGTTTGTTTGAAATATAAGGTAAAGACATTTCGCGACGTACTCCATCATCAATCATACTAGGAGGCCATTGCTCGGGCAGCACAATGCCATTATGCAATGTTCTACCATTCTCTTTCACCGTTTTATCATTGGAAGATGACACACAGCCGGCAAAGCAAGCTGCACATATAATATAATAAAATACTTTCATAATTATTCTATTTTTAATTACCATCCTGGATTATTTTTAGTGATATATGGATTACCCTCTACTTCATCAATTGGCAATGGAACCCATTCATTCTTATTTTCCTTAAACCCCATATATTGAGCCCTGCTAAACCTTTTAAACAAAGGATCAGTATTTTCCAATTCGCGAAAACGCTCTACTACTTTACCCCAACGAAGCAAGTCAAAGAATCGGAAGCCTTCATAGGTAAGTTCTAGAATACGTTCATCTTCAATAGTTCTCATATTAGCTTCTGTTACATGAGGTACTCCTACCCTATCGCGTACTTTGTTTATTGCTTCTAACGGGGTTATGTTTGCAGTGGCTTTCCCTCCCATTACTACAGCTTCAGCATACATCAGCAAAACATCCGAATAACGAATCATTCTCCAGTTTACTCCTTGTGCACGTCCATTAAAAAAATGCCCACCAGCATCATCTGTCGGAGGTAAGGTCCAATCCAACCATTTCCTACTACACATTTTATATCCCATTGCCAACTCATATTGTTCACCAAATGTTCCTTCCTTTGAACCCATTTCTGCTTCCCAATCCTTCCCTTCAAGAAAAGTAACCTTCATACCTTTCGGACGTATAATCTCCGATACATTATCATTAAAAACAAACGAACCAAACATACGTGGATCAGTTTCTCCTGTCACTGTTTTTGACGCTACAAATTTATCATATAACCAATTGTGCATAACCTGTGCAGAACTATTCGAATTTCTACTTCTATTCATTATACACATTTTACACCGGACATCATTGAACAACCCACTGTCCACAAATCCCGGGTTAAATCCTGTATTCAACACTCCGACAAATTGTACTTCAAAAATAGATTCATCATTATTTTCATGTGCCACATCAAAGTTCCATGAATAGTCATCTACCAATCTGTAGTTTCCACAATTACCATTAATGATTTCTGCAAAAGCCGCAGCAGCCTCATTATAATAAGTTGTTTGTGAAGTTCCATATTTGGGTTCAATACCGGATCTATAAAGATATGACTTACCCAAAAGTGCATAAGCAGAAGCTTTCGTCACACGTCCTTTATTTTTAGCATCCCAAAAATTCTTGTCAGGAAGTAAATCTTTAGCTTTGATCAGATCATCTATAATAAAATCCCAAGCCTCTTCAGGTGTTGCCTGAGGCTTATATTCATTAGGAGCCTTAGGCAATTCTTTAATCAAAGGAATATTCCTATAATTGATGAATAAAAAGAAATGTGTAAATGCACGAAGAAAATAAGCCTCCCCCAAATATGCATCCTGTAATTCTTTATTGCTGAATTCTATTTCAGTAAGACTTTCAATCATTTGGTTAGCTTGGGAAGCAGCTGTATACATTAACTGAAAAGGTTGAACCAATGAATAATAAGAAGGGGTAAACTCTTCATTATAAGCACCTGGTACTCCATAATCAGCTACCGAACACCCCTCATCACTACGAGTCAACATCAAACCAAATCCACAAGCTCCCAAATTACGAGGAGTCGAAATATACCCATAGATACCAAGAATTCCCTTATTACAATTTTCTAGTGTAGTATAAAATGAATTAACGTCTGATTGATTAGGATTCACCGCCAAATCATTAAAAATATCTTCACATGAGCCCATCATTCCAATAGTTACAAAACTGATAATGATAACTATAATTTTACGCAACATTATTTTCATACTTATTCTGTTTTTAGAAAGTTAAATTGACACCAAGATTATATACTCTAGAATTCATTGTTGCTTCATGAGGACTTTCCTGTGCTTGCCAGAAACCATCCACACCTCTGTCAAACAACACGTTTGAACTAACTTCGGGATCATACAAGGGATATTTTGTGATAGTGAATAAATTTTGTACCCCCGCATATATTCTAAATGATTCTATATGGAATTTTTGCAATAATTTCTTATTAAAGGAATAACCGATTTGTAGATTCTTGCATCTGAAATAAGAACCATCCTCCACATAGAATGTACTTGGAAGCGAGTTTATGCCAGAACTGTTTTTACTATTCAGTTTAGGAGCTTCTGCATTAGGATTTTGCGGAGTCCATGAATTATAGAAAGCATCCTTTAGGGTAGCACTATTAGCTCCTCCAAAATACCAATCATATTTCATTAAAGCAAAAATATCGTTACCTTGCGTTCCTTGGAAAAAAGCAGTCAAATCCCAATTCTTATAACCTACATTTATATTTAAACCATAAGTAAAATCCGGATGAGGATTACCAATATCCGTTTTATCATTCTCATCAATCTTCCCATCCGGTTTTCCTGTCAATACACCATTCACACTACCATTATTATCCTGAAAAATAAAATTACCATCATTATCAAAACCTTCCACCACATATCCCCAAAAGGTACCAATAGGCAAGCCCGGTTTAGTAATAGTAGGACGGTCATTAAAAGAACCACTCATCATCACCTCTGCCTTAATGGGTTGTACTCCCTCACCCAAACTCTTTACTTTATTTCTTAATGCCGAAATATTGGCAGTAACATCCAAACTCCAATCCTTCCAATTATTACGATAACCTACCGTAAATTCAAAACCTTTATTTTCAACAGATGCAGAATTAAAGACTGGCAAATCCCCCCCATTAGTCATAATGGTTTGCCCTGACGATGCTAATGGAAGTAATGGAGCAAGTAAGTCATTATTATCTTTCCAAAAATATTCAGCTGTAAAAGAAATTTTATTATTCAGAAAAGCCATTTCCAATGCTACGTTTTTAGATATTGATTTTTCCCAAGTCAAATTTTCCTGAGCAAATTTGGTTACATAACCATTCATCACACTACTTTGACCAATCTGATTTTCACCGAATACAGAAGGTATTGGACCATAAGCCGTAGAAAGGAAAGAATATGAATCTATAAAATTAGCTCCTAATTCACCATAACTAGCTCTAATCTTCATTTTACTTATCCATTCTATATTAAAAAAATTCTCTTCATGTATATTCCAACCCACTGAAACCGAAGGAAAGTAACCGACCCTATTTCCTTTAGCAAATTTGGAAGATTTATCACTACGAATACTTGCAGAAACAAGATAACGCTCCTTATAGTCATAGTTCAAGCGAGCAAAAAAGGAGAGTAAAGCTGAATTGTATTCTTCACTTGTTATATCTCCTTTCCCATTAAAAATAGTAATATTAGGACCACCCAAATCTGTAGAACCAGAACCAATCCCCATAGTTCTATAGTATTCTCTCATCCAACTTGTACCTACCATTGCGTCAATAGTATGACCAGCAAACATATTCTTATAAGTCAAAATGTTATCAATTGTATAACTAAATCGCTGTCCACGACTTTCAGATAGTGAATTAATCGTTCTGCTATAATCAGGATCTGCATTACCATTCTCATCCCAATTGGAGTCAAAAGCAATGGACCGAGATATATTATTTGTTGATATATAGTCACCTCCAAGTAGTAGCTTATAATCCAATCCTTTATATAAATTCAGTCCTATATTCAAACTACCAGTAACATTAACTGTTTTATTTCTTCGAACAGTATTGGAATAAGATGCAAACGGATTAGTAACTTTTCCTTCATTTACATAATAATCTTTACCTGCAGATACATACCTTCCCTCTACATCAGTCATTGGAACAGTAGGAATCCCCATCACCATCCTTACTTGAGGCTCCTTATTTGTAAAAGCAGCAGAAAGAGTTTCACTAACAGTCAAACGTCCTTTCTTAAACGTTCCATTGACACGTGCATTATATTTCTTAAAACCAGAAAATTCCATAATACCTTGCTGATCAAAATACCCCAAACTTGTATTAAAAGTTGAATATTCACCACCACCAGAAATTGAAGCATTCAAATTATACATAGGAGCATTTCTTAGATATGCATCTTGCCAGTCAGTATTAATATCAGGATTAGTAGGATGAATATTTTCTGGAGCTTGAGTCTGGTTTGTTGAATTTGCAACAATTTGCTTAGTATATTCGCGATGCTCATTTGCATCTAGAAAATCAAGATATTTAGAAGGAGTCTGCAAAGAATAGTTTGCAGAAATTTCAACTTTTGCTTTACCTTTTTGACCATGCTTGGTAGTTATCAGCACAACCCCATTTGCAGCGCGAGAGCCATAAATGGCAGCCGCCGAACCATCCTTCAGGATTTCTATTGATTCAATATCTGAAGGATTCAACGAATTTAGCCCATTATTAGAAAATGCACCATCAATAACATATAAAGGTTCAGTAGCACCAAATGTACCTGCTCCCCGAACAAGTATCTTGATATCTGCCCCAGCTTCTCCCCCCTTTTGCAATATTTCTACTCCTGGAGCCCTCCCCTGCAAAGCAGCTGCAACAGAATGCCCCATCTGTTTACTCAGTTCTTTTGCAGGCACTGTCGCCACGGATGCTGTCAAACTAGATTTTTTTTGAGTTCCATAACCAACCACCACCACTTCATCTAATTGTTCCAAATCCTCTTTCAGAGTTATATTCACATTCTTTTCCCCTTCCAAATTAACAGCAAGAGTCTTATAACCGATAAAACTAATAATAAGAGTTGCATTCGCAGGAGCTTTAAGTAAAAACTTACCATCCATATCAGTAATAGTACCATTAGTAGTCCCCTTTTCCATCACATTAACTCCTACGATAGGTTCTCCCATAACATCCATCACAAGCCCTGAAATATCTTGTAATTTTTTCTCGTTCAACATGGACTGTTCTACTTCCTTCTTCCGAATAATGATATTTTTATCTTTTATCTCATAAGAAACATTTTGTCCTTCCAAGATTTGCTCAATAACTTCTTGCAGTTGCTCAGCGTCTATATCAACAATCTTTTTCGTATCTAAATCCCCAGCTATATACACAAATGAATATCCACTTTTTTCTTTTAGCTCAGTCATAGCTTTTTTCACCGATACTTTATTCATTTTCAATGGTATATTCTGTGAGAAGATATTCAAATTAAGGCAAAGCAAAGCCCCGACCAATAATATGGCCTTTCTCTTGTTTTTCATAAATTAGTAATTTATTAATTAAAAAATTAAATGAACTTAGCTTTTAAAGAGAAAAGTCGGAGATTTTTAGAAATAGTTGCATAATGGCGACACACCGCTTAAATTCAGCGAATTAATGGGATTGTATTTCACTTCCATTTGAAAAACGACGCTACAAAAAGCACATTTGAGCATGAGTTACGTTACCTAATCGTTACCTTGTCCAAGTCTATAAAATAGACAATATAAGCGGTTATTTTTCAATTGTTTGCATTATTCTTCATAGCTTAAAACAACTCGATAAATAGTAATTTTGTAACAAAAATAATCGAGTTATGAGGAGTACCTTTCGAGTTCTGTTCTACACCAAGAACCAGGCCATAAAAAATGGCCGTGTCCCTGTCATGGGGCGTATTACCGTCAACGGAACGACGGCGAGTTTCAGCTGCAAGCGTGATGTTCCCCTTGCCCTTTGGGATGCCAAAGGCAACTGTGCCAAAGGCAAATCCGAGGAGGCAAGACGGCTGAACCGGGAGCTGGAGAACATCAAGGCACAGATCGGCAAGCACTATCAATATCTCTCGGACCACGATTCGTACCTGACAGCCAAGAAGGTCTATGACCGCTATAACGGCTTTGGCGAGGAGATCCATTCGTTGATGGAGATCTTCAATATCCAGATCCGGGATTACAAACGGCAGATCGGCAAGACGAAAGCCCAAAGCACCTACCGAGGGTTGGTGGACGAGTACAAGTGTCTGTCCTGTTACCTGAAGGACAAGTTGGGTACGGAGGATATCCCCCTGATGTCACTGGACATGGATTTCATCAAGAACTATTACAGCTGGATGCTTTCCGTGCGCGGGCTGGCCAAGTCAACGGCCTTCGAGCGCGTCAACACACTGAAATGGCTGATGTATCTGGCAATGGACGAGGGATGGATCCACAAGCACCCGTTCAAGAAGTTTGTGTGCAAGCCGGAATACAAGAAACGTCCTTTCCTCTCGGAGGAGGACCTGCAACGCGTTATCAGCGTCAAGCTGAGCTACAGGCGGCAGCAGGCCATCCGGGACATGTTTGTTTTCATGTGCTTCAGCGGTCTGGCCCATGCCGACCTGAAGGAACTTTCTTACCGGAATGTCCACACGGATTCGGACGGGAACACCTGGCTGGTTGGAAACCGTGTGAAGACCAAGGCACCCTATGTTGTCAAGCTGCTCCCGATAGCCGTCGAGCTGATCGAGAAATACAGGGGGGTGAACGAATTCAAGGTTTCTCCGGACAGGGTGTTCCCCGTGGGGGAAATAGGGAGTATGGAGGACAGTCTGAAACGTATCGGCGAGAAGGCCGGCTGCAGTGTCCGCGTCAGCCCGCATGTCGGACGTCATACCTTTGCGACCCTGGCCCTGAGCAAGGGCATGCCGCTTGAAACCCTGCAGAAAGTCCTCGGGCACAAGACCATCATCTCCACGCAGGTCTACGCCGAGCTGATCAATCCAAAAATCGGTGAGGACACGGACAGGATGCGTGAGAAGATCGGCGGAATGTTCCGCCTGGCCAACTAAGAAGAAGGGATGCTTATCCGACAGATGGAAAAAAACGCAAAGATAGCCGTCCATATTTTGGGGCGGCTATCTTTTTATAGGTTATACGCTATCGCGGGCGATTGTACCCGGCGAGTCCGGATAAGCATCCCTTCTTCTTTTTCTTTACGGACGGTTATCCGGCGTATTGCCTGTAGTTCCGGTAGTTTTTCCGCAAGGTCTCGTACAGCGGGTATGAATGGATGTTTGTTCATATTACGTTACTTTTTAAGATATTATTTCTCTGACTGTTCTTTCCTTCATATATTCATCACACAGTGGCAGCAGGACATCTGCCTGTACACACCCTAATTCGCTATTTTTTATCCTGTTCTCGTAGGCTCCACGTTTGTCTTCTATTCTTTTATGTGCCAGCCTACGCCCATATGTTGCATGGGTCATCAATTGAAAGAAACTCTCAAAGGAACATCAGTCCATCTTTTATGATCATGAAAATGCAAATAGATAGAATCTCCCTCGAAGAAATTATCAATAATATATTTAAAATGGTTATTGAATTCTTTTAAAGAAACATGAATGGTATCTTTCTTTTCACGAATCATTTTTTTGTAATATACAGACACAAATTCTTTTATTGTATCATTTTTGTCAATAACATATTTTATTTTTCCGTCAAACTTTCTATAAGAATAAGTCAGATATCTATCTTTATCACCCACCCGTAGATAGCATCCCGCTGTTCCAGGACATATATTTTCATTTTTGGCAAAATAAGAGTTTTCGCCATAATAAATCTCTTTTTTACCATTTTTCTTAAATTCAAATGCTATAGGATATAATAAGCTATGAATAGCCGTTCTGTCTTTTCTTATTCTCAATATCACAGGACTATCGTTTTGTACTTGTCTTACAGAAACGATATTTTCATGGGAGCTGCATTCCACCACAAAAACAGTAAAAAAAATAAATATAATAGACTTCATATTAAATACTTTTTAGTAATATATCAAATAAAATTTGCATCATTGATGCTTCAATAATCACAGGTAGTATAAATCAAGTATACACATAAAACTCTCAGTTTTTGTATAATCCATAGACATCAAAACAAGATAATAAAAAATATACCGATCCTCTTTCTTGAAATTTTTAAGTTTGGTATAATCATAAGAATCCAAAACCCTATGTTCTGCTATCCGGTCTCCTCTATGCCGGTGAAAAAAGAGGAGATCATTCTCTTTCATAAACTCCTTCTTTACATTTGTCATCCTTCCCAATGGCACGCCACCAACCAGAATATCGCCCTTAAAGTAAGTCTTGGGATTGTCTTCTTTCATGCTTTTTACAAAATCTCGCAAGTTATCACTATTTGCAAGTTCCAGTGCTTTACCGATTGTCAAATTCCATCGAATATCCACCATCATCACTGTTTGAATACTATCCCTCAATTGGGTGTTTATTATTACTCCCCAGTCATCCCAGTAGTAATCTGTAGATTCACCCCAAAAATGCTTGTTTTCATTCATACGTGTATAAGGTTCACCGAATATTTCCGTCACCTCTTCAATACTCATTCCCAGCCAAAACTCTTTGCCGTTATACGATAATTTTATCGCCGTCGAAAATAAACAGATGCTCGGTGCTTACACCCATTTCTTCCAGTTCCGAGCGGCTGTAGCGGGTGCCATACAGACCGTCCGTTCTTTCACCACAGGCTGTTAGCGTGAAGAACAATACTATAAGATAGACTGAGAGGTTGATTCGTGTTTTCATGATAACTATGTTTTAATCAAGGTGGTTTATGTACTTTTCATATTCAGGACCTTCGTACGGTGGGTCACCAAAACCTCGTGAGTTAATGGCAATATCAAAGTTTTCAATATCATTACCGTCTTCAGACTTCCTGATTCTATAGGTATAATATTCTTCTCTGCGGTGTATAGGTGCTTTGGTGTAGTCCCAGTCATGCAGATGACAATAGTAAAGCAGAGGGAACGGATTGTTATTGAATTTCAGATTTGTTTTTTTCAGAAAATCATCAATGTGCATACCTCTGCCCAAAACTGCTCCACCGACAATCATTTTACCCGTAAAATACTGACGAGGGCAACGGTTCTTTAGCCATTTTAGGTTTTCTTCGGATAGAAAATCATCTAATTCTATATTCCAGTCAATCAGTATTCCGTCTACAGGAGCACTGTCTTTTCCGCTTTCATCGTGTGATGTCATGGTAAGTCCGATGGAATCCCATATAAATATTCCAGGTTCCGCAAGACGTTCGTAATGTCCGAATATCTCACACAGTTCTCCTATTGTCATTCCCGGCATGAACGGCTTGCCGTTGTAGGTCATTGTCGTATCTGTAAATACAAACAGGTGCTTCCTGTTCACCCCCTCTTTTTCGTAGTCTATAGGCGGTTCTTCCGGCAGATGTTCTTCCAAAAACCTGTCTGTTTTTTTCATCAGTGTATCTACTTTGCCCAAAATGTTATCTATGCTTCCCATCGCCTTTTGGTGGTTGTAGCTGCACCCTGTACAGGAGCTGAATGCAGACAGCCAAAGCAGCCCGAAACATAGGGCAACGGCTGCCGGAGCGGGGAGGAATGGATGCTTGTTCATATTAGTTGGATTTAGAATTTTGTATATATTCCCGCAAAGCCTATTGTTTGTCATCTCGGCATTTGGTAACCTACCATGTATTCCGCTCCACAGAAGCGGCATTGGTGGCGTGCCTCACGCAGACTTTCGCCCGAGCTATTGACCGGCTTTACCATGTGATAGTTTTCTGTGCGGTGCAGAGTGAGGTGGTGACATTCGGGACAAAGCTCGTAGCCTTCTTTGGTGAGAGGTACGCGCAGCTTGAACCTTTTGCCACAGTCCGGACACTCAACAACGAGGATATAGGCAGTCTTCAGTTTGAGTTCGAGCCGCTCGCCATCGGTGAGCAGGGGCAGATTCTCTTCTCCAACAGGCAGGGGCAGGGAGTGTACTTTCCTTCCCATACAGTTGGGGCAGGGATAGTGGCGGCGAAGCAGTCTGATTTTCTGTAAACGATGATAGTGTATTGCCGCCAATATGGCGGGCCATACGGGGAAGAGCCACAGCATGGCCACTAATGTGCGTACCGTAAACGGACGACGGGTAGCAAGTAGTTCGAGGGCGGCTTCCGGAGTATCGGATTTGAGACATAGTTTGCGACGCATTACTCCAAAGGTAGCAAGGTTTATCAATAAAAGTGTAATCCGTCCTGTCCGTGAATCGAAGATGGAAAGGTAAACGGGTATCGCAGTCTCTTCCAGCCACGATTTCTGTGGAAGGATAATTCCTTCCCGATGTTCCGGTGCCGTTGTAGAAGAATGGGATACACCTGCCATCAACAGAAACAGAAGTACGCCCGCTATCCGGCGGTAAGAGCGTCGGGGGTTATCTTCCCGATAACGGCTCGTCTTGCTGCTGTTTACCTTCAGCAGCAGGAGCAGTAATGCCGAAAAGACCGCTATGGCGATGAGGGCGAACAAGGCGAGCAGCACGAACCCTGCCGGGTCGTAGGTACAACCTATGCCCGTAACCGACATATCACCGAGAAGGAGAAAGATGCCTGCCACTACCGACACTTGCAGGGCAAAGCAGGGCAGTACGATTGCATAGAGAAAAAACTCTGGCAGATGGGCGTTTTTTACGAAACGCCAACACCGTTTCCACAGACTTGAACGGGCGGAGGGAATATCTGTATTCTGTTTCATGATTTTTGCTGTGAAGTTAATGTCAGTAAGTATAGCAAATATCGCCTTTTGCCACGCTCTGTGTGCGGACAAAGCGGTCGTACCATTCGCCGTCGAATACAAAGAAATAGCCTTCGGTACGGTTTCTGCGCTTGTCTTCACGTATTTCGACAGTGTTGTCTTCTTCATGATAGACTCTTTCGAGCTTCAATTCATTGTGCTCGTCAGTTTCGTGTATGGCAAATGTCAGCGTCCGGTCTTTCAGCTTCCATTTATAAAGGCGGCAGGGGAACCACTCTCCGTCTCCCTGCTCAGGCTCTCCGTAACGCTTGGTGAGAAGGGTGATGAAACGGTCGCAGTCTTCCTTTGTGATGTTGCGATTACAGCCGCCGGCCGCGGCGATGCGTCGTCCGTCGAGCGTAACGGCAAAATTGGCTGTGCTGAACGTATGTCCGCCCATGCTAAGAAGTTCGTCGGCATCGCAGGAACCCATCTGGCTATAAGTAATCCAAAAGGGATTATCATAAAAGTCTATGCAGGTTTCTTTTTGATATAGATATCCGTCCTCTCCGTCCTCGGTGCTGGGGGTGGGTATCCGATACCAATTCTCTCCCCACTCGGTGCTTATATAGCGGTCGGGAAAAATGTCCGTAATGGGGGTAGAGAAATCGAAATCGTCGAGTTCGATTGTCTTTTCACCCAAAGGGCCGGGGCGTTGGGCGCAGCCACCCAAACATGATGTACTGATAAATCCCATAATGATAAATGTTTTAAGTTTCATAATATTTTGAATTTTAGTTTTAATATTCTCTTTCCGTTTTCATTCTACATCTACATTTATGTACAAATTGTTCAAAAATCAAAAGAGTTGTGGCTGGAAGATGTATGTGTACGGTGAATCTTATGCCCTACGATGTATTTAGCACCGCAGTATTTACATTCATGACGCGCTTCCTTCAGTCCTTCGGAGAATTCAGTAGGAGATTCCACCACAGTGTATGCTTCTTTCCGGTGTAAGGTGATACCATGGCAATCCGGACAATATTCATAGAGACCTGTCGCAAGAGGGATGCGCACTTTCACCTTTTCTCCGCAGGCGGTGCAGGTGTACACATGGATGTAGACGGTCTGCAGATTGAGTTCCATTCGTTCCTGTGGGGTGAAGAGCCGGGCATCTTTCTTTATCTCCTGTGCCGACATCTCGCGGAGGGTCTCTTTTCCGCATTTCGGGCAAGTACGGCTCTGGCTGAGTATCTGCTTGCGTAATCTCAGTCTGTACCATAGCATCACAGCTGCAATGGCAGGCCATACAGGAACCAGCCACAGCAGGCCGATGAGGGTGCGCCAGGCAAATGCCTGCTCCGTGAGTTGCTGTTCCAAAGCAGTGGCTGCCGTCTTGCCTTTGGGCTGCAGGTAATTTTTCAGTCCTTTCCACGTCAGCCAGTTGAGGAGAAGAAGGGAAAGGCTTCCTAATATAAAAAAAGGTAGTGTAGTCATTGTTTGCCTCCTTTCTCGTTGGTTTCTTCGATGCGTCTGTAAGAACGCTCTATGTCTTCTAAAATGTATGCGTCCAGCTTACTGCCGTTGAACTTGAACAGGAAGGCCAGAAGTCCCATATATCCGAAGGTGAACAGGGCAGCACTCAGTACCAGCATCGCCACGTCGCTGAACTCTGCTTCGGAAAACAGCCAAGTGAAAAGTGTCATCCCTGAAAGGCTGATGCACAGCGTGGATGCAGCCAGCAGGGCGAGTGTAAGGAATGGGATGAGCATCATTCCTATGAGGCTCCGCCACATTTCTTTGCAGAACTTGGGGTGATGACCGGTGAGGGCAAACCCGAAGAGGGAGCAGCCTGCAGCGGTGAACAGCACAACGAACAGTCCGAAAAATGCCCATGCCACCCACTCCTGCCAGGATCCTGCGGCAAGCATTCCGCCGAGGTCTGTCCAACAGCTGTTCTCATCACACACGATTTGCCATATGTAATACAGCACAGAGGTGAAGACTGCTGTGGAGAGGATGACGAGAACGGCCGGCAGGCAGCCTGTCGGCTTTTTGCGGTACTGACGTATCCGCAACAGTATCAGCATGGAGAACAGCAGCTGGACAGCTATAAGGATATAGAGTCCAGAACCGGTCATTGTTTGTTGTTCCATAGACATGTGTTTTTAATGGTTTGTTATCTATTTGTAATACAGCAAATATAGAAAACGATTCTTTAGTATGCTTATAGATGGATTTTTTTTCACCGGAATGTGTTGTAGAATATGTTTGAACATGCTTTCTCGCGGTGTTCCCGTATCCCACATTTTTGCCATTTTCATGTGATTTAAAATTAGCTTATTATAGCCTGTTTCTTATCTCTTAAATATTTTCTTCTTCCATTTTTGCAACTCTATTGTTGCCTCAATGTAAGGACCATTTACTTTGATGAGTAAATCTTCAAATTCTTTTTTTGCCCGGAAGAGCTTTACGATGTCCTCGCCTTCCATGAACAGTCCGATATATTCGTCATCCAGCTTCCAAAGATACACGGGTATGTTCTTGCCCTTTGATACTATCGAGTTTATCAGAATCTTTTTAAGTTCGTCTTTACCTGTTTCTGCTTTCTTCAGGGCAGGTTTGCCACATTTCTGTCTAACAGCCTTTACCAGTTCCTTGAAGCTTGTTTTGTTCATCTTCGTTTCGCAGACCATCGATATTAATTTGCCTTGTGCATTGGTTATTAAATTCAGTTTCCCGAAGTCGGTATCACAAAAAGTTGCTTTCTTGGTAACGAGACTGTCCATACTTATATAATATATTAAAATCGGATATCTCTCAGAAAACGAAACGTTCATGTTTTGTGTGTATTTCACATAGCGATAGCTTACTTCTTTGCTGGTCTCTTTGGGATTATCGAAATCAATATATGGAGAACATAAACGTTCCACATCGATGTCATAGTCCGGGTTATCCATGTTGATAATCTGTTTGTCTGATTGTGCATGGGCTGTTGCGCCGGATAAGCATAAAAATGCTGTCAATCCAATGATGATAAGTATTTTAATTTTCATATTCCTTGTATTTTCCGCTGCTGCAAATTACCGGGTCGCAATTCTTAATGGGAAATACTTCCCGGTAATTTACATTTTTTGTAGTTACTTTACTTTTAAAACTTTTTCCAATAAAATCGTTTCACAATATTTCGGGTCAATATAAAAATACACTTCATCAATCGGGGCATTGGAAACAAATGTGCATACAGCTCTATGTTCTGAATCCTCATTATCTATATGCTTCATCCAGTCTTGGAAAGAATAATCGGGATTATTGATGATGTTGTTGTATATTGTATAAGAAGTGATGGCTCTCTTGGCCCTATTGTTTTTCCACCACGCACCGTCTTTCGTTCCGATGTATTTCCACTCATCACGAACTTTGTCATAATACTTGTAATCAAACGCAATGACTATGACTCCGTTTTTGAAAGACAGCAGTTCAAAAGGTATTCCGTCAAGAGTAAATTCCTTGTTTATGTCCGCATCGGTGATTTTGACCTTTTCCCATTCCGTTTGAAGGATACAGACCGATAAATCCCCTTTCACTTGCGATAATGGTTGTTCTGTGCGCAATGTATAGGTTTCATCAGTACCTTTTTGGCGTCCCTGGTCATCTCTTACCGGCTTACGGTCATAGTGGAGGCTGTTTACCAATAACACGGATTTATTTTCGTTGTCGGTCATTCGTGAGATGAATCTGATTTTTACACCATCGTTTCGCTCTGCCTGGATACCAATAGCAGGGTCAAAACCATTGTTTTTAGGCCATTCCTCATATTTATATGAACCACTTTGGTAGCCTGTAAAGTCGTTTTGGTTTGTCCATGCCGAAGGGAAGTCATAATGCAGGTTTACTTTGATTTCATGGCTGTCATCTTCATTGGAGGAAGTTGACAGTGAAACAGTGCTTAAAATTTTGTCATATACATCCAAAGGAACGGTAACTTGTTCTTCCCATGGCTTTTTTTTATTCACCGCTTTAAGATTTTCGGAATTATTATATTGGGGATTTATGATCGGATTTTTAAATGTAGATTGTTCCCAATCGAAATATTCTTTCAACTCTTGAATCTCTTCTTTTGTCAATTTTTCGTCTTGTGCAGATAAATTTGAACCTGCTGTACTTAATAGTCCCATAATGATAAGTGTTTTAATTTTCATATTCGTTCATTTTATAATAAATGGTCAGCTCCTGTTTCTTCGGATATTTACTGGTGTATCACCGAGATTCCGCTTGCAGAAATCAGACAGGTAAGACTGGTTCGCAAATCCGCATTGTTCGGCAATCTCCGGTAATGGAAGGTGTGTAGTCCTCAACAGTTTCAGCACCTGCTCGGCACGTTTTTGCCGAAGCCACTGGGCTACCGGACAGTTAAACAATCTCAGGAATGTCCGACGGAAGGTAACGGTACTGTTTGCTCCGCATAGTTCCGCCAGTTCTTCTGCTGTCTTTGCTTCAGTATGGCATTCCATCACTTTCTGGATGAAAGAATGGTCGGTATGGATACCGAGCAGTTCTTCCGCTTGCAAAATGATTTTACGGTTGATATGTTCGTAGGAGGCATCGAGCAGTTTGAATGATACCTCAATGCCTTCTGCCGGCTCGGAAGTGGAAGGCATTCCGCATTGTATTCTCGCTTCGCGGAAGTAGTAGTGCATTCTGTGATAGATGGCTTCCAGATGCTCTTCACGGTGCTTTTGCAGCAATCGGCATAAGGTCAGTAACTCTTCTACGTAGCAATAATGTGTGTACCATATTTGCAAACGCATGACATAGCGGGTGGATTCTGCTTCACCGGCAGTCATGAACAGCTCCAGCCATCTCTCAAAGTCCGGCTGTTCATGGGTGATCGCTTCGGGAAGCCTGTTCATCCATCCGGCAATCGTATTCATGAATTCCATGTCCGATGCAAAGGGACGCAGTTGCCGCTCTCTTCTCTCCTCCGGCATATCCTTGGATATGGTCACACAAAGCATACGCAGACGTGCTTCCCGGGGATCGTCCGGTTGCAGGCGTGAAAGGAGATAACCGCTTATTGAAAAGTCTTTGTCCATAGCAGGGAAAATTTATCGGTTTTCAAACCTGAGGGCCACCGTCATGCGGAATGCCACGGGTTTTCCGTTTTGGGTGGCAGGTATAAGCTCGGGAAGCCGTTGAATGGTATATAGTGCTGCAACTTCCAGTTCGGACGATGTGGTCTCCCGGTTTTCCACCTTGGCATCCTTCGCTTTGCCGTCCTTTCCCACTGTGAAGGATACGCTTACATTCCCTTCGGGATTTCCCTGGTTCCCGAGGCCGGCATTATAGGCCATCCAATGGCGCACGGCAAGCCTGAAATCCGGGAATTTCGCGAACGGTCCTTCCTTGAACTTGGGAAGTTCTCCGTCCGGGATGTTCATATATCCTTTGGTGGTGTCCGGGACAAGATCCTCCTCTGTAAACAACTCGCCGGTGTCATATATGCCTGCTGCCGGATTGATTTCCATGCTTCGGACATCTGACGAGAGATCATTGAAATTGCACCAGTTACCGACGCTGATGCAGTCGATGAACGGATCATATTTCGTCTTTGTCACCATCAGGCACACTTCATACCAGGTGTGTGGCTGGCTGCCTCCGCTGACAATTTTCCGTTCTCCCTTTTCGTTCTCTTCAAGGTAAATCACGGCATCCTTGTGCTCCGGATTCGGCTTGCGTACATATAGTTGGATAGTTCGGTCATTCACATGCCATCCATAATTCCGATGTCCGAAATACTCTTCTGTGACAAAGCATTGGGGGCCGTACTTTCCTGCAATGGCATATAGCAGGGAATCTACATTTGCCGCTCCGTCCAGCCTTCCCTGTGCTAGAATGCCGATCAGTTTTCCTGATTTGTCCGTCAGCATGCCGGTATACGGGAATTCAAAGTTCCCGAAGCGGGCAAGCACTTCTCCGTAGTTTGTTTCTACCGAGCTGTATTCCTGAATAACCGCCTTTTTGCCTTCCTGGGTTTTACATTTCACTTCTTCCTTCATGAAATAGCGGAATGATTCGTCATAATCCCCGTCGTATGGCTTTGCCTTGGAATAATACTTGTCCACCTTCATTCCGAACTCCACATTTTCCAAATCGTATGCACCCTCACCCCAGTATTGAGGCTGTGCGGCACTGATGCCGCAAAAGAAACTCAAGATTCCCATGATAAAAATAGTTTTCATGATTTGCATGTTTTTGTTAATATTGATATACTGTATTAGAAACGGCTGGATGAACCTCCGCCTCCGGACGATCCTCCTCCGAAACTGCCGCCTCCGCCACCGCCTGAGCCTCCCGAACGGCTGGAAGAGGTGCTGATTTTCGGTATTGTATAGTCTACAATGTATTCGGCATCGCAATACATACATCGATGACGAGCCTCCATCAGTCCCTCTGATGAAGTGGTGGCTTTTATAATAGTCCGATATTTTTCTTCCTTGTGCAGCGTCATGTGCCTACAGGAGGGACAACATTCATAGCCGTCCTTTTCAAGCGGTATCCGGATTTTTACCTCTTCGCTGCAAGCGGAGCACCGGTAGATGCGGATGTATGCCGTCTTCAGTTCTGTTTCTTTGCGTTCTCTTTCAGTCAGCCGTTTCGTATCCTTTGCCAACTCGTGCAAAGGAATCTCCCGGAGGGTTTCCCGGTTGCATTTCGGGCATGTCCGGCTGCGCCTGAGGGTCTTTTGTTTCTGGATGCCGAAATACCAGCAGGCAATACCCAGAATGGCGGGCCACACCGGTACCAGCCAGCACAGTCCGAGCAGGGTACGTACAGTAAAGGGTTTTCGGGTCGCCAGCAAGGTCAGAGTGGCTTCCGTCCCTTCGTCTTTTGGCGTCATCCTGTGTACCGCCGATTTCCATACAAGCCAGTTTATAAGTATCAGCATCAGGGCAAACACGATAAAGACCAGGGAAGGGGTGGTACGCCGGAACTTTTTTATCCATGCTTCCGGTGGTGCTGCCTGATAGTCACTTCCGTACAGAACTTCCGCCACCGCCTTGACACCTTCAAGCATTCCTGTATTCCAGTCATTTTCCCGAAGATGCGGCACCATGGTTTCCATCTGTATTCTTTTGCAAATGGCATCCGGCAATACACCTTCCAGGCCATACCCGGTCTTGAAGGTGATATCACGAATATCCCGGGTCAACAGAATCAGCAGTCCGTTGTCATCTTCCGCCTTGCCGACACCCCACCGGTTGAACAGCGTAACGGCAAATTCATGCGGATCCTCTTCTCCGATGCTGTTCAAGGCGACAACTGCCACTTCTATGGTCAGGGAGTCTTCCAGTTGTTGCAATATATTGTTGATTTTATTTTTCGTTTCACTGTCCAATATATGGTCAGGGTCGGATACCCAATTGTCCGCATTGTATGTCTTGGGATTAGGTACATCATCGACCGTTCCCCATGCCATCGGGCAGAAACCCACCAGAACGGCTATGCAGATTATAAGTTTTCGTATCATATAGTGCCTCCTTTCTCATGATTATTCATATCGACTGGTCTGAAAGAACGTCTGCTGTCCTTTTCATCGTATTCTTTTAATTTCTCGCTGTTCATTTCCAACAGGTAAACGACGAATCCGGAAAATCCAAGCAAGCACATCACGCAGAAAAATAAGAGCAGAAGCATCCAGCCCCAGCTGATATAGTCAAACATGGGTGAGGCAAACCTCATGCAGATAATATAGGCAAACCCAAATGCCGCAACCAATATTCCCAATGCCATGATGGGAAACAGCAGGATTACTGCCAGTGTTTTCCATATCAGTTTGCAGAATTTGGGGTGACGGCCTATGACAGCATAGCCAGCCAAAGAGCAAACGGTAGCAGATACCAGTATCATTATCAGACATATAAATCCAGCCATCAGCCATTCCACAGGAGAAGCGGCGGCGAGCGACCCTCTGTTCTCTGCAAAGATATTGGCAAACAGTCCTTCATTGATGATAAGATGCCCCAGACTGAACAGTACGGTGGTCAGAGCAAATACAATCATGAAAATAAAACCCGCTGCCAGACAGCCTAACGGCTCTTTGGAGTCTTGCTTCCTTCTCCAGATAATCAGTACGGTTATCAGAATCTGTAGTACAATCAGGATATATCCTTCCATAGGCTCGGTCAGTTAAAAATGACGGGGAGAGTGGCGACAAAGGAGATAGCTTTTCCCTTCCATTTTGCCGGGACATACTTTATGCCGTAGAGGCAGTCGCAGACCGCTTTTTCCAATAGCGGATGGGGGTCTCCGTTTATTTTCACGTTGCTGGCAACGCCGTCAGCCCCGATGGTTATTTTCGCCATCATTCTTCCTGTAATTCCTTGCTCGACTGCCTCTTCCGGCTTCCTGAGCAATTGTGCCAAGACCATGTTCCATTCGTCCGGCATTCCTGTCTGCGGGTTGATGGGCTTGGCTGGTTGTAAATCAGGACTGAAATAATCCACTTCCTCCATCTCTTCCGGTTCGGTCTGTTTTGTATTGTCAGGTGATTTCTCTGAGATAAGTTCACTGCATCGCTCGTGGTTGATTAATAATCGCGATGCTTTGCCTTCCGATGGGGCAAATACAGTTATCTCTGCAATTTTCCGTTTCTTTTCATCCGGCATGTAGAGCAACAGACTATCCCCCTGCAAGGCAACCGTGTAGTGCTTTCCCATAACTCCGGCAATGTTTGTACCGTCATTTCCCTCTGAAACTTCATCTTCCATATAGTGTTTCATAGTCTCTTCCAGCTTGTTCGGGTCAATGTTTTTTCTTTTCAACCACTCTTCAAACGAGATTTTCCCTATACTATTTCTCAGAATCTTGTCCAAATCTCCTGTTGTGGCTGTTTTAGAGGACGGCTCGTACCAGTTACCGTCTCTGTGATAAAGGCAATCCATGCGTCTCAGTTTGTCGATATTCTCTGCGTCTGTGGAAATGATGAAGCCGTTGCTGTCAACCTTTTCTATGGAAAAAGTCATGCTGCCCCAAGTCACCTGTACAGGTTTGTTTCCAAATTCCTTAATGGGTACTGTGATGCGGTCGTATTTCTCAGGCATATAGAAAGACAAGGAGATGTGTCCTCCTGCAATTTCCTGATAAGGGGCAGTTAACGGTATCTGCAACCCGTACCATATATTTAACGTGTCTTTGTTCTGGGCTTTGTATCCGCCCTCAAGCAGATAGAGATTTTCATCCGGGTGTATATAGATCGGTTTACCCTGCTTATCCGTCAGATGAATCTGTAAATCAGTCTCCAGGTCGAAGAAAAGGTTTTTGTGGAATCCCGTGAAGTTCCCGTTCTCATCCTGATGGTGAAACATCCACAGTTCGAATTTTTTCCGACTGTCGAAATTTGAAGATAAATCTTCAAATTTGCCTCTTAGCATTAGGTTACAGAAGATAGGAGAATCCTTGTTAGGCTCTATGAATGCCTTATTAAAGCACCTTAATAATACTGGTAGACCCTCTTTCGCGTATTTGAATTTGCCCGCCCATTCCTCCCAAGGTAGTCTATACTGTTTGAATTCGTGGTTTTCTGACAATGAATCAAGTTCGCCGAATGCCGCTCCTGTCTCTAACAGATAGAGCGCTTCAAGTCCTTCCATGGTCTTTTTTTTCTCTTCTTCTGTCATTTTCGTCTTGTTTTGTGCACATGCTCCCAGTACGAGACATGCAAGCAGTACGGTTGATAATATTCTTCTCATGATGAATGGTGGTATTGTGTTTATAATCAAAATGATACCGGAATAACTGCGACGGATGCGACGCATTCTCCGTCATATTTTGCCGGCATGAACCTCATGCGGTAGATGCAATCCGTTACGGTTTCGCTCAAAGCCGGATGCGGCGAACTTGTAATTTCCACTTTGCTGACAGCACCATCGGCCTCAATTACCACCGTAGCCATTACCTTGCCCATAATGTTCTGCCCGGCAACTTCCTGTGGGAGTGTAAGCATCTGCGACAGTTCGGCGCTCCACTCGCTTGATGTGCCTGTCGTGATATGTAGCGGAATGGCAGGCTGGAATCCGTTTTCAGACAAGTCTATTGTCTCCGTGTCTTTTTCATATAAATGCCAGTCTATGGCATTGCGCCCCCTGGTCAGTGTCCGGGCATATTCGACACCCATTTTCAAATGTCCCTCCAGATAATCCCTGAAACCTTCAAGCACCCGTTCCTTATCAAGCCGCAATCCGCTGGCCGTTTGTTTTTCAGGAATATCCCATGCGGCACCGGCCCTGTATATTTCAACGGCATCCATTCCGTTCATAAAGACATAACCATAAACCACGTCTTGTCTGTATGCTTTGTTCAATTCTGCTTTGATGGCTTTGTTCATAAGACATATCGAGTCGCAGTCCTGACGCAGAATCGCATTTTTAAAACATTCTGTTATAGTCATGGCACTCCTCAGTCCGTATTCAAAAGCGGCCATGATGGCAGGACGGTTTCCTAGGGAAAGGAGCATTGCATCAAACTCCTCTCTGTGGGCTTCCCCTATAAACCATTTATATTCCATGATCCAGCCAGCTTGTGCTACGCCTACGGCATACGAAATCATATCGTTAGGTGCCAGTAAGGCATTCCGTTCGTCGGGTGTGAGCCTCCTGTTGTCTTTCAGCTTGCGGATTCCGTCCGGAACGGCAGGGAAGTCAAATTTTGCAATTGCCGAAGCCAGGGCTTCCGATTGGGTGATGTCATTGCTTGCTGTAGCGGAATCTATCCACTCTGGAAGAATAAGGGCATCGTCGGCATGCTCTTGGCACAGGAAATAGGGTCTGTTGTGATTTGCGATGTCGTAATAGCGTTCTTTCTCTCCATTGAAAAAAGAAAACCATTTATCAGATAAGGTATAATAGTGCCGGGATATCTCATTTTCAGAAGCGATATGCTTCCTTACCTGTTTCAGCACATCGGAAATTGCGGCATCGATATAATCCAGTTCCGGATAGGGATTTGTTGAGTATGCTCCCATAAGGGCTCCGTTGCGGAAGCAGGTCCTTTCCATTCCGGTACTCTCTGCAATGTCCTTCAATTGTTTCCAGAGCGAGGAATAGTCTTTTAGTACGATTTCTTTCCAATGCTTTACGCCAAAGTCATAGCCGGCGTGGATATACGGAGCGTACTCTTTCCTGTAAGTTTTCACCTTGACGGATTTCCGGGCAAGCCTATCATAGGCGGTAGTATAGCATAAACTGTACACGATAGGATCCAGTACATCAATTTTGTCTCCCGGTTGGGGGAATTGTACCTTGGGTGCCGCTTTCTTTTCAATCGCCATATTCCATACCGTATCCTTTGTCACCTTTATATCAGGCTCCTCTTCGGTTATCCGGTTCGTATTCTGAGCTCCGGCTGACAATATCATGCCTGAGAACAATGCTATGAATGCCGTTTTTTTCATAGCAGCTTTTACAGGATAAGACACCTTGATATCATTCCAAAGGTGATTGTATAATTTATATATTGCGAGAATCTGATTATTCAGAATAGAGAATGGAAAAGGGAAGTAGGAAAACACTTGGTTAGCAAAGGTACAGTTCGGCAAACGCAAAATAGTGAAAAGCCATCCTTTCATGGCTATATATCCGACCGATGCCTTTTGCCGGTAGTAAGAGCCGGGATTCGTCAGATAATTTTTCTTCTCCCAATCACAGAGATTGGGGATAAAGCCGGTTTTGACTTTCGGTGGCGGACTCTCACCCCAAGCGTTTTTTATTATAGCATTTACGTTTTTCATAATCTTATCCGTTTTTTCTGCGTAAAAATAGCCAAATCCTACACATGGTTTCTTATGAATGCTGATAAGTTTTACGGATTTCTATTCATTCATGACCAATTATCCGACAATTATCCAACACACATGGATTCCATTATTGAAAATCAACATTTCGGACTGACCCCATTTTCGCCACCGGACTTGAATGCCACACTATCTAACAAGAAAGTGTGGAGCCGGTTTACTTATTTGTATTAGAGGTTCTGGTAAAACCCGGAAGCAAATAAATGAAAACAGTACCCCACACCTATATCGCATGTCATTCGCATACGGATACATGTGACAAGTGTTACTGCTCAGCCCTGCTTCCATTTTGAAATTTACCAGATTTCTAATACAAGGTGTTAGCGAAACACATCAACTATATATGTCAGTCGTTTGCACGACTTTACAAAGATAGGCAATGTTTTCGGATAAGCAGCAAGGGGTACTGTTTATTTTGCAAAAATACATGTACCGCTCAAAATTTCCGATATGATTTCTGACCAAAATATCAGAAAACTGTTCACTTTCCTTCTTTATGTGATTTGTCGGCTCTTTTTCTGATACCGGTACGGAAAAGCGACTCCGGAGCTTTTTTTGGGGGGCGGTTTGGCGGCGTTTCCGCCGTTAAACCGTCCGGTTTTCGTTTAACGAAAACACAACTTGCTGTTCGCAGGAGCGGACCACGTTTATCCAATAATTATTGTGTATCAGCCCATTGTATGGCTGTTTCCCTGTGGTTTGCGGGGCATTTCCATCAGGTATTTGTCGGCTGCTCTCCCCATAAAAGGATGGATATCTCTCCATAACCATGTGACTTACGCTCATAATTCGAGGATAAGGAGGCGCATCTACGGGAAATCTGCTCTTTCCATACCCTATTCTCCATTAATGGATTGCTACTTCTACACTTCTGCTAATGGAGAAATGGACATGTAGCCGTGTACGACTTATGTTTTTTCTTCATTGTCTCCATTGATGGATTCTTCTACACTTCCACATATGGAGAACGGGCATAGAACCGTGTATGACTTATGTTTTTTTTCATTGTCTCCATTAATGGATTGCTACTTCTACACTTCTACAAATGGAGAACGGGCATAGAACCGTGTATGACTTATGGTTTCTTTTCATTGTCTCCATTGATGGATTGCTACTTCTACACTTCTGCAAATGGAGAATGGGCATGTAGTCGTGTACGACTTATGTTTTTTCTTCATTGTCTCCATTAACGGATTGCTACTTTTACACTTCTACAGACCGATAATTTAAGAATCCGACCAAGGCGGATACACGCTCTCACACCTGCCCATGAAGATTAAAAGGGCCGGTGGACAAGGAAACGGAATCCCGCCCGCTTTTCCACACCGCTACGGGCAGCGTGCCTCTGATGTCGCCTCCGCATAGGAAGAAACGCCCGAACGCAGCGGCATGTCCGTCCACCCGTCATGTGCATCATGACAATAACCGACTTTGGATGACTATAAGTGACAGGTGGCTCTGTCCGGTTCTCTTCTTCCTTTATTTTGTATTCCGATACAATACCGGTTGTGTAATTTAATAATTTAAGATTTTAAGATATGGATTCAAAAAAAGAAAAGAACCGGCTTTTCGATATCGTTCTCGAGAGGGTCGGACTTACGGGGAACCTTCTGTCAGATCCCGTTTTCCCATCCCCGGAACCGGTGACGAGGGTGCCGGGGCATGAAAGGCCGGTGGGGGCAGGGAAAGTGACAGGCCCGGAAGAATACAAGAGGAGGTTTCTGGTTTCCGCTCCCAAGGCCGCGGAGTGGAAGACCGCATACATTGACGGGAGACTGCACCGCCGGATTGCCATGCTGGTCAGGGCAGCCGGTTGCGGCAGCATCTCCGGTTTTATCATCCGGCTGCTGGAACTCCATATGGAGGAACACAGGGAGGACATCGCCGCCCTGCTCGGTGAGGTCTATCGTCCTTGGGATGAAGACGGGCAGCGGGGAGGAACGGCCCGCCGATAAAATGTTGTCATTGTCCAAGAAGATATATAATGACAGGAAAGAACGTAAAAGACCGGATGGGTCCCGGCGGGATGGATGCGGACCGCATCCGTGAGATCATGGGGGAAGCTCCTGCCTGTCCCCGGCAGGGACGTGGAACGTCCGGTAACGACATTATGCGTTCCACAAGGAAAAGTGTCCCCATGCAGCCGTCCGTCTACGGAAAGGAATACCTGCATGGCATTGCGGGCATGCAGCGCCGGTCACTGCATATTCCCGCCGCCCTGCACCGGAAACTGTCCATTCTGACGGGAGCCTCGAGAAACGGGAAGGTCACGTTGGAAGGGTTCATCAACCACCTTGTCTTGCGGCATCTGGAAGAATACAAGGAAACGGTGGAGATGATTCTGGAGGAGTCCCTGCCCGGACGGTCATAAAGGGCCGTCCCCATGAGAGGGGATCTTCCCGGTGGGAGCTGGAAAATATAAAGTCACTTGACCCACTATTGTAAAAGTGACCTGACCCACCTTTATAACCGAAACTGAGCCACTAAGATTATAATAAAAATTGACCCTATAGAATTACCACATTTCAGTCTTGTTTTTTGTACTTTAAAAAGCATTTTAACCCGGTATTATTAACCGAATAAAAATTTTAAAGAATGAAAATAAGAATCAAGCACATACTGCGGTGCTACCAGTCAGGAATGAGTATCCGTAGTATCAGTTCTTCTCTTCTGATTTCACGTAATACAGTAAAACGGTATATCCGAATATACGAGGATATGGGTATAGAGCTGGAACGCCTGTTGAAAATGGACGAGCATCATCTGCATGAACTTTTCGGTACGGAGACTGACAACGAATCAACAGGATCTGCAGAGTATAAGTATCTTCAAGAACATATACCTGAGTACATTAAACGACTTAAATCCCGTGGAACAACAAGAAGGTCCTTGTATGAGGAGTATCTGAGAAACCGTCCCCAAGGTTACAGTTATTGTTCATTCTGCCTGTATCTCAGACGTGAAAGGGAGGTAAAAATACCGGTTGGACGCATAGATCATATAGCCGGTGATCAGATGTATGTGGATTTTGCCGGTGACAAACTTTATATTTCAGACAGGAATACGGGTGATAAGGTTCCCGTAGAAGTCTTTGCAGCGATACTTCCATGCAGTCAGATTACTTATTACGAGGCTGTACCATCGCAAAAGAAAGAATATCTTATCCAGGCATGTGAAAATGCTTTCCATTATTTTGGAGGTGTACCCAATGCCATAGTTCCCGACAACCTCAAATCTGCCGTAACAAAGCCCGGTGGAATAGAGCCTGTAATAAATGATGACTTTGCAGCATTTGCAGACCATTACGGCTGTGTTGTCTTTCCGGCAAGAGTGCGCAAACCCAAAGACAAGGCTTTGGTTGAAAATGCTGTAAGACTGCTTTACAGGGAGGTCTATTCAAAGATGACAGGATTGAAATTCAATGATCTTGAAGCCTTGAACATAGAAATAATGAAACATACGGATGCATTGAACAGCCGAAAGATGTACAACCGCAGCTACAGCCGTAAGGAGCGTTTCATAGAGGTAGAGAAAGACAGGCTGCATACATTACCGACTACAAGATTTATATCAAAAAGTCGGAAAACGGCAACTGTCATGAGAAACAGTTATGTGTCGCTTAACAATCACTATTACAGTGTCCCTAAAGAGTATATCGGCGATACTGTAGAATTACTGTATGATGGGGATACAGTGGAGATATATCATAAATTCAGGCACATTACGACACATCGCAGGGATGATACACCTTTCACATATTCAGAAAAACCTTCCCATAAACTTCCCGGAGTACTACATGAATACAGAATCAGAATGGATGATGTATACTGCAAGGCACGTAAAATCGATCCGATAGTAGAGGAGTACATAAAGCTTGTGGCCGTAGCCAAAAAATATCCGGCTCAAGCAGTACGTTCAGCTGATGGTATATTAAGTCTTGTGGAACGTTTCGGACACGACAGAATGGTTCTTGCATGCCAGATAGCAATGGAATCCTGCATGTTCGGATTCAACGAGCTTGAAAGTATTCTTGTAAACAGGGAAGATGAAAAGTATCATGTCCAAATGGAAGGACAGGCTCCGGAACTTACCCCTAAACACAGAAATCTCAGAGGTAAGGATTATTTTAACTCTAAAAACATAGATAAAAATGACAAGTAATAATAAAACAAATAGAACAGTCGGAAAAAATATGGACAGAATAATGGAATTACTCTCCAAATTACGTTTTTACGGTATGCTTGAAACATACAGAAATGACTGTAGGACAACATCCTCTGATGGTATGACAAATGATGAATTCCTTAAATGGCTTCCAAAAAGTGAGTATGATTACAGACGCAATGTAAGCATTGAGCGACTGATAAGGTCTGCCAACTTCAGATATAAGGCATATATGGAGAAAATAGACTATACCATAAAACGTAACCTTGACCGTAACCGGCTTGAGAGACTTGCATCTCTTGATTTTATAAAAGACGGACAGAATGTTTTTATCACGGGAAGTTCCGGAACAGGTAAAAGCTATATTGCTTCAGCAATAGGATATGAAGCATGCAAAAATGGAGTCAGAACTTTATACTCCAATGCGTCAAAGCTTATGGGACAGCTTAAAATGGCCAAAAACAAGGGAACTATAGAATCTGAAATGAAAAAAAATGAAAAGTGTTCACTGCTTATTCTAGACGATCTGTTTCTTATAGGACTGGATGCCAGGGAAAGGTCAATCCTTATGGAAATAATAGAAGACAGACACGGATTAAAATCAATCATAATAACATCACAACTTCCTGTCGAAAGTTGGTATGATGCAATTGGTGATCCTACGGTAGCAGATGCAATCCTGGACAGAATTGTACATACTGCACACAAAATTGAACTAACAGGAGATTCTGTAAGAAAGATTAATGCTAAAAAAAAGTAGTATCTGCTATAAAGAATTATAACTGAAACTGATCCGGGTTAAAATGCATTTTTCTCTACTTAAATCTCATATTTTTTTGATGGGGCAATCAGGAGTATAATAGTGGGTCAAGTGACTTTATATTTTCCAGCTAAACGTAAATGAGAAAAATTGCTGATGTTCCCAACGTGTTCCCGATATTTTGACGTTAACGGAATTTAGTTTTTTAACGTCCGTTGGTGGTAGTTCGCGTTCAAAAACGCTTATTCAAAGAACTAAAAATGATGCCCGAAATTAGGTTCTGGTTTTGTGGGCAAAATTAAATCAAGTGAAAGTGTTAGAACTCACATCTAACTGAATGCAAAGGTACATATTTTTCCTCAAATAAAAGAAAAGTTTCCCAAGAATCTGCTTATCATGTGGCATTTTCTTCACTATCTGCCCAAAGTGACAGATGGATCATGCATCTTTGATAAAAGGGAAAGGAAAATTGAAAGGACATGAGTTCACTCCAGTTATCACATCATATCGAGTCAGCTTCAAAACAAAAAGGGGTGAACGAATCGTTCGGGGTTTACAAGAAACTCCATGCTCATCCAAGAGTCGATAACGAATCGTTATTGAGATTGCAATCAAAAGCAAACTCCGCTAACCTGACTGGATGATGTACTTTCAAAGTACTCCATCACCATCAGTGGATAGTTTCAGAGTTGGATGGGATAAGGTAGTTTGAAATTACCCTATCCCTTACCTCATTTCTTACCCATGTGCCATTTTTAGCGGTACTTGGGTAAAATGCCAAAGGGCTGAAAATCAAATATCGTTTTGAATGGCAAGAAATGAATGTTCCCAATCTGTACCGCCCTATCATGATTACATCCCAAAACAGAGTTCTGGAGTCCCTGAATCAGGGAGTCATGTCTGGGGTCATAAAAGGCGACCGCTGATGGGAATTGGATGCTATGGTGAGTAAATAACGAGGGATTTTTGTGTCTAATTGGTGATAAAACTAAGTTTTATAGTTAAAAAACAGACTAAAATGCAACTTTGTTGGAATGTTTTGAAGTTTTCTCAATTTATTTTATTATATTTGCGCCAAAATTAAAACATTTTACGCGATGGCAGAGTTTAATCAGATTAAAGTTGTATTGGTGAAGAAGAAGAGAACAGGCAAATGGCTTGCAGAGCAGATTGGTAAAAGCAACTGTACTGTGAGCAAATGGTGTTCAAACGCAGCACAGCCTGATATTCCTACTTTATCTAAGATAGCCGAGGTTCTGGAAGTTGATATAAGAGACTTGCTTGTTGGCAACGAATAACCAATGACTGAAAACATTGACATAAACGAGACAGAGGTTTTGAAGCAATATCCTGAGGTTCTGGAAATGCTTCTCAAAGACCATACTACCCAGCAGAACATCTACTGGGCAACTGACTCGTATGCCGACCGAGGCAAAGGTTATCAGTTCAAGGATGCTATCACGATTGACCGCATAACTGGTGATAACGGAATGATCATTCGTCCTCGATCTGTCAAGTCGAAAGACGAACAAACCAAACGATCTAAGGATATGGCTGAAGTGTTCACCCCCTCATGGGTGTGCAACGCTCAGAACAACCTCATTGATGATGCGTGGTTTGGCAAGCAAGGTGTTTTCAATTCAGAATCACCCGACCATACATGGAAGGCAATTTCTGGCAAGATAGAGTACCCTGAAGGTAAGACTTGGAAGGACTATGTGCGTGACACTCGTCTGGAGATAACCTGTGGTGAAGCTCCATACCTCGTAAGTCGTTACGATACAGTAAGCGGTATGCCTATCGAACTGACCGAACGAATTGGTCTCTTGGACAGAAAACTCAGAGTAGTAAGCGAGAATACCGAAACTACTGGTGAGTTCCTTGATTGGTGTCAGGAGGCATACAAGAACACCTACGGCTATGAGTGGCAAGGTGACAACCTGCTACTGGCACGTGAAGCCCTCCTGTTCACATTCCTCGATTACTACAAAGCAAAGTTCGGAGAAGATCCATTGCTCAAATCCATACAGTACATTGCCTACATCATTTCATGGAATGTGTGGCAAATGGACGGACTCAAATTCTGTCCTCCTGGAGAAGAACCTTGCGAAGGCGATCTCTTCAACCCCTCCAACTTGTGCCTTATCCGTGATTGGCGCAAGCCTCGTGATAAACAAAAGATATACTTCAAGTCACTTCTCAAAAGTTAATGGCTTATGATAATAGAATCCACACTTAAAGCCAAACTCATCTATGTCTTTGGTATTGATGACAAGACGCATGAAGGCTGCCTTAAGATAGGTGAAGCGACCCTCGATGAGGATGCAGACCTGTTCGCTCTCAGCCCTAACTGTGAGGCATTGAACAATGCTGCTCACAAGCGTATCAGCCAATATACCCAAACTGCTGGAATCCAATACCACTTGTTCCACACAGAGTTAGCCATGCGCACAAAGGACAAGCAGATACAGGGATTTAATGACAAGGCTGTGCATGATGTGCTCCTGCATAGTGGCTTGAAACGTAAGGACTTCAACCTTGGAGAAGGCAAAGCAAGCGAGTGGTTTATTGTGGATTTGAACACCGCTATTGCTGCCATCAAAGCCGTAAAAGCCAACAAGGAAGCACTTGACGGTAGTCAGATCACATCGGGTCAGACACCTATCATCCTCCGCAACGAACAACGTGCTGCCATTGAGCAGACTAAGACACGATTTGTCGAAGGTGACCAGATGCTCTGGAATGCCAAGATGCGATTTGGCAAGACACTTACTGCCCTTCAACTCTTCAAGGAACTCTCTCAGGCAGAGCCTAAACAATACCGCAGGATGCTTATCCTGACGCATCGACCTGTAGTCAATGATGGATGGTTCGATGATTTCCACAAAATATTCTTTGAGGTTGGCACTCCATACATGTATGGTAGCAAGACCTCTGGCAACAGTTTCCAGAACCTTGAAGCAAAACTAAAGGCGGATAGGGATTGTCGATACGTTTATTTTGCCTCAATCCAAGACCTCAGAGGTTCGTCATTCGTGGGTGGCAAGTTCCAGAAGAATGATGAACTCTTCTCAGCACATTGGGATTTGCTCGTCATTGATGAAGCCCACGAAGGAACGCAAACAGACCTTGGCGATAAGGTATTGAAAGCACTTATCAAGAAGGGGACAAAGACTCTCTCTCTTTCTGGTACTCCTTTCAACCTATTTGGCAAGTTCAAGCAGGATGACATCTACACATGGTCGTATGTAGATGAACAAAGGGAAAAGGAAAAGTGGGAGAAAGAGCATGAGGGTGATCACAACCCATACGGCTCTCTTCCTCGCATGAACATGTTTACCTACGACCTTGGACCTCTCTTTGAAAGGTTCCAAGATTCGGAGTATTCATTCAACTTCCATGAGTTTTTCCGTACAGACGATAATGGGGACTTCGTTCATCAGGAGCATGTTGACAGGTTCCTCGATATGATGTGCGACCCATCCGAAGACTCCAACTATCCATTCTCAACAAAGCGATACCAGGAGTACTTCCGTCACACCTTCTGGTTGGTGCCAGGAGTGAAGGAGGCTCTTGCACTTCAATACAAACTGGAGAAACATCCCATCTTCTGTAACTTCGATGTGGTCAATGTGGCAGGTGATGGTGACCCTGACGACCCAAAGGGAGAAGCATTGCAGAAGGTGCGTGATGCCATCATCGAGAAACCGAAGAAGGACTATACCATAACCCTTTCGTGTGGCAAGCTCACAACTGGTGTGACTGTCAAGGAATGGACAGCCGTATTCATGCTTAGCGGTTCGGCAAAGACAGGTGCTGCCAACTACATGCAGACCATCTTCCGTGTGCAGAGTCCTGGACAGATCAACGGAAAGCAGAAAACGGATGCTTACGTCTTTGACTTTGCTCCTGACCGTGTACTCACCATGATGGCACAGGCAGCCAAAGCTCCAACTCGCCCCGGCAAGCAAACGGAGGAACATCGTCAACGTCTGAAGGAATTGCTCAATTTCTTCCCTATCATTGCCTTGCAAGGTAGTCAGACAAGACGTTATGATGTTGACCAGTTGCTCACTCGCTTGAAGCATACCTACATCGAGCGTGTGGTAAACTCTGGCTTTGACAATAATTCACTCTACAACGACCGACTCCTTGAATTGGATGACGTTGAGATAGAAGAGTTTGATGAACTGAAAGGTATCATTGGCAGCACTCCATCGCAAGACTCTGGCAAGGACATTATTATCAATGACAGTGGCTTTGATGAGGAAGAAACTGCTGGTGACGAAAAGCCAGAGAAGAAGCCAAAGACACCTCTCACCGATGAAGAAAAGGCAGCTCGCAAGGAGATGAAGAAAAAGAAGGAGATGCGCAAGAATGCCATCAGCATCCTTCGTGGTATCTCCATCCGTATGCCAATGCTCATCTATGGTTGTGATTTGAAAGATGGCGAAGACATCACCATCGATAACTTTGCCGAACACATCGACCCTCGTTCGTGGGAAGAGTTTATGCCACAAGGTATCACCAAGCAGCACTTCAACAACTTCAAGAAATACTACGATCCTGAGATATTCCTTGAAGCTGGTCGTCAGATTCGTGCAAGAGCACGCAAGGCTGATCGTTTGCCAGTAAAAGAAAGAATACGGCACATCGTAGAGATATTCTCTTCATTCCGCAATCCAGACAAAGAGACCGTCCTCACTCCTTGGAGAGTAGTCAACATGCACCTGTCTGATACCATTGGTGGCTATGACTTCTATGAGGAGTCTCATACTGAAATGCTCAACGAGCCTCGCCTTGTTGATCGTGGAAGTGTGACCAACAGAGTGTTCATGAGACAAGACACACGTATTCTTGAACTCAACTCTAAGTCAGGTCTCTATCCGCTCTATATGGCTTACAGCATTTGGCGAGAGCGTTGCAGAAAGTGGGAACGACAAGGTTACTTCGAGGTTGACAAGATGACCATCGAGGAAGAACAGCTCGCATGGGACGATGTCATAGCAAACAACATCTTCGTTGTATGCAAAACTCCTATGGCAGTCAGCATCACGAAGCGTACACTCACAGGTTTCCGTGACGTAAAGCAGGTTAATGCTCGCTACTATGCAGACCTCGTAGAGACTCTCAAAACAAATCCAGAATCATTTACAAAGGATGTTGTCCGTGGACAATACTTTTGGCACAATAAGAACGCAGAAAAAGAAATGAAATTCAATGCTATAGTTGGTAATCCTCCGTATCAAGTGATGGATGGAGGAATTGGTTCTAGCGCAGTACCTGTTTATCATCATTTTGTAAATGTTGCAAACAGGATAGATCCACAATATGTATCATTGATTATGCCTGCAAAATGGTATAGTGGTGGACGTGGACTTGATTCTTTTAGACAAAGTATGCTGTCTGATCGTAGTATCAGTCATCTTTTTGACTTTATAGATTCGCACGATTGCTTTACTAAGGTTGATATTGCAGGAGGAGTTTGTTATTTTCTACGTGACAAATTCTATAATGGCAACTGCGTTGTATCTACAATAAGAAACGGTAAGACAACTGTAGTAACAAGAAACTTAAACGAATTGGATGTTTTCGTTCGTACAAAGGAAGAACTCGATATTCTTGATAAAATCAAGTCAAATACAGAATCATTTATGTCTGATGTGGTTTTGGCTCAAAAGCCATTTGGCTTAAGAACATATGAGACTCCATTGTCAGAAGGTGACATCGTCTTAAGATATAATAAAGGTAAAGGTCTATACTTAAGAAAAAGAATTGAAACAAATTCCAATCTCATTGATAAATGGAAGGTTATTACTTCATGTGCTACAAATGAACATGCTGGTGAAACAGACAAGAATGGCAGAAAAAGGATTATTTCCACTTTGGAGGTACTAAAACCTGGGGAAATCTGTACCGAAACTTACATGGTTATTTCCACTTTTGAATCGGAAAAAGAAGCTAATAGTTGTATAGCATACATAAAAACAAATCTTGTTAGATTTATGTTAGCAATGGTAACAACTACCCAACACTTGTCTAAATCAAATTTCCAATTCGTTCCTCTTCAAGACTTCTCTGAACCTTGGACAGACGAAAAGCTCTATGCAAAGTACGGTATCACTCCTGACGAGCAAGCCTACATTGAATCACTAATCAAACCTATGGAATAATATGAACAAGTTCTATAAAACCAAGCAAGGAACATGTATATATAAACCTGCGTGGTTTCATATACATAAGTCAATAGATGACCAAATATTGGTTGACGCTTTAATGAATAATGAAGCATCAATCGACGAAGGTTATGCTACTAAACAAGACCTTCAAATAACATACAATGTTGGCTATCCTATTGGTGTTTCTATGTGTGTCGAATGTCCACAGAACTCGCCTCATGTATATTTCAAAGTTCGTGATCATCGTCAGTATCAATCACGAATGATTCATGGTGCACTACCTCAGGAAACATCATATGTCACAATCATTCTTAAACCTACAAACTACGGGTTAAATCTCATCACGGCATGGGCTGGATTTCCAAGCAAACCAGAACTGGGAAATATCTCTTATTTCGAACGTGCTTACAATCCCAAAGAGGCTGTAATGGAATCAGCTGAATTCTGGCTAAATCATGCTCTCATTGATGAAAATCCTACAGCAGAAGAACTGTTAATTGACATAAAGATTATTTGCGAAAGGTTGGGACTTGATTTTGACGGATTAACAGCTAGTCAAATATCCTCAATTTTAGGTGCCAGATTAGGTAAAGACATATCCTTCCCTGAATGCCATTCAGAAGAAGAATTGTTAAATGGTCTATGCAAGGTAATACAATAGTAATCTTATGAAAGATAATATATTCACATATGAAGGTCCACGTGGAGAGTTAGTAGAAACTTTCTACAAACTTCTAATGACTAGAAAACTTATCTCATATGAAGATATTTTGATTGAATATGATGGTGGCGCTTTGTCCACGCCAAAAGTAACAGGTCATGACCTTTATAAAACCCTTAAACATGTTGTTCCAGAGCTTGTTGAAACACTGACTATGCATGGTTATTCTGTTTTGTCAATTCCAAATGGTCGTACTACAAGTTATCAATATGTGGGAACTGAATCCGACCCTTTAAAAAACATACGTTTCAAAGCGATACTTTCAGAAAGGTATGCAACGTTAGATCAATGTATTAAGGGCAAACAACCTGTTACTATAGCGTACAAACCATTCGACAGAAGTAAGATGGAGATTGTTTTCCACCCACACCTTCTATATTCATATAATGGACGAGATTTTGCATTTGGTGTATCAGAAAAGGAAGGAAAAGATCCTTATAGAAAATACAATATAGCATTAGATCGCATCGAAGGTGATATACGGTCTGTAAGTTCTGCAAAACAGTATATCCCAGCACAAGATGGAGAATATACGTACTTGTCAAAACTGGTAGGTGTTCGTTTCGAAGAAGGAGCACAACTTCAAAAAATAAGAATAAGGGCACTTGATAAATATACATTTGGGCGCATTACGACAAAACCTTTACATAACTCGCAGAAGACAATTGTTTATCCAAGTTGGAAAGACAATCGTGAATATGGAGAGGTTGAGATAGAAGTGTATCCTAATATAGAACTTGTTGGACAAATTATGAGTTATGGAAGTACATTAGAGGTCATGGAGCCGAAAGACTTCCGAAAGAGAATCAGCGATGAAATACTTCAAATGAAGAGTCACTATAAAGAGTAGAACAAATGGTTCACACTATACAGAACCTATTTATTTACAATAAAATATGGTGTTTTGATATATTTTGAAGTATCTTTGCACAAAATTTTTGGTCTATATGCTGAATTTTATCACACATAAAGATGATGCCAAAAAGGCAATCGAAGAATTCGAGGCAGAGAAGAATGCCTACGAAAAGACGGTTGAGTCTATCCAACATAGTGCTCTCATGCTTTTTGAAAAGCGTGAGAAAGTTTTGGATGAATCAGTTAATCTATTCAATAGACTAGTTTTAATTAATGGCATTCCTTCACATATAATCAATCAGATTGAGACACAGTTGACAAAACAACAGATTAAACGTCTTGGTGTCACCTCTGATCATTCTGTCAACTATGAAATGCCTAACGAAGAGAACTCTCAAGCATGGAAATACATGTTTGGAGCTGCTGGTGTTGGTAGTGGAGTTGCCGTTGCAGGTGGTAGTATTTTAACTGCTTTGGCAACTACCTTTGGAACAGCAAGTACTGGTGCTGCTATTTCTTCATTAAGCGGAGTTGCAGCCACAAATGCTGTTCTTGCATGGATTGGAGGTGGTACAATTGCTGCAGGAGGCGGTGGCATGGCATTAGGAAGTACCATTCTTGGCTTAATGGGGCCAGTTGGATGGGGAATAGCAGGTTTGTCGATAGTCGGAGGAGGATGGTCTTTACGCAATAAGAATGATAAAATTATTGCGGAATACCAAAAAGCTACAAAAGAGTATCATCATCATGAAGCTCTTTTGTCAAGTAAAATTGCTGAAGTTAAAGGGCTTGAAGATGATACAGATGAAAATCTGAAAATCTTAAAGCGTTATTCAGATTGTAAATATCCTTCGGACTTTAATCATTTTACAGATGACAACAAGTTTGAATTAGGTCAAATGGTAAGAGATATTTTGTCGTCTTTGAGACATTTAAACAAAGCTGTTGTCTAGGATGGTGTCAAGGTCATGGGAATTTCTTGATAGTCTCAGTAAGAGTGAGATAGAATTATTGTCTTCTGCTATTGAATTGTCTGGTCTGCCAGAATATAATATAGCAGAAGGGCTTTCTATGTTCATTAGAGATTTGGCTGCCATTACAGGATGTAAAGATTACTCTTCAATTCTCCATTGGTGTATTGGTGATAACCGCGACAAATCAAAATCATTAGACAATCTTGAAGGTGAATATTTGTCTCAAATATATAAGCCGATAGAATATATAGAAGGTAAAAACCAAAGCAACATTATTCAGAAAGCTTTCTGTATTTTGGATTTACATGGTCTGTATTGGTCGCAAGAATTATTGGATGAAATATATTTGCTACCATCCAAGCCAGCCGAAGGTGTTTTCGTATATGGACGAGACATTCGCTATGGACTGCAGCATGGTGATTCTAATACAATAGAGAATAAGGGACAAATTATTCCTAAAGTTCTATTGCTATTAGTTAAACTAGGATTTATCAGGAATATAGCTAAAAACTATCTTCAGAATAAGTTGATCCCGTTGATTTGCGCTTTTATAATTATTCGCAACGAACGTTGTTACCAGTTCACAGATTGCAATTCTTGTAAAAATTATATCTGCGCTCTTATTGACTCTAAAAGCAATGGGGATTCTGTATCAATCATAAATAAAGTGTTATCTGATGATGCCAGAAGCCTGATTATTCCCAAAACCAAATGGAATAAAATCAAGTGTTTTGAGAATGATATAATAAACATGCTCAATGAGCGAATTCATGATAATGGAATCATTGAAGATATAAACTGGGGCTACAATATTCATGATGTAGTTGTCAACAACAGTATTTTATCAAAACGAAGACATGCGTTTATGCATGCAATAGGAGACGATATAAAAGCTGTTATCGCAAAATTAGTAAGAGATTTGAATTCAAACGTTCAATTATCGGAATTAAAGGGCAATGAGATATTAACTATTGATGCGTATTACAAAAAATGGCTGGAGGACATTCGTTCTATACCATTGGATGAAAGTCTCCCAGAAACTGTATTGTTCTCAAATATAAAAGAGGTAGTAGCTAAGGGTGAGGATTTAGTAAACAAGGTCTCTCCATTATTTCATACGCTCGTAGATCACTATGCCTACATATTTCATGGTTATCAAGACGGTAACAATAGAACATATGGAAGATTGGAAGGATTCATAAAATCAGAAGCTAAATTAAGAAAAATGATTACTGATTTTTCTTCCTCAAAAACCTATAGGAAAGTTCAAGACACACCTGCAATTTACATGATGGAGCTCATAAAATCAACTCTTGACGATGTAACTAAATTCGTTGAGTTCCAGAATGAAGCTAAATGTGACATGGTTTCAATAAACCTAAACCCTAGCGATTTTCAAGAGCATGTTCTTAATAATTTCAAAAGCAATCTCCTGGAAAAAGCTTTCTTCAAAAGAGACAATGTAAGAAATAGAATTAAGGTTTACGTATCATGTAAAGATGATAAATTGGCAATATGCTTATCTAATAACGGAGAACCTTTTAAGGGCGATACATCACGTATTTTCGAGGAACATTATACATTTGGCGAGAACCGTGGAAATGGACAAGGAATGTATGATGCGAGACAGTATATGAATTATATTGGGGGTGACATACAAATGCAAGCCTTTCAATATATGGAATATCCAGTAAGATTCGTTTTAATTTTTCCAATTTCAAATAAAAAGTATGAATACTATAAAGATTTTATGGGTAGATGACAAATTTATGGATCCTAACGATTCATTCACAAAACGTGTAAATGAAGACATTGAAGATTGTCAAGACCTCTCTAATATAATTATTGTTGACAAAGTGTCAAATAGAGATGATTTCCTGAATCGTTTGTCTTCTAAAACTAAATATGCAGCAATCATTCTTGATGCGCAAACAGCTGACAAGATCAATGATTCTCCAGATATTAAGACTTTTGATTTACACCTTCGACCTATTGACAAGTTAAATTACAATGTCTTGAAGTATGTTTATTCGAGCTACCCTGATCAGATAGCAAAGATGGCTCATGAATATGGATTTGACATACGCGACAAAAGCGAGATAGAACCATACGATTTGATTACGGAAATAAAGGATCGACTTTCTTTGGAATTCCCTATAGTACCAGAATTAATGATGAGTATTAGGGAAAATTTCATTTCAGAATCAAATGAAAAATATCTGCGTAACATCATCGATGGGTATTATGATGCAGAAAGCGTTCCTTTGGAAGACATGCGATACATTCTGGAGGATATATTTGTCCATCTGACAAAAACACGCCTTATTAACTTTAATGCTCTTCCTAAGAATGCTGGATTAAGTGACAAAGTTAAATTTCTGTTAGAAGGCGGAGAATTAAATGGCACAAAAATTCATATTCCTTATTGGGTTTGTCCAATCGAAATTCGATATGCAATGCAGTGTCTTGAACCTTGTTCTCAATTGTATCACCATGATAGTAATACTGTCTGGTCACGTATGGATAATATGGTATTTAAGAATAGTTATGAGCAATTCTTCAAAGAAATGGCTTATAACGCTTTCTTCCTAACTATGAGATGGTATTATCACTTTATGCTAAATGAGAAAAATTCTCCATCTAACGGAAATTATTCGAACAAGCATAAGCAGTACTACTATTAATATACCTACAGTTGGGTAGTTGGGCTTTGATAATAATACAACAACATTTCCTATATGCAGAAAACAGGTAAAATTGAAAAATTATCCATCGGGGATATTCGAAATACGACTAAAGATAATTGCACTAAGTTAATTGATGCAATTGGTGCAGTTGTAGATCGCAATCTGGGAATGTCATGTTCTGTTGTTTCTGTAAATCATTCTTATGAGTACAAAATACTGATTACAAATAAAACGTCATCAGTACAACTGGAAACAAAAGAAAAACCAGGAAATACCCTACGAAAGACGAACGAGCCAACAGAATTGCATTTTTTTACCTATGAGAAGCTGAAAGAATCTGCAAAGCTAAATCATGGTAAATATCGTGGTAAATTGTATGGAACTATAGAATTGTGCAAGTGCGACAAAACAATATCCTGCCCCGATTGTGATGGAACTGGAATCTGTTCTTCATGCGATGGAGAAAAACAAATTGTATGCACAGTTTGCAATGGAGATAAGGAATGTATATCTTGCAATGGAACTGGAACTTATACCTGCACGAATTGCGATGGCGATGGAGATTGCCCAGAATGCAATGATGGTTGGTATACTTGCGACGAGTGCAATGGTGACGGAACCATGGACTGTCCTGATTGTAATGGCTCTGGTAATTATGTTGATTCTACATGTAATAAGTGTGGAGGAAGTGGTTATTATGATTATTACAATAACAAAGTTTGTAGAGCGTGTGGTGGCTCCGGCAGATTTGTGATAACGTGTAAACGTTGCGATGGTGATGGCACTGTTGACTGCGATAATTGCGATGGCGATGGAGGATGGGATTGTAAAGAGTGCCATGGATCTGGGAAATGCTCGCATTGCCATGGTGAAGGTGGGTTTACTTGTAAAGCATGTAGCGGAAGTGGCTCTTGTGGGAAATGTAAAGGAAGGGGAAAGATTTGGTGTCCAGATTGTCATGGTAAAGGCACATGTTTTGACTGTAAAGGTGAAAAGATAGTTACTTGCCCTCGCTGTGATGGTTTAGGCAAATACCAATCATATACACAATACTCACTATCTGATAACGAAACAAAACGTGAACTATGTTCTATTCCTATAAACGCCAGTGATATAGAAGCTGCTGATGGAGATTGCATATATAACAATGTTATCTATGATTTCTTTGCAGGAAGAGCAAACACCTATGATGATAAAAGTATATTACAACAAGTATCGGCTGACAAAATTGAAATTGTAAAAGATTGGATTTCACTAGAGAAGAATTCTACTTTTACAAAAGACCATATAGGCAAAGACTACCTTAACACAAAAGTAGAATTAACAAAACTACCTGTTTCAAAGATAGTTATAAGGTGTAATAGTACAAGCTATTCAATATGGATAGTTGGAAAAAACAAAGTGATATTCTATGATGATCTACCAAGTTTTACTGCTAGATTATTTGGAGGTCTAAACAAGTTATTTGGGGGAAAATAATCATCAAAACAGTTTAATCAATAGGTTCTCATAATCAGGAACCATTGTTTAAACTGTTTTTTTTGTGTGCATAAAGAAAAGTTCCTACCTTTGCACCGTCAATCTGAGACGACAGGTTGTTAACACTAGAAAATAAAAAAATAAAAAAGGGAATAACAAGTTAACGACACTCACTTGCCCAGCATACCCAAAAGGTATGGAAGTATGTCTAATTTAATTCTTATGCTCATGGCAAAGGAAATTCGTAATTCTAGTGTTAATGGTGTTGCTTCAGTTGCATCTACCCAGTGTACTAACGATCAGCAGTGGACAAAATACCACTCAAAGCAAGGTCACGGCTTTGCTGCAGAAGATGCTAATGCAATGTGGGATCGCTGGCATGGTAAGTCTGTAAATAAGGTTGGTCTTGACAATTCTCTCAATGGTGCAGATCGTATTAGCGACGGAGTTCAAATTCAGACTAAGTATTGTGCTGATGCTGGCAAGTCTGTAGGCGCAGCATTCGAGAACGGAACTTATCGTTATGGTGGCATGAAGATTGAGGTTCCAAGCGACCAGTACGAGGAAGCTGTTCGTATTATGCGCGCTCGCATCTCGAATGGAGAGGTTCCAGGTGTGGCAGATCCAAACATGGCAGATCAGATTGTCATCAAAGGTCATTACACTTACGATGAAGCAATCCGCATCGCCAAAGCTGGAAACCTGGATTCCATTAAGTTTGACATCCAAACACAGTCTGTCGCTTGTGCTTTTGCCTGTGGTCTTTCTTTTGCTGTGACATATTGTTCTGCTAAATCACAGGGTGTGTCACACACTGAAGCATTGAAGATAGCTTCCAAACAGGCTGCAAAGTCTGGTGCAACTACAATGGTGACAGGAGTTGCTGCTCAACAACTCCTTCGTACAGAAGTTGGTCGAAATTTTGCTGCTGTAGCAACCAAAGCTATCAAACCAGCAGTTCAAGCTGCTATGAAGTCTGAACTTGGCAAACAGGTCGTTGCTAAAACCGCAACTGCTATTGCCGGAAAACAAGTTGCGGGTGCGGCTGCAGCAAATGTTGTGACTAAGGCTTTGCGTACAAATGCAGTTGTTAGCACTGTTGTATTTGTAGGCACAACAATTCCTGATGCAGTAAATCTTTGTCGTGGAAAGATTTCAGGTGCAGAGTTCGCTGAAAACACCACAACTAATGCCGCAGGTGTAGGTGGTGGTTGGGCTGGTGCAAGTGCTGGTGCTGCTGTTGGTTCTATGATTTGCCCTGGAGTTGGAACCGTTATTGGAGGAATTGTTGGCGGTCTAGGAGGAGGTATTGGTGCCTCGTTAGGTATGAAGAAGGTATTCAGCCTCTTTAAGTAATTCAGTGTATCTCGTTTCCCTCATTTGAGGGGAACGAGGCTAATAATACATTCACAAATGGTTCTTGAATGTAAGAACCTATAAGTCGCTCGTTTTTTTTGCTTGCCTAAAATTTTTGAAGTAACTTTGCACCAGAAAATAAACGGTTAGAAGCCGAACACTCTCATTTATAAAAACAAAAAATAAGATTTAAGGCAATGGCTGAAGCCTGAATCACACCTAAATATGGGTGCAGTTATAGATGCCGAAATTCTTCTACCTTAATTATTGTCGATTATGGTTAGTACATCTTCAGAGAGTGTTTGTAACTTTATCTATCCTCCGTTCATTTTAGTTGATCCCTGTCCTCCTATTCTCACAAAGACAGTTGTAAGGACAGTAGCAACTATCGCTGGTATTGCTTTAGCTCCATGTGGAATACCAGGCAAAATTGTAGGAGGAGTGATAGGTCATGTATGTGGTTCAATAATTGCCGACAAGGTGCTTTAATTCTCATATACATACTATACGAAGTGTTTTCATTATTTTCTAATTGTTTTATTTTTGACTCTATGAGACCTGATTTTGATTTACAGTTTCTTCAGTTTTGCGAGAACGAGGATCTTCGCATCCTTTGTGATATTCTCATGTATGATAATAATGGAAAAATTCGCTTGAGCGAAGGTATTTCCAATAGTGACGAATATCTGGCATCATATCCAGATAATATGATTGGAATGTGGAAAGATCTTGCATCTGAACTCCAGAAATTCGGTGGCAACAGTATTGTTAATGTATTCCGAAATGGACATGGGCCATCTTACGAAAAGGTTGTTTATGACGTTTGCAAGCGAATGGGCGTACACGACATAGACAAGCATGATACTGCTGAGGAAATGGAACAGAAGCTACTCGTTGCCATATCCAAGAACGCTATCGGACAGATGAACGAGGATGATATACGTTCCATTATGGAAGAATGTCATGTTGAAGGATATGACTATACACGTGCAGGATTGATTGCTGCTATTATGGCTCTTCAGATTGTAAACCGTAGGCTTTTCATCATCGTTATCAATTCTGTGATGAGATTGGCAAGTCAGATACTTGTAGGACGTGGTGTTATGATGGTTGGAATGGGTATTCTATCACGAGGTATCGGCATTTTATGCGGACCTGTTGGATGGGTATTGTTGTGTGGCTGGACAGCATGGGATATAATGGGGCCTGCCTACCGCGTTACAATTCCTGCCGTGATACAAGTAGCATATATGCGTTCTAAGTATCAGGCAAAGTCTAACCCTAATTCTGAATGCGCATGATAACAGCTATTGAAATAATGCATCCTGAGGACAGAAAAGCCCTCCAGATGCTTCAGGCAATCCCTTGTATCGACACTATATGTAGGAAGCTTATGAATATTGGCTATGAACGGATATTCAGAGGCGAGAATCTTTCCAACATGGTAAGATGTTCTGAGAATTGTATGCCTAAGGTCTTTGAACTAATGTCAATTGTTGCGACAAAAATAGGTATTCCAGTACCAGAGGTTTATGTGTACAATGATCCTGTTATGAACGCTTATACATATGGCGAAGATAATACATTTATATGTATATCCAGCTCATGTGTTGAACGCCTTGACGATAATGAGTTGATGTGTTTAATGGCCCACGAATGTGGTCATATACTCTGTAAACATGTTCTTTATAATAGTGTAGTGGAACTGCTAAGTGAACTTGGCGAGAGATATGGCTTTATCTCATATACGCTATCTGGTCCAATGTATCTTGCACTACAATATTGGTCAAGACGAAGTGAGTTATCGGCTGATAGATGTGCTGCCGCAGTAATGGGTGAAGAGACCTTTCAAAGAATGACTATGAAAATGGCTTCTGGTCTAACCGAGATAGGTAATGATTCATACCAGTTCGTAAGGCAAGCCAGGGAGTACCATAGACACGAGAATCATTCTCTTTGGAATAAAGTTCAGCAGAATTGCAGAATGGCATTTTATTCCCACCCACAAATGGTAAATCGAGCTTACGAGATAGATCGCTGGAAGTGCAGTTCTGTTTATCGTAAGTACCAAAATCATTGATTATAATGTGTGCAATTATTGTATTTTCAATGACCTGTCCAAAATGTGGTCAGAGGTTCCGTTGGTGTAATGGTGGTGATGTCATCGTACTTCGCTCACAACTATTTCCTACATGTCCTAATTGCAAATACGAAAGTTTTGCGAATGAATTTAATCCTAGTATCTCGAAGTCTGGTTTGTTTAATCATAATTGACTATTTTATGAATGAGTTTACATTTAAGGTTTTGAAAGCTGCAATATGTGCAGCTGCTAGTTGTGCGGCTGGTAAAGCATTTGAATCAGTCGTTAACAAATTAACGAGAACGGTTAGATACTAGCATGAGACAGGACAATTGGAATATTGAACAGCTCCGGCAGTCGCTGGACAGGAAAATTACCGGTACGGAAGAACGGATACGCAAGGGGCTGGAAGAGGCGAAAAAGGACTATTCCCGTTTCTTTGAATGGCAGGCGGACGATGTGTACAAGGCAGGCCGCCTGCGTGATTACTACGGCGTGTTCCGCAACAAGGTGAACGGGACGGATGATGTGGAGGAACTGCAAAGGTACTTCAAGGATATCGTAAGATACCAGCAGGAAAGGCTGCTTGCCAATCCGCCCGCAAGGAACAGCACCAGCCCGATGGCGAACATGGCGCATACCCTGTCATTGGAATGCATGCAAAGGCTGATTCAGGACTGTCAGGGATTCTTGCATACTCTTTCCCTCAAGGAACCGAAAAGGGAAATGAAAGAGGCAAACAGGCCGCCTGTGAAGAAAAAGTCGAACGGATTAAAAAGATAATAAAATGGTACGACAGAATCCCAACGTTACAAGATTGATGGAACGTCTGGACGCTACAATGGAAGTGTTGGACGGGAAGATCCAGGAAGGCACGGCAAGGTCCAATGCAAACTACCTTTCTTTCTTTGAAGACAAGTCTGAGGAGTTATACAGGCTGTATTATATGTATAAATGCTTAAATGACCTGCGTTCCAATATAAGAAAACTTGAGACACCGCAGCAGATTCAGGAATACATACAGCGAAGAAGGAATGTCTGTCTGGATAAACTGCTGGAACAGGACATCTCCGCCAGGAGTACAAGCCCGATGAGCAATCTGGCCCATACACTCCGGCTCGAGTGTTCGCAGCAGCTTATCCGTGAATATGACCTGTTTATCCGTTTCCTTACCGCGACACCGCGACAGAGGCAGGAAGAGGAGTGTATTTCAAAAGTCAACCGGGATAAAGTCCGGAAGGGAGGATTAAGATTATAGTAAAAAATGAAACAGGTAAAGAGAATTTCTGTTTGAAGAGGAAAGGCAATACTATGCCTGCTTATGATGGTACTGTTGCCGTCAGGACTGACTGTCGGCCTGTCGGCACAGTCTGTAAAAATGCGACAGAAACCGGATCCGGCAAAATTTGAGCTTGCAGTCAGTCTTATAAAAAAATTCGAAGGACTTCATGAAAGGGACAATTTTCCCTACTACGGATTTGGACACAGGTTATTACCAGGCGAAAATCTGTCCTACGACATGACGGAGGCAGAAGCGGAGGCACTGCTGCGTAGGGATCTCATGAAACGCTATGCATTGTTTCGCAGCTACGGCAAGGATGCACTTCTTTTAATGGTCTTGAGCTACAATGTCGGGACATCCGCATTGCTCGGCTATGGGAAACGCCCCAAAAGCTACCTGCTCCGAAAGCTGGAAGCCGGAGACCGTGATATATACAGGGAATACATTTCCTATTGCCACTACCGGGGACGGAAGGTCAAATCAATAGAAAGACGCAGAAAAATGGAATTTTTACTGCTTTATGAGAAATAAAAGGAACGAGGGAGAGCATACGCCGTTTCGTAGTGCCCTCCCTTCATTCATATAGGATTTTCAATACTTCCCACATTATAAATCCGGTTGTTTATAATGTGGGGAATATGTCATGCCTAATACCCGATATTGAAATTCAGCAGCTGATGGATAAAAAGCCTGCCGCGTTCCGTCCATACGGTATGCATGGCCGTTCCGGTTTCTCCGTTCCGGTTTTGCCATACATGCGTATGTGTCCGGGTATATCCTTCCTTATGATATCGGGCGGTAAGCATCCATGTTCCTGACTGGCGGAACTGGACTCCAAGCAATTTCAACCTGTAATTCAGCTCCCTTCCGCTCATTCCAAGTTCTTTGGCTATCTGTGTGGTCGTGTAGGTACTTGCCGAATGCAGGACCTCTTCAAAATACCTTACCTTAGGAGCCTGCCGGCTTAATTTGATAGCGTTCTGCGCGTTTTTCTCTTCCAGTACGGATATATGCCTGTCGCGTTCCTTTATCCTGTTTTCCGCGAGCAACAAGGCCCGTGAAAGCAGTTCGGAGTCGGTTTCTCCCTTTATGTCAAGCAGGTATCCGCCTTCTTTTAATGTTCGTGGGACGAGGTCGTCAAAGATCCAGCTTTCAAACCTTTCAGCTGAGGGCAGACGGCTTCCGGCTATAAGCCTGTACACGTTCCCTTCATCTATGAACTTGATTTTCTGACGTCCGCCCCTGGTAGGGATGTCGTGAACGCAGACTCCCTTCTGTTTACAGTGCCGGTCTATGGCATCCCTTGTATTGGCGTATCCCAATGATGCGGCGACATCCTTTGCGCAAAACCATATTTTGCCGTCCTTCTCGACTGTCCGGATTTTACCGAACTCAGGATGTTCCGCTATAACAAATGTATGCATGCTGTCTATTATTTATAAGTTGATTCTATCGCTTTGAATATCTCATGGATTACCTGGGGGACGATGGCGTTTCCATATCCCTTGACGGACTGCTGCCGCCAGGAAGAAAAGGTAATACCGTCCAATTGACGGGGAACCCCATCATCTCGGCCACAAACAGGGGATTGAGTTGGAAACTCCTCCCAGCCCGGGCAAAGAAATCGGGAAGGCTGCCCTGATGCGGGTTCTTCCCCTTCCTTTTGAAATTTTCCAAGGTCGGCGCGCCCTTCCAGTCCCTTGCCGTCGGCGTCGGGAGCAGCCCGTGGAAGTCCAGGAAGTCCGTCAGGCCGTTGGGGTTCTTCTCCCCGTCCTCCGTCTCGTGCATCGACACGCGCCCCTGACGTTTCCAGCGTTCCACCCGCTGCCGGTGGTGTATCTCCGTCGCTGTCGGGGTGGGCAGCAACATCTCGCGGATGATTTCCGGAAGACCCTTCTGGAGACAGTTCGGTCCCCTCGGGCTGTAATCCCTCGCCATCGGCGTGGGCAACAAACCATATGCGGTCCCTTCTGTGCGGGGCACCGACGGCACAAGCCGGAATAAGCAGCGGCTGGACGGTATATCCTTCACGCTCAAGATCACGGCAGATGGTCTCGACGACGTATTCCTCCCGCTTGCGGTATACAGGCTGATCCTCTCCGAACAGAGAGGGCTGACATTCCATGTGAGCCGCCTTGCCGGGCTGTACCATCGTGAGGATGCCACCAACGTTCTCACCAACAATCCAACCGGGCCGGATCTCGTGAATGGCACGGAGCATGTGAGGCCAGAGGTAACGGCTGTCCTCCGCGCCCTTTCGCCGGCCGGCAACGGAAAAGGGCTGGCATGGGAAACCTCCTGTGAGGATGTCGATCCGTCCCCTTCATCCCCGAAAATCCGTAGTTGTAATATCCGTATAACTTTCTGCATGGCTGAACCAGTAATTTAAAATTCGGTTACAAAACTCATCTATCTCACAATGGAAGGCGTTACGCCATCCCATTCATTCGGCGGCAAGATCCGCCGCACCAAACCCACTGAATAGCGAGGCATGTACCAACTGTCTCATATTGAATCCTATTAATCGGTTAATGAATCCGTTACATTTCCTGTCTCTTTTTTCACCGGAACGGTTATCGCCATTCCGTCGATCTTGCGGTATATCTTTCCCATCTCCAGCATGTTCTTTAACCGCAGAATGTCCGTAATCTCGTAGACGGTTATACCATTCTGCACGCTGAAACGGACATACCCCTTCTGACGTTGTGTCTCCACTTCCTCACGGGTCATCTGGAGAAGCTCGCAGATCTCCTCCAGTGTGAAGGTCAGTTGCACTTCCTTGACGGTATGCGCATAGGTCAGGATACTCAGTATCTGCAGGCATTTACGGTGTGCCTTGACAAGGGTGGCAAACTTGTTCCACTCGATCATGATGTACTTACTTTGATTTTCCATTCTTCTTATTATTAATTGTTATTGGTTTCTGTTCTTCGAGGGCTTCCGGCAGGACGGCCGTGCCATATTCCTCCCGGAGGAACTTGTACACGTCGAATGCCCAGAAGTACACCTTGCCGCTGATCTTGAAGGACGGCAGCTTTCCCGACATGCGCCAGCGTATCAGCGTCCGGTCGCAGACTTTCAGCTGGAGACGCATGTCGCGGCTGTCCAGCATCTGCTTGCCGTTGAAATTACTAAGTGCTTCTAACTCCATTTCCAGACGGGCGATGAGCTTGTTCTGACGCTCGAAGCATCCTTCGATCATCTGCCTGAGCTCCATGATTTCATTCTTGCCTTCTTCCATTTGTCGGTTGTTTTTAGTTCGATACTGTTTTTGTCTTTCTTCGCTTGCAAAGTTTGGGAAAATCGGAGGGTGAACATAGGGCTGACGGATACCGCCAGCCCCATATTTTGTCAGCAAACCATTATGTATCAATGATGTATTTTTTTTGAAGTTTTTTGAGAGGGTAAAACCCTATTGCCGGGAATAAACTATTTGGAGGAGAGGTAATACAGTAAAAAGAGGATATCTTACGGATGGCAATAAAAAAGGAGACCAAGTCCGAAATAGGACCTGATCTCCCTTGAAAATCCCGCATAAAAACTTGCTAAGGTCAAGTAAATTAACTACTTTTGTAGCTGAAGAGTTATTTGAGGTTATGCAGAAAAACGCAAGCAAGCGATGGATTTTCGTCACCTAATCGTTACCTGCCTATTTTCTATGCTCCGCTTACCTTTTGACAATCAAAAGGTTAAAGAAAACTACGCTATTTTTAAAGTCAAAATCATTAACTTTGCATTCTCTAAAAGCGCACTCACAATCGTAAGTCGAAAAAGAGATTTCATCAAGGTGGGAAAATCCCTATATCTTCCCACCTTTTCTTTTTCATCCCTTTCGTACCCCTATTACAGTATTACAGCTCTAATTCTATTCATACTTTTAATTTTAAGGTTAAACAATTTTAATCCACTCCCTACTTAGGGATATTCAGTAAATGTCTCTAAAAAATAAGATGGCATATGAAGATGATA
>ENA-UONQ01000486-UONQ01000486.1-human-gut-metagenome-genome-assembly--contig:-CS26-NODE-486-length-50331-cov-6.634358_pt1 | contig 50331 bp, 49 predicted proteins | sample MGYA00242460_ERZ724007 | MGnify/ENA metagenome assembly ERZ724007
GCTGCGCGGCGCGGATCGCCGCCACATACCCGCCGGGCCCGCCGCCGATGACAATCACGCTTGTCTCGCCCTTCTTCGCGGGGGCAGCGGAAGCCGACGGCGCCGCGGGTGCCGCTGCGGTAGGCGCGGCGCCCACCTGTTCGCCGGGCTGGCCGATCCAGGCGAGCGTCCCCTTCACGGGGATATCGTCACCCTCCTGCGCCACAATCTTCAGCAGGGTGCCATTCACCTCGCTGGTCAGTTCATTGGTCAGCTTGTCCGTGGTAATCTCCGCCACCACGTCGCCGGCCTTTACGGAATCACCCTCGTGCTTGACCCATTTGGAGACGGTTCCCTCCTCCATCGTCAGGCCCAGCTGAGGCATTTTCAGTTCAAAAGCCATTGCTTGTTTCCCTCCGTCACAGGATAATGCCCATGGGCTTTTCCAGAATATCACGCATATCCATGCCGAACCGCGCGGCCACGGCGCCGTCCATCAGGCGGTGGTCATAGGTCAGGCAGAGCTGCATGATCTGATGCTTGGTAATCGTACCCTCATCGTCCATCACCAGTTCGTCATGGCTGGCGCACACGCCGAGAATGGCGGCGTTCGGCTGGTTGACGATGGGCGTGAAGCTGTCCACGCCGAACATACCGAGGTTCGAAACGGTGAACGTCGAGCCCTGATAGTCTTCCGGGGTGAGCTTGTTTGTCTTGGCGCGGGTGGCCAGATCCTTCGCGTGCGCGGAGAGATCATCGAGCCCCATCTTGTCGGCGTCACGGATAACGGGCACGATCAGCCCGGCATCAAGCGCGACGGCCATGCCCAGATTGACGTGCGCGCGCTGGATGATCCGGTCACCGTCGAAGCTGACGAGCATCTCCGGGTGCTTGCGCAGGCACTTGGCCACGGCCTTGAGGATCAGGTCATTCACGGAATACTTATTGCCCGTCTCGGACTGCAGCATCTTACGGAACATCATCAGCTCCGTCACATCGACGCGGGTGTTCTGCGTAACGGGCGGAATCTCCGTGTGGGACTGCAGCATACGCTGCGCCACGACCTTGCGCATACCGGAGAGCTTCTCGGCCGTGTCGCCGTCCGCCAGCTCTGTGGGAGCCGCCTTCGGTGTGGCAGGTGCTGCCGCGGGAGCGGGAGCAGCCGGGGCAGGCGCACTCTTCTGCGCCTCGGCCGCCGTCAGAATGTCCGCCTGACGGATGCGGCCGCTCGGGCCGCTGCCGGCGATGGCGCTATAGTCTACGCCCAGCTTCTGCGCCGTCTTGCGCGCGAGCGGGGAGATGCGGATGCGCTTGCCGTCCGCCACGGGAGCCGGAGCGGGTACGGCAGGTGCGGCAGGTGCCTCCTCGGCAGGTGCTGCCGCTGCAGGTGCCGCAGGCGCGGCGTCGCCGACGACCTCGCCGGCCTCACCGACATAGCCCAGCAAACCCTTGACGGGGATGTCCTCCCCCTCCTGCGCCACGATCTTCAGCAGCACGCCGTCGTGCTCGCTCGTTACCTCGTTGGTCAGCTTGTCGGTGGTGATCTCCAGCAGCACGTCACCGGCCTTGACCGCATCGCCCTCATGCTTGACCCACGAGGAGACGGTACCCTCCTCCATCGTCAGGCCCAACTGGGGCATCAAAACTTCATAAGCCATGTCAGTTCCTCCTCACTTGTTCAGAACTCGCTTCGCCGCGGCGACAATCGTCTCCGGGTGGGGGAAGTTCTCGTCCTCCAGCACCGGGCTGAAGGGAGAGCAGATATTCAGGCCGCACACACGCTCCACGGGCGCATCCAGCTCATCGAACAGCTCCTCCGCGATCTGGGCGGAGAGCTCACCGGCAAAGCTGCCGCGCTTGACCTCCTCGGAGACGATGATGGCGTTGTGGGTCTTGGAGACGGACTGCACAATCGCGTCCCAATCCAGCGGCACCAGCGTGCGCAGATCCAGCACTTCTGCGTCGATTCCCTGCTCGGCCAGCGTCTTGGCAGCCTCGAGCGAGAAGTTGACCTCGCGGCTCCAGGTGATGATGGTGATATCCTTGCCCTCGCGCTTGATGTCGGCCTGTCCCAGAGGGATGGTATACTCCTCTTCGGGGATCTGCTCCTTGTGCGCGTAGAGCAGCTTGTGCTCGAGGAAGATGACGGGGTCATCGTCGCGGATGGCGGACTTCAGCAGCCCCTTCGCGTCCTGCGCCGTGCAGGGCGCCACGACCTTCAGGCCGGGGAAGTGGCAGAAGAAGTTCTCAAGGGACTGGGAGTGTTGACCCGCATTGCGGCGGCCGGCACCCATCGGCGCGCGGAGAACCATCGGCACATGGCACTGACCGCCCGTCATATAGCGGATCTTCGCCGCCTGATTGAACAGCGGGTCTGCGCACTCGGTGGCGAAGTCGTCGTACATCAGCTCTACCACAGGCCTCATACCGCGCATCGCCGCGCCGACAGCCATACCCACGAAGCCCTCCTCGGAGATGGGGGTATCAATCACGCGCTTCGGGCCAAACTCCTCCAGAAAGCCCTTCGTGATGGCAAAGACATTGCCCATAACGGCCATGTCCTCGCCCATAATAAACACTTTATCGTCGCGGAGCATCTCCTCGTGAAGTGCCTCGCCGATCGCCTTGCTGACTGTAATCTTCTTCATCGTGCCACACACCTTTCGTTGTCGCTCACATACATGTCATCGAGAACCGTCGCCGGATCGGGATACTCGGACTCGTCGGCAAAGCGCACCGCCTCGTTCATCTCGTCATCAGCGGCCTTCTTCACCGCGTCCAGCTCCTCCTGCGATGCACCCAACGCCAGCAGGCGCTTTGCAAGCTTCTCGATGCCATCATTTTCGAGGGCATGCTCCATATACTCCTTCGGGCGGTAGACGGCGGGATCGCCGCAGTAGTGCCCCTGATAACGGTAAACCTTCGCTTCGACGAGGTACGGGCCCTTGCCGGAGCGCGCATGCTCCATTGCAACGAGCATCGCCTCATAGACATCGGTGGGATTCGTCCCGTCGACCACGGTGTAAGGTACACCGTAGGCCGCGCCGCGGCTCGCCAGATCCGGCGTGTTCGTCACGCGGTGGATCTCGGTGGAGACGCCGTAGCAGTTGTTCTCAATGAACCAGACCATCGGCAGCTTCCACGCGGCCGCCATGTTCAGCGACTCGTGGAACGAGCCCTCGTTCGTCGCGCCGTCGCCGAAGCAGCCGACCGTCACGGAGTCGTCGCCGAGAATCCACGAGGCGAGTGCGGAGCCCGCCGAGATGGGCTGGCCGCCGCCGACGATGCCATTCGCGCCCAGATGGTTCATCTTCTCCATATCGGCGATGTGCATGGAGCCGCCCTTGCCCTTGCAGTAACCGGTTTTCTTGCCGAACAGCTCCGCCATGGCGCGCTTGGGATCCGCGCCGCGGGCAATCGCATGGCCGTGGCCGCGGTGGGTGGAGGTGAAATAGTCCTTCGGCTCGATGGCGGCGAAGGCACCAGCCTCTGCGGCCTCCTGTCCGATGCTCAGGTGGATATTGCCCGCGAGCATACCCTTGGTGAAGCACTCCGCGGCCTTCTCTTCGAAGGTACGGATCCGAACCATCGTCCGGTAAAACTCCATCAGCTGCTCTTTTGTATACTTCTCGTTTGTAGCCAATGTTCTCACGCCTTTCTTGTCCGTGTTGTAATCGTTTATGCCTGCCGGGGGTTAAAGATGGGAACCTCCAGCTCCTCGTCGAACTGACGTCCCATGACCAGCCCCTCGATCTCCGCGATGATGACGTCCACCGTCAGCAGCACCTTTGTGCCCTCTGCGAGGTGGCCGCCGTGGGCGTTGCCGTAGCGGTCGCTCAGTCCCATGTGAACGTGCAGGTTCGTGTTGCCCTCCGGGTCGTGGCAGATAATGCCGGCGCCGCTTGTCAGCTCAATCGGTCCTGTCAGATGCAGGATCTCGCCATAGCCGTAGCCCGCCTTCCGGTCGGGCAGCTCCACGGGGTTGCAGTACGCCACGCCGTCAAGACTGCCAATTGCGCTGAGGATCACGCCGCTGTTGATGCCGCTGCGGCGGCAGGCCTCCTCCAACCCATGCAGCACGTCCGTCCCCGGCCGCAGCCGGACGGCTATCACTCTTGAAAGACGGCCCTGTGCCATCTCCAGAATATCGCTGCGATCAGTCATCGCTCTGTCTCCTCTCTTTTCATTCCACTATAATTTGATCCGCTGATATGGCTCGCTCAGGGGGAGAACCCGCAGGTGCTCTGCCCCCGGAGCGGTGAGCTGCCGGCGCACGCTCTCGCGCATGTGCATGCGGTCGTCCTCCCGGAAGGGGATGTGATACACACAGATGCACTTCGCCTCGAGCGCGCCGTGAAACAGGCGTTTATCAAAGAGCGCCTGGAAAAACAGCGGATTGACAAATGCTGCCTCCAGCGCCGTGCCGCTTATCTGTGCGAGTGTCTCGTGCAGATAGTCCGTGTCCGCTGTGAACAGCACCTCCCGCCCGTCAAAGGAAATCCGGTAGCACACATGGGGTACCTCATAAAACTCCTGCCCCAAGTGCTGCGTCCGGAAGGCCTGCAGGCGGATGTGCTCGCCGAGCCGCCACACGGTGTGATCCGTCGTGTGCGACAGCTGCACAAAGGGGATGTCTCTGCGCCGCAGGAAATATGCCAGTTCCTGCACCGGCTCCGCCTCGTCCTCTGGAAAAAACAGTGCCCTGACCGGTCTGCTCCCCACGATCTGCATTGTCATCTCCGGAGAAAAATGATCCGGGTGAAAGTGGGTGAACAGCAGGCAGTCCAGCTTTTCAAACGGCGGTTCGCCGCGGCACATTTTCTGCCGGCAGTCCGCAGGCAGTGGGCTGAAGGGGTTTCCCTCCCGTCCGAAGATGCCGTCGAGCAGGAGCGTCATCCCCCGGTAGCCGATGCACACGCCTGCGTTTGCCAGCAGGGTGACGGAAATCGGGAAGTGTTCCATCGCGGGCGCTTTACTGAGCGTCCTCGCTGCCGACCTTGACGTCCATCTTGTCCTCGTAATACTTGACCATGGCGATCTGATCCTCATTGATGTGACCGTTGTCGTTCATCCAGTCCATCACCATCAGCACCACATCGGTCATCGGCGTGTCGACGCCCATGTGGTGGGCGAAGTGCTTCGCGTTGAGAATATCCTTGCGGTGGACGGCAACGCGCGCGCCGGGCTCATAGTCGCGGTGGATCAGCTTGGGCACCTTGTTGTCATAGACCGGACCGCCGGCAAAGCCGCCGCGGGTGGCCTCAAAGGTTGTCTGCAGGTCGATGCCGGCCTTGGCCGCGAAGGCATACGCCTCGGCAATGACGACCATGTACGCACCCGCCACGATGTTGTTGACGAGTTTGGTGACGCTGCCGCTGCCCGCGCCGCCGGTGTAGACGGGGTGACCCATGCACTCAAGGAGGGGCTTGACCTGTTCAAAGGCCTCCTTGTCGCCGCCGGTCATGATGGCGAGCGTCCCGGCGATGGCCATGGGGTTACCGCCGCTGATGGGGGAATCCAGCAGGAACATCCCCGCCTTCTTCGCGTCCTGATACATCTCCTGAATGATGTCCGGCGCGGTGGAACTGAGATCCACGATGATGCGGCCGGGCTTACCGAAGCGGATAGCTTTCTCAACGGAGTCGCGGATGATCGCGTGCGTCGGGAGGATCTGCATGATCACATCGCAGGTCTTATAGATCTCCTCGGCGTCGCTCACGGCCGTGCCGCCCGCGGCGGCGAATGCCTCGCGCTGCTTTTCCACCACATCAAAGCCCAGAATCTCGCATCCGGCCTTTTTCACCAGATTCTTCGCCATGGGCAGGCCCATAACGCCCATACCCAGAAAACCGACTTTCATAGTTCTATCTCCTTTATTCTTTCAGCTTTTGCTGGTGCGTTCGTTTGTTCAAACCGTGCTGTCCTCGTTGGAGACGAGTTCCTCGACCTCTTTGAAGGTCGCCTTTTTCTTGCTGCCGCTGCGCTTGCTGATCCAGTTTGTCAGCATCGGGCAGAGGATGGCCGTTACGACCACAGCAGCGGCCACCTGCGGCTGTGCAATCGCCGCAACACCCTCCAGAGACTTATCCACGGCCGCCAGCGCCATCGGCGTTGCGACAGCGTTGCCGCCGACGCTGGAGATCGACGCGCCCGCGATGCCGGAGCCACCGGTCAGCTTATCGAACAGGATGTTGAACACGCCGCCGATCACAACCGTAATCAGGCCGAGGACGATACCGGGCACACCGCCCTGAATCACCTGCTGGAGGCTCATGTTTGCACCGAGTGCGAAGCCCAGCACCATGATCGTCACCTCGCCGCCTGCGCTCAGGCACTTGCGCATGTTCGGGTCGAGGTTGCCGAGGATGATACCGATCAGCAGCGGGACAATTGAGGCTACCAGCATCATATACGGAATGCTCGCAAGACCCGCCGTACCCATCGCGACCATCGTCAGGAACGGGCCGTCGTTGAGGGAGATGATCGCGACCGCGCCCTGATCGGCCTCGGAGCCGTAGGTCTTGGTCAGCGCGCCGAACAGAGCACCGTTGGAGTTCGATGCCGCCGCGATGATCGCCAGCGCGCTCAGGCCGAACATGTTGTCGTGGAAGAAGTGGGCCGCCGCCAGACCGATGCCGACGCTCACGGCGAACTTGACAATCGTGATGGTAAAGCCAGTCTTCATTGCCTGCGGCGCGCATTTCAGATCGAGCTGCGCGCCCATGCAGATGAAGAACAGGCCGACCAGCGCGCTGGTGCCGTTGACAATGCCGGTGGTAAAGCTGCCGATCTGCAGCGCCGCCGGGAACAGTGTGTTGATGATACAGCCCAGAAACAGCGGGACAATAATGATGCCGCCCGGCACCTTATCGAGCCATTTTTTAATAGAAATTGACATACTTCTTTCTCCTCACTCACTCTACAAAGTTAAACTTTTCGGACCTCGCAGGGGGATGTACATCCAGTCTGTCCGGCGCCGCCTCCTTTCTTTTGTGCTTTGCTTGAGTAAAGGATACAACCGCATCCGCCTTTTGTGAAATTCATGCTGTTGAAGGCAAAATCAATTTTATTGATGGCGTTTTTTCCCGCAAATCCGACCCTCCAGCATTTTATACAACGTCCTTCTTGTGAAAAACAGCAATTTTCACAAGTGCCAATTGACTATTCGCTGGCAGATTGCTATAATAAGCAAAGTAGATCAATTTTTTTGATCTTGCTATGATAATATTATCCGTCTATATTTGTTTCCGCTGGAGAAAGGAGTTGTCCTTATGCTGGATATCAAACGCCTGCAGTATCTGGAGGCGGTATACCGTTATCACAATTTCACCCGCGCCAGCGAGGAGCTGTTCGTTTCCCAGTCCGCCATCTCCATGGCGATCAAGTCGCTTGAGGCGGATCTCGGCGTCCGGCTGATCGTCCGTTCGCCGCAGAGCGTCGCCTTCACCTATGAGGGCGAGCAGCTTGTGCAGCACGCGCGGCGCATCCTGCTCGAATGTGAGAACGCCGAGCGGGAGATGGCCGACCTCTCCGAGAGCAAGAGCTATACCCTGCACCTCGGCCTGTCGCCGACGCTTGCCTTCCGGTTTCAGCACTTTCTCTACACGGAGGAACTCCATCGCGCCTATCCGAAGGCCTCGATCTACCTCGAGGAGGGCTCCATGAACAACCACATAGCCAAGATCAAGCAGGATCTAATGGATCTGTCGTTCAACGGGCTGCCTGATCCGGACGATGCTAAGGCGCTAGGGCTCGACCTCGTGCCCATCACAACGACGCGCATCTGCGCCATCATGTGCCCGAACCACCCTCTCGCCAATCTCGCTGCGCTGACGGCAAAGGATCTCGCCGGGGTAGAGGTTGTCATGCTCGACGAATATTCCATCATCCGCACCAAAGTCATGGCGCAGCTGCAAAAGGCGGGTGCCGTGCCGCACATCCGCTCCTCGCATGAACAGATTTTCTGCATGCTCAACACCATCAAATTCGGCAACTTTGTCGGCTTCATCAATGCGAGCGACCCCTATATGGTGCAGCACCTGCATCAGACGGGGCTGATCCTGCGCCGTCTGGAACCGGCCATTGAATTTCAGGCGGGCTTTATCTCAAAGTCCGGCAAGGCTCTCCCGCGCATCGCCGAGATGCTGATTGAAAAGGCCCGCGAGCTTGAGAGAGATCCCACTGCCGTTTAAAACAAAAAAGAAATCGGACAGACAATGTGTCTGTCCGATTTCTTTTGCATCCGTCCACTTATTTCTTAAAATTGATCTTCCAGTCCTTCAGACCGTAAAACGGATTCGCCGCCGTGGGGGTGATCGTCTCGACCGCGCCCTGTGTCATGAGCACCGACGTCCGCTTGAAGCAGACCGGCAGGATCGGCGACTGCTCCCGAAACACCTGACAGAGCGAGTCCATTGCCTCCGTCTGCTCGTCCTGCGTGCAGGTGAGCCACCGCGTCAGCGCCGCCGTCATCTCGTTGCTCGCCGCGCCGCCGTAGTTCAGCGCGCCGCCCGCCGCCAGCAGCGGCGTGAGATCCCAGTCCGCCGTCAGGCGACACTCGGCGTAATACAAATCGTAATTCCCGCTGCGCAGCGCCTGCGTATACGAGCTCCAGGACATCGTCCTGACCGTCACGCGCAGGTCATACTGCGACAGCTGCGAAGCGATGCGGCTCGCCATGGAGACCTTGTAGCTGTTCTCCTCATTGACGATCAGCGTCAGCGTCTGGGTCTGCGTTCCGGTTCGGAGCCCCGCCTCCTCCATCGCGCCTGCGAAGTGGTCGGGGGAATACGAAACCTCCTGCGCCTGCGGATAGAGCGGCGAGACCGGGGACACCGGGAACTGCGCCGGGGCCGCGTGGCCCATCAGGAACGATTTCACCAGCCCCGCCCGGTCGATACCGAGACTGAGCGCCCGGCGCACCGCCGGGTCGGCCAGCAGCGGGCGCGACGTGTTCACGCCCACATACTGCAGCACCGTCGTGTCCGCGTCCGTGTAGGCGCCGCTGCCGGAGACGTTCGAGGACGTCGTCGCCGTCAGATCGCACGTCAGCAGCTGGATCTCCCGCGCGTAGAACGCGTAGGCGATGGTGTCGCTGTCCTTATACGTCTCGAGCGGGATCGTCTGCAGCGGGAGGGATTCCCCCTTCCACCATGAGCTGTTCCGCGTGAGCGAGACACTCCCGCTCTCGCCCGCGGTGTAGACATACGGGCCCGTGCCGATGGGGGCCGTAGCCGTCTCCGTCCCGGCCTTGACGATCGGGATGTCGAGCAGGGCGGCGATATTCTGATTTTCATAGGCAAGCGTGAGCACAACCGTGCCGCCGCTGCCCGCGGCGATGCGGCTCACGCCGGCAAGACGCGCGCCGTAGCGCTCGGAGCTCTGCGCCCGCTGCAGCGAGCGCACCACGTCGCTCGCCGTGACGGCGGAGCCGTCGCTGAACGTGACGCCGCCGCGCAAGGTGATGGTGCAGGTCGTGCCGCTCACGGTGCAGGACTCGGCCAGCATCGGCTGCGGCGTGAAGCCCGTGTCGAGGGCATACAGCCCCTCATAGAGCAGCGCCCCGATCGTCTGCTGCACCCCGTCGGGACAGGTGATCGGGTCGAGCGTCTGCCCCTGCAGCACGGGCAGCGCGAACGACGTGAGCGGCGCGTCGGTCTTGTCCTTCCCGGACTGATAGTACCCGTATATCTCCTGCAGAAGATCCTCGTCGCTGGTGTCGTCAAAGCTGCAGCCGGTGAGCCAGAGCAGGCACAGCACCAGCAGCAGCGGAAGGATGCGTCGTTTCATGGAAAGTCTCCTGTCAGCGCAGCGCGATCATGGCGATCTGCGCGCCGCGCGCGTTGCCCATCCGGCGATGGGACCAGTACAGATCCGGGCGGCAGGCCGTGCAGTGCGCGCAGACGTCGATTTGCTCCACGCCGTCCGCGCGGAGCCAGTGGGCGTTGATGCCCTTGAGATCGACATGCCACTTCGCGCCGCGCTGCTCGATATACGGCTCGGCCGCCGCGCCGAGCGCGGCGCGCATGGCCTGCGGCACGTCCCCGTCCGTCTCGAAGCAGCACTGGCCGATGCCCGCGCCGATGGCGGCGCGCACGTCGGCGGGATGGGTGCCGAACACCTCGCCCATCCGGCGAAGCGCAATGGAAACCAGCCCCTGCGCCGCGCCGCGCCACCCGGCGTGAACGGCGCCGACGGCCGCGTGCACCGGGTCGTGCAGCAGGATGATGCCGCAGTCGGCGGAAAAGACGACGAGCGGCAGGTTCGGCGTGTTGCAGATCATCGCGTCCACACTCTGATAGTCGCGCTCGCGCCAGAGGCCCTTGCCCGCGTCCGCCCCGGTCACAAGGCGGACATTCGGCTCGTGTACCTGCTTGCTGAGCACGACGCGCACGGGATCCGTGCCGACGGCGGCGCAGAAGCGCCAGAAATTCTCCTGCACGTTCTCCGCCGTATCGCCCCGGCCGACGCCGAGGTTCAGCGAATCCCACGGCGCGGGGCTGACGCCGCCGGGCCGCGTGGAAAAGCCGTGGCAGACGGCGCCGGCGTCGAAGAGCGTGCTCGTGTGCCAGAGCAGAGCGCCGCTGCGGTTTGTTTCAAATGACATAGTTTCTCCTTTCGGGGAAGGGGCTTACCGGCCGCAGCACTGCTTATACTTCTTGCCGGAGCCGCAGGGGCATGGATCGTTGCGGCCGATCTTCTTGACCTTGCGCGGCTGCTTTTTCACGGTGCCGTCGCCGCCGACGTTCTCGGTCATGCCGGAGGCTACGCGCTCGCGCTTGATCTCCTCGTCCTTCTTCACGCGGACGGAGTACAGGCGGCGCACCGTCTCCTCCTGAATGGCGGTGATCATCTCCTCGAACATCTCGAGGGACTCCTTCTTATAGGCGATGATCGGGTCGGTCTGGGCATAGGCGCGCAGGCGGATGCCCTGGCGCAGATCCTGCATCGCGTCGATGTGATCCATCCAGTACTCATCCACGACGCGCAGCAGCACGACGCGCTCAACCTCGCGCATGACGGGGCTGGTGAGCTCCTGCTCCTTCTTCTCATAATAGTCCGCGGCGGCCTGCGCGAAGGCGTCCGCGACCTCGTCCGCCGTCAGCGCGGGGATCTGCGTCTCTTCAAAGCGCACGGCGTACTTCGGGAAGTACAGCCCCTCCACCGAGCCGAGCAGCTCGCGCATGGAGACGCTGTCGAGACTGCCGCCCGCGAAGGCACCCTGCACCAGATGGCGGATGGAGGTGTTCATCATGTTCATGATGACACTCTTGACGTCCATGCCGTCGAGCACCTGCTTGCGCTGGCCGTAGATGATCTCGCGCTGCTTGTTCATGACGTCGTCGTACTCCAGCACCGCCTTACGGGACTGGAAGTTGCGGGACTCAACGGTCGTCTGTGCCTGTTCGATGGCGCGGGAGAGCATCTTGTTCTCGATCGGCGTGTCCTCGTCGATGTTCATGCGCTCCATCATGTTCGTGACGCGGTCGCCGCCGAACAGGCGCATGAGGTCGTCCTCGAGGGAGATATAGAACCGCGTCTCGCCGGGGTCGCCCTGACGGCCGGCACGACCACGCAGCTGGTTGTCGATACGTCGGGAGTCGTGGCGCTCGGTGCCGATGATGAACAGGCCCCCCGCCTGGCGCACCTGCTCGGCCTCGCCCGCAATCTCATCCTTATGCTGGCGGAGCTTCGCGGCGAAGAGGGCGCGCGCATCGAGAATCTCCTGATTGTCCGTCTCGGCATAGCCCGTGGCCTCGGCGATCAGCTCGTCGGAGAGCCCCGCGCGGCGCATGTCGTCCTTGGCCATATACTCCGCATTGCCGCCGAGCATGATATCGGTACCACGGCCGGCCATGTTCGTCGCGACCGTGACGGCGCCGAGCTTACCGGCCTGCGCGACGATCTCGGCCTCCTTCTCGTGGTTCTTCGCGTTGAGGACGTTGTGCTTGATGCCGGCCTTCGTGAGCATGCGGCTGAGCAGCTCGTTTTTCTCGATGGAGACCGTACCGACCAGCACGGGCTGCCCCTTCTCGTGGCAGGCCGTGACCTGATTGATGACGGCGCGGTACTTGCCCGCCTCGGTCTTATAGACGGAGTCCTCGTTGTCGATACGGATGACGGGCTTGTTCGTCGGCACCTCGATGATATCGAGCTTATAGATGGTGCTGAACTCCTCCTCCTCGGTCAGCGCCGTACCGGTCATACCGGAGAGCTTGCTGTACAGGCGGAAGTAGTTCTGGAACGTGATGGTCGCGAGCGTCTTGCTCTCGCGCTGGACGGAGACATGCTCCTTGGCCTCGATGGCCTGATGCAGGCCCTCGGAATACCGGCGGCCGAACATCAGACGGCCCGTGAACTCGTCGACGATGATGATCTCACCGTCCTTGATAACGTAGTCGACGTCGCGCTTCATGATGCCGTGGGCGCGGATGGCCTGGTTGATGTGGTGGGCGATGGTGCTGTTTTCGGGGTCGGAGAGATTCTCCAGATGGAAGAACTCCTCGGCCTTGGCGATGCCGCGGGCGGTGAGCGTCGCGGTCTTGGCCTTCTCGTCGACGACGTAGTCGGCGTCGATGTCGGTGGCCTCCTCCTCTTTATCGTCCGTCTCGACCACGACATATTTCTTCAGCCGCGCCGCGAACGACTCCGCGAGGTCGTACATCTGCGTGGACTTCTCGCCCATGCCGGAGATAATCAGCGGCGTACGCGCCTCATCGATCAGGATGGAGTCGACCTCGTCGACGATGGCGAAGCTGTGGCCGCGCTGCACCTGCTCGCTGGCGTAGAGCGCCATGTTGTCGCGCAGGTAGTCAAAGCCCATCTCGTTGTTCGTGCCGTAGGTGATGTCGGCGGCGTAGGCGGCCTGCCGCGCGGCCTTGTCCATGTCGTGTACGATCAGGCCCACGGTAAGGCCGAGGAAGCGGTGCACCTTGCCCATCCACTCCGAGTCGCGCTTGGCGAGGTAGTCGTTGACCGTCACGATATGGACGCCCTCGCCCGACAGCGCGTTCAGATAGGCCGGGAGCGTCGCGACAAGGGTCTTGCCCTCACCGGTCTTCATCTCGGCGATGCGCCCCTGATGCAGCACGATGCCGCCGATGAGCTGCACGCGGTACGGGCGCAGGCCGAGCACGCGATCGGCCGCCTCGCGCACCGTCGCGAACGCCTCGGGCAGGATGTCGTCGAGCGTCTCGCCGTTTGCCAGCCGCTCCTTGAACTCGGGGGTCTTGGCCTGCAGCTCGGCGTCCGACAGCGCCTTATACTCATCGGCCAGCGCCTCGATCTGATCGGCAATCGGGTAGATGGATTTCAGCTCCCGCTCACTGTAAGTACCAAAAATCTTCTGAAACAGTCCCATTGATCTTAATGTCCTTTCGGTTTTGCACAGGAACCCTGTGGAGTAGATACAAAAATACAAATATAGTATAGCACAGTGCGCTGTCAGATGCAAAGGAAATCTGCCGTCGCTTTCCGGCTGACCTTTTGGGGATTTCCTGCTATAATGGATTCCGAAGCGGGCTTCTCCCCGCATCCAGTGACTGTCACGCTCCGTAACGGCGCTGTCACAGCGCGTATATGGACGGGCCGCGCGCGGCGGCGTATACGGCGTTTATCTTCTCGCGGAGGATCCGGATTTTCTGTACTACTATCAATATGCGGCCAAGGGGCGCGGCGTATACGGCCTGATCGACTCGTTTGAGCGGGACGTCCTGCACCTGCAGCTCGGCGGGACGCTGCCGCTCGCCGACATCGCCCGGATCGAGGAGCTGGACGACTGACGCCTTGCGGCCGGCGCGGAAATATGCTACCATGGACACAAGAAACACCACGCAGGAGGATAAGAGATGAAGCGCAGAAGATTGGGAAAAACCGGGCTGCTCGTCAGCGAGATCGGCTTCGGCGGAGAGTGGCTGGAGCGCCACCCGGAGCAGGCGGGCATCGACCTGATCCACTATGCGTCCGCGCAGGGGATCAACATTCTGGACTGCTGGATGGCGGATCCGAAGTCCCGTGACATCATCGGCAAGGGCATTCAGGATAATCGCAGCCGGTGGTATATTCAGGGCCACATCGGCTCGGCGTGGAAGGACGGGCAGTACTTCCGGACGCGGGACATGCGGTACGTCCGTCCCGCCTTCGAGGATCTGCTGGCGCGCCTGCAGACGGACTATATCGACCTCGGTATGATCCACTATGTCGACTCCGAGCAGGAATGGGAGCAGATCCAGCACTCCGACTATCTCGACTACGTCATGGATCTGAGGCGCCGCGGCGTGATCCGCCACATCGGCATCAGCTCACACAACCCCATGGTCGCCATGAAGGCAGCGCAGTCCGGCTATGTGGAGATGATTCTCTTCAGCATCAACCCGGCCTTTGATATGCTGCCCGCCAGCGAGGACATCGACACGCTGTTCGCCGAAAAATACGACGCCGCCCTGAGCGGGATCGACCCCGACCGCGCGCAGCTGTACCGTCTCTGCGAGCGGGAGGACGTCGGCATCACCGTCATGAAGGGCTTTGCCGGCGGGCGGCTGTTCGACGCGAAGCGCTCACCGTTCGGTGTGGCCCTGACCCCCGCGCAGTGCATCCACTACGCCCTGACACACCCCGCCGTTGGCGCGGTCATGTGCGGCTACGACACGAAAGAACAGGTGGATCAGGCCATCGCCTATGAGACCGCAACCGATGCGGAGAAGGACTACGCGTCCGTCCTCGCGGGCGCGCCGCTCCACTCCTGCCGCGGCGAGTGTACCTACTGTGGGCACTGCAAGCCCTGCCCCGCGCAGCTCGACATCGCCATGATCAACAAATTCTACGACCTCGCGGCCATGCAGCCGGAGGTGCCCGCCACCGTGCGCTCCCACTACGAGCTGCTGAAGCACACCGCGTCCGCGTGCATCGGCTGCCGCGCCTGCGAGACGCGATGTCCCTTCGGCGTGCCGGTCGCGGAGCGGATGCGGAAAACCGCCGCACTCTTCGGCTGCTGAAAATCAGGAGGTGCCACCATGGCTTTTGACTTCAAAAAGGAATACAAATCCCTCTATCTGCCCAAAGCCCGCCCCGAGATCGTGCAGGTTCCGCAGATGCATTACATCGCCGTGCGCGGACAGGGCGACCCGAACGAGCCGGGCGGCGCGTATCAGCAGGCCATCGGCGTCCTGTACGCCGTGGCGTACACACTGAAAATGAGCTATAAAACCGACCATAAGATCGAGGGCTTCTTCGAGTACGTTGTCCCGCCGTTGGAGGGCTTCTGGCTGCGCAGCGGCGCGGACAAGTCCGCGTTCCGCTGGATCTCCGTGATCCGCCTGCCGGATTTCGTCACGCGGGTGGACTTCGACTGGGCCGTGGAGACCGCGGCCAGAAAGAAGAATCTGGACTGCTCCGCCGCGGAGCTGCTGACCGTCGACGAGGGGCTGTGCGTGCAGATGATGCACCTCGGCTCCTATGACGACGAACCCGCGAGCGTCGCGCAGATGGATACCTACCTGCTGCAAAACGGGTACGAAAACGACCTGCGCGGCGACAGGCTGCACCACGAGATCTACCTGTCCGACCCGCGCAAAACCACGCCCGAAAAACGAAAAACCGTCATCCGACACCCCATTAAACGGGCGGAATAACCGACACGGAGGAACCCATGCAAAAGCTGTACACCCCTCTGAAAACTGCTCTCTGGAGCTTCATCGGCGTCTTTCTCGGCGCGGCGCTCTTCCGCTATGGCGACTGGCGCGCACATCCGGGGCTCTACGTCTCCACCCCGTGGTACGCGGGACTTCTGCCGCTGGGCGCGCTCACGGCCGGGGCGGCGCTGCTTCTGCTTCTCGCCATGTTCCTTGTGAAGCGCCGCATCCGGCGCGGTCAGGAGGAAAGACATGTCTGAGCCCCGCCCCACCGCGCACTATCACCTGCCCGGCCTGTTTGAATTCTACGACTTCTACCGCGTCTTTCTGCCCCTGTTCCGCCGCCATCGGTCGTATTTTTACGACTGGTGCGATATCGGCTCGATCTACGGCGCCCCGGCGGACTGTCTCTGGGGCGGCGGGCGCGTCGGCTCGGGGACGCACGACCCGCGCGAGGTGCTGGCGCTGATGCAGGAATACGACATCGAAGCCCGCCTGACCTTCAGCAACTCCCTCCTCCGCGCGGAACACCTCGCGGATCCGGCGTGCAGCGAGCTCTGCCGGCTGTTTGCTGCAAGCGGCGGCCCGCCAAACGGCGTGATCGTCCACTCGGAGCTGCTGCTGGACTACCTGCGCAAAACATACCCGTCGCTCTACTTTGTCTCCTCCACCACAAAGGTACTGACGGATTTTGCCCTGCTGCGGCGGGAGCTTGCGCGGCCGGAGTTTCGCTATGTCGTGCCGGATTTCCGTCTGAACAGAGCCTTCGACCATCTGCGCGCCCTTCCGGACGCATATAAGGCAAAGGTGGAATTTCTCTGCAACGAGTGCTGCTGGTTCGGCTGCGCCGACCGGAGGGCCTGCTACGAGGCGGTCAGCCGCAAAAATCTCGGCGAGCCCGGCCCGGAGTACCGCTGCGCCGCGCCGGATGCCGCGGGCGGCTACCGCTTCTCCAGGGCGATGGAAAACCCCGGCTTCATCGGCGTTGACGCGATTCAGAACACCTATCTCCCGATGGGCTTTTCCAACTTCAAGATTGAGGGCCGCGAGCTTGGCAGCGCCCTGCTGCTCGAGTTCCTGCTCCACTACATGACAAAGCCCGCGTATCATCTGCACGTGCGGGAGGAGATTTATCTGGACAATATGCTGGACCTCTTCTGACTTCATATCAAAAGGGCTCTGCCCTTTTGATATGAGCAGGTTTCGCTGCGCTCCGCGCCTTGCCCCACCATAGGTGGGGCTGCGACACTCCGACTCCGCGCAAAGTGTTTTTTGCGGCGTACACGCTGCCGCAAAAAACGGATTGGAATTTATTCGCGCCGTGCGCAGCGCGAACTCTGCGAGGCCCACAAAATAAAAAACATCCCGTATAATTGTATAGCAATTATACGGGATGTTTTTTATTTCAGAGGGTTACGTCGGCTTTTTTGCTGCGGCCGAGGAGGACCGTGCCGCTGATGGTCAGCGACGAGAGCGCCCCGTCCTCCGCGCAGCGGGTCGTCACGGCGATGGCGCCGCCCGGCTGACGGATGGAAACGCACTGCGGCGCGCCGTGCTTCTTCGTGAGATAGGCGCCGATGGCGGCGCTGCCGCTGCCGCAGCCGCGCTCCCAGACGGCGGTATCCGTCTGTGTGACGTAGACGAGCGGGTCAAAGCACAGCTCTTCCTCCTGCAGCAGCAGGATCCCCAGCGCGTCCGCGTGCAGCACCTCCGCCCAACGGCGGATCAGCTCCTCCGCCCGCGCGCGGGTGAGCACCTGCGCCGGGACGATGATGTGGCTGATGCCCGGCAGGCGCACGACCGACAGCTCCGCTGTCTCGCTCCCGAGCGGCAGGCGCAGCGTCTCGATCTTCTCCGGCAGGGGCATGTCCACCGTCCCGAGGAAGCACCCGTCCAGCGGCGTGATCGAGCACTCGACCAGCGCCGGGGCCCCGGAGATTTCCAGCGCCAGACGGCAGGTCTGCCCGATGGGTGCGCGGCGGCACAGCCACGCGCCGAAGCTCATCGTCGCGTTGCCGCAGAACTCGCCGCCCATCATCTGCAGACGCATCTGTCCGTCCGCCGCTGTCTCCACGAAGCCCACCTGCTCCGCCTCCGGCTCCAGATTCAGCAGGAGCGACGCCAGCTCCGGCTGCAGCGCCCGCGAAACGGGCGTCGTCACCAGCACCGTAATATTTTTGGTCGGGTCAGCCAGCAGATATTGAATCTCCATCCGCGTCTCTCCTCTCAGCAAGTTAAATTTTTCTCCATTATATCCGCTTTTTCACGGAAATTCAATGCCGCCCACGGGAAAAATCCCCGCAAATTCCCCCGCCGGGCGGCTTTTGTGCTTGCAATCCGCCCCGCGCTGTGGTAGTATTAAGTCTACGATGTGAATTTTATGCCCATGCGGCAGCAAATAAGTTGGAGGGAAAACCTGATGGTTATTTTTGTTACAATTCTGCAGCTGATCTCCGCGCTGATTCTGATCGCGGTCGTCCTGTTCCAATCCGGCAAGAGCCAGGGCCTGTCCGGTGCCATCGGCGGCATCGCGGACTCCTACCTGTCCAAGAGCAAGGCCAAGAGTGTCGACGCCAAGCTCGCCAAGGCCACGAAGTGGGTCGGTGCGGTGTTTGTCGTGCTGACGCTGGTGCTCAACTGCATGGTCGCCGCCGGCCTGTAAGCGAAGATTCTTAAACGAAAAGCGGACATCCTCTGGATGTCCGCTTTTTTCTTGTCCAAAAGACATTGTCTTTTGGACAAGAGGGTTTTCGCTCCGAACCGCGTATTTGTGCGCGCTGTGCGCGCACAAATACACGCTCTCCACGCAAAGTGTTTTTTGCGACGTACACGCCGCAAAAAACGGATTGGATCTTTTTCGCGGCTTTCGAGCCTCGAACTCTGCGAGGCTTTGCCACCTCACAAAGGCAACGCCTTTGAGGACGACGACTTCACCCCTCCATGTGCTTGCCCAGAAACGCCGCCACGGTCTGGGCGAGCTTGTATTCCGTCTCGCCTGGCACCTGCCGCTGCGCGGAGAGGAACACCACCAGCCCCAGCACGTCTCCCCCGCTGAGGATCGGCGCCGCCACGGACACCGCGAACTTGCCGTTCGCGTCGGAGAGCATGACCTGCTGCGCCCCGCCCGCGTACTGATAGATGCTCCGCCCCTCCATCAGCTCCGACGTCTCCGCCGAGAGGGGCTTTCCCATCAGCTCGCGCTTGCCGCTCCCCGCGACGGCCACCACCGCATCCCGGTCGGTGACGGCTGCGGTAAAGTCCGTGCTGCGGCTGAGCGTGTCGCAGAACTGCGCCGCAAAGTCCTCCAGCCCGCTGATGAGGGAATACTTTTTAAAAATGACCTCCCCGTCACGCGTCGTGTAAATCTCCAACGGGTCGCCGTTACTGATAACATGGACACGGAAAACCTTGTCCTCGCGGCCTTTTGAGGACTGGATCAGCACATTTTCGATATTTTCCGTGCCTTGCTTAAAATTTGCGGCGTCCTCCGTTTCCACGGGGAGGGTTCCGCAGCGCAGCAGGGTGTCAATGTCGGCTTTGAGCTTAATTTCAAGATGATCTTCATAGACGAGAATCTTGTCGATCAGCAGCTCCAGATCGTTCCTCTCCAGCTTGTCCTTTTCCAGAATGTCGCGGAACACGTCGATGGCGGTCTTGGCCACGCGGTTCACCTGAATGATGGTGTTGCGCTTATCGGACAGCAGGTCGATCTGGTGGTGGATGCCGTCGATCTTCTTCTGGAGGTCTGCTTCCATCTCGTCGTACAGCGCCTCGATGGAGGCTTCCTGCTCGGGCTTTTTCATGATCTCCCGGATGCGCTGGCGCTTGGTGACCTTCAGCTCCTCGGCGAGATCGGCCAGCACCGCTGCCAGATTGTCAGCGGACTGCTCCGTTTCCGCCACCTGCTCGGTCTCGCGCTTTAATTCCTCGTTGAGCTGCTTGAGCATGGCGGCGGAGCTGTCCGCCAGTTTTTGCACATAGCCTTTCAGCAGCTCATCCAGCCGGTCAACGCGGATATGGTGGCTGGTGCAGCCCTTGAGGCCGCGCCGGTGGTAGGTCCCGCAGGTGTAGGCGGGGGCGAGGTCAGAGCGGCTCATGGCGAACAGCGGACTGCCGCAGTCGCCGCACTGCAAAAAGCCGGAGTACACGTTGTCGTTGATCTTCACGCCGCGATAGTTGCTGCGGCTGCGCTTTTCCCGCAGTGCGCGGGTGATGGCGAAGGTGCGGTAGTCGATGATGGCCTGATGGTGATTCTCGATGACGATGTGCTCGTCGTCGTTGCGTTTGATGTCCTTGCCGTTGATCTTGGCGCGGATGTACTTGCCCTGACGGAGCGTGCCGATATAAAAATCGTTGTCCAGAATGCCCTGCACCGTGGCGATGGCCCATGCGTTCTTGGCCTCCCGCTTTGTCTTCTTCCCCGCCGCCTCCTTACGCATCCGCTCGGACATGCGCGGCGTGGGAACGCCCTGATCGGTGAGATAGTTGGCGATTTTCTTGTAGCCCCAACCGGCGTTGCTGTAGAGGTCAAAAATCCTGCGGACGGTCTCGGCCTCCGTGGGGATGATCTCAAACTGCTTGTCCTCGGTGACGAGATAGCCGTAGGGCGCGGCGCAGATCCACTCGCCGTCGTTCTGCCGCCGCTTCACAACGCTGCGCACCTTGCGGGAGGTGTCCGTGACGGGCATTTCGTTCACAAGGAACTGGAACTGGATTTTCAGCCAGTCGTCGTCATTGGGGAAGTCCACGCCGTCGCCGATGGAGATGATGCGCACGCCCGCGTCGCGCAGGTCTTCCAGCTCCACCAAACCGCGCGAGTTGCGGCGGGAAAAGCGGGAAAAGTCCTTGATGATGAGAATGTCATATTTGTGCCGCATCAGCCCCCGGCGCATCTCCTGATAGCCCTCGCGCTGCTCAAAGGTGTAGCCGGAGCGGTCGCGGTCTTCAAAAAACGTCAGCGTGCTGCCGGGGAAGTGGGTTCTCACATAGTCCTCGATGATAGCCTTCTGGTTCTCGATGGAGATGTTCTTCTGATCCTGCTCATCATCCACGGAAATGCGGGCATAGCCCGCGATGTCAAAGTGTTCGATCAATTTGGCTCACCGCCTTTTAAGTATTTTGCCATCTGCCGATCAAAGTCGGAGATGTATGCTGCCCGTGGACGGCAGTTGCCGAGAATTTCTCGGTAGCTGAGCTTGGATTCATTTCCCATTTGTGGTCTTCTCTGCGTGCTCTGCCCAGTCCGGCAACCGCGCTGCATTTTCAGCTGGTGACAGTTTGTCACCAGTTCACTGCCTTCTTCTTTCAGACGCTGTTTCAGCTTGTTCCAGTATTTTTGCCCGGTATTGTAGTCTGGCTGGACGGTCAGGACTGCGACCACATCCACGATGGAGAAGTACCATTCCTCCTGTTCCACATCCCATGCCACGCGGATCTTCTGAGCGTCGAAAAGCTGGTTTGCGTTGTTCCCCGGCTCTTTCATCTGATACCCTTCATTCCAAGCAAGCCATACTTTCTTCGTCGTGTTACCACTCGCAGCGAATTCCGCACTTGCTTTATTGAATAACATTGTATCACATGAATCGAGCATGTGCAACCGGAAAATGATCTGCCGGACGAGGAAAAGCAAAATGCTTCATAGAAAAACCACTCCACTTTTTCGCGCGTGTCAGGCATTGCGTTTTTTGTCCACATGTAGTACAATCAAGAAATAAAAATGGTGTAATCCCAACGTTTTTCGGGTGGGACACAGCGATTTGCCGGATGCACTGAAATACCCCCGCTTTGCACACTGCTGCGGCGGAGCTGATAGGAACGAAATGCCGTGTATAAGAGATTTGGAAAACGATTGATTGATACAATTCTCTCGCTGATTGCTTTAATTATTCTTTCGCCCCTGCTTCTGATAACCGCGCTTGCGGTCAAGATTTCCTCTCCGGGGCCGGTGCTGTTTAAGCAGCAGCGGCTGGGCCTGCATGGAAAGGTCTTTACGATTTATAAATTCCGTTCCATGTCGGACGGTGCGGAGCATACCGGCAGCGGAGTTTACAGCGGGAAGGGCGACCCGCGCGTGACAAAGGTGGGAAAGTTGATTCGGGCAACCAGTATTGATGAGCTTCCACAGCTCATCAATATTATTGTCGGCGATATGGCCATTGTAGGGCCGCGCCCACCGCTGACCTATCACCCTTGGCCGGTGGAGCAGTACACGGAAGAACAGTTTCATATGTTTGACGTTCGCCCCGGCATTACCGGCTGGGCGCAGGTACATGGCCGCAAGGGCGTGGAGTGGCACGAACGCATTAAGATGAACGTCTGGTACTCGCAGCACGTCTCACTTGCGCTGGATATCAAGATCCTTTTCATGACCGTGTTCAAGGTCCTGCGCAACGAGGATAATGTCAATACCGGCGCGACGGTCTGAGGGAGATCAAATGCTGAAACTCATGTATATCACAAATGATCCTGCGGTTGCGAAAATCGCGGTGGATGCAGGCGTTGACCGCATTTTCATTGATATGGAGGTGCTGGGTAAGGCGGAGCGCCAGGGCGGCATGGATACGGTGCAGTCCCACCATACACCGGAGGATATTGCAAAAGTCCGTGCCGCCATCGGCGATCAGGCCGAGATCATGGCGCGCGTCAATCCACTGAATCCCAACTCGCAGACGGAGATCGACGACGCCATCGCAAACGGTGCGGACGTCATTATGCTCCCCATGTGGCGCACGGCGGATGATCTGCGGCAGCTTGTGCGCATGGTGAATGGGCGCGCGAAGGTCATGCCGCTGCTGGAAACCGACACGGCGGCAGAGCATCTGCCGGAGGCGCTGACCGTACCGGGTATCGACCAGATGCACATCGGCCTCAACGACCTGCACCTGTGCTATCACCAGAAGTTCATGTTTCAGCTTCTGACGGACGGCACAGTAGACAGACTTTGCGCCGAGCTCCGTGAAGCAAATATTCCCTATGGCTTTGGCGGCGTAGGCCGCCCCGGCTCGGGGACGCTTCCGGCAGAGTGTATCATCGCCGAGCATTACCGTCTCGGCTCGCAGTATGTCATTCTGTCCCGCAGCTTCTGCAACACGGAGAAGACGACGGACTTGGATGAAATACGGCGCATTTTTACCGAGGGTGTGGAGGATATCCGCCGCGTCGAGCGGGACTGCGCCGCTTGGACGCAGGAGCAGTTTGCGGAAAATCACCGCAGGGTCTGCGCCTGCGTTGAGAACATTGTGAGAGGTATGAACGCATGAACGTTTTGGTGACCGGCGCGTTTCAACTCAATAGCGGCGAGCGCGAGCAGCTGGAAGCTGCCGGGCACAATGTCTTCGTTCATGGTGACGAACGCACCCCGGTAGACTGTCCGGAGCGATACGAGGCGGTCGTGTGCAACGGCCTGTTCCTGTATAACCCCATCGAGCGCTTTACCAATTTGCGGCTGATCCAGCTTACCAGCGCGGGGATTGACCGCGTGCCGCTGGATTATATCCGCGCTCATGGTATCGAACTGCACAACGCCGTGGGCGTGTACAGCGTTCCGATGGCGGAGTTCGCCGTCTGCGGCATTTTGCAGCTATATAAGCAGAGCCGCTTTTTTACGGCGAATCAGGCGCAGCACAAATGGGAGAAGCATCGCGGCCTGCTGGAGCTTTCCGGCAAGTGCGTGTGCATCCTCGGCTGCGGCGGCGTGGGGCGCGAGATCGCGAAGCGGCTGAAAGCCTTTGGCTGCCATATCACCGGCGTGAATCGCACCGTGCGGGAGCTGCCGGATTTTGACGAGGTTTTGCCGCTGGATAAGCTGGCAGAGACTGCGGCGGCCTGTGATGTTCTGGTGTGCTGCATCGCCCTGACGCCGGAGACGCGCGGCATCGTGAGCGAGGAAATCTTTGGCCGCCTGCATGATGGCGCGGTGTTCGTCAATGTTGCCCGCGGCGCGCTGGCAGACGAAGCTACGCTGACCAAGTGGCTGCAAAGCGGCGGACTCGCCGTGCTGGACGTGTTTGAAGAAGAGCCCCTGCCCGAAACCAGCCCGCTGTGGGATATGGAAAACGTGCTCCTGACCCCGCATAACAGTTTTGTGGGCGAGGGACATCGGGCAAGGCTGTGGGAGACGATAAAGGAGAACTTGGGATGAATGAAAACTGGCCGTATATAAAAGAAAATATCAAGCGTTTTCCGGAATATAAGTCCTCCATCTTTGAGCAGGGTTTCCTGATTACGAATCAGAATCTCACAATTGGCGGCGCGTTTCCCTTCTTTGGAAACTGGCGGAAGGAGAGCCTTTCGGACAGCTTTCATATCTGGCTTCACTGTCGGCAAAAGCTATACACCACAGAAAAGAATGGGATTACGTACTTTCTGATTGGCCACGCATACAATCCCTTTTCAAATCAGGCGGATGAAATGGACATTCTGCGTACCCTTGCGGAGCAGTCTCAGGGCAGCTTTGAACTCGGCCTTCAGACCATTAACGATTTGACGGGACTATTTGTTTTTGGAATGATTGCCGGGGAGCGCATGACGTTCTGCGGAGACTTTGAGAGTATGCGTACCGCTTACTATGGAAACATTGACGGACATTTTTATCTTTGCTCTCACGAAGAATTGGTTTCACTGTTTGAGCAGCTTCACCGTGATGACTATGTGACCAAGCTTGAACATTACCGCTGGTATCATCTGTACGGGGAAGGGCTGCCGGGAGATATCAGCCACTATCACGAACTGAAAAAGCTGATTTGCAACAACTATGTAATTTATTCAGGCGGTAAATTCAAAACCGTTCGTATTTGGCCGCGTGAGCCTATCCATATGTGTGCAGACGAGGAGGAGTATCGCAAAACGGTACACCAGATTGCGGAGACCATGAAAAGCAATCTCGGACTGATCGCGCAGAAATGGGAACGACCGGCAGTGTCCGTGACCGGCGGTCGGGACAGCAAAGGCTCGCTGGCAGCGTCGATTCATATAAAAGAAAAGTACCAGTATTTTTCTTATAACTCGCAGCCTGCTGAAAAAGTCGATTGTGACGCGGCAGAGGCGATCTGTAAAGCGGTCGGCGTCCCACACATTACCTATGAAATCCCCTTGGATAAGGCCGTTTATCCGGAATACGACCTAGTTCGCGCGATCCTATGCGTAAACAGCAACCGCAGGTATTTTAACCACAACGACATTATGAAGCGGATTTACCTTCGGAAGGCGAATCCATTCGATGTTGAAGCAAAGTCGTGGACCTCGGAAATTGGACGTGCGTTTTACTACAAACGTTACGGCGTGCGGAGAATGCAGAAGAAGTGTACGGCTCGGCGTGTCAATGCGATGAATAACATCTTCCTGATGAATCCGGCATTGATGTACGCAACGGATGCCAGATACAGAGAGTATCTTCGCAGTACTGCCTACAATGAGCATATGTTCAATTACGACTGGAGCGACATCATCGATCTTGAGATGCGGGACAGCCGCTGGGGCGCGGATGTTCTAAGTTGCGAGCATATGTTTTCCCACGATGTGACTGTTCCATATAACAACCGGCACCTTTCTGATCTTATGTTAATGGTTCCTCTGGCAGATCGTATTGCAGACCGAACTCATATTGATTTTACGCATGAGCTTTGCCCGGCAATAGATGCGACGAATATCAGTGTAAGAGATGTAGCGCACAATAATAAGCGGATGTGGATGGATAAGATTTACTATTTTATAACGTCCATCAGACCGTTCTGACAGGAAGAAGTTCATAATGAAAGTCCTTTTAGTTGCCACTGTACAATCGCATATCTGCCAGTTTCACAAGCCGCTTGTTGCGATGCTGCACGAGCACGGCTGTGAAGTTCATGTGGCGGCGCGGAACAACCTTGCCGAAAAGAACGGCTTGAAGCTGGACTTTGTGGAGCAGATCTTTGACGTGCCGTTCCAGCGGTCACCGTTTTCACCGAAAAATCTTGGAGCCTACAAACAGCTCAAAAAGATCATTGATGAGGGCAGCTATGATGTGATCCACTGCAACACGCCGGTGGGCGGTGTTTTGGGACGGCTGGCTGCACGAAAATCTCGCAAGCGCGGCACCAAGGTATTCTATACCGCTCATGGCTTCCACTTTTATAAGGGCGCGCCGAAGAAAAACTGGCTCATCTGGTATCCGGTGGAAAAGTTCATGTGCCACTATACGGATAAGCTCATCACTATCAATGAAGAGGACTATCAGCTTGCGCGGAGCAGATTCCGGGTTGAAACCTGCCATATTCACGGCGTAGGTGTATCGATGTCGCGCTACCATCCGCGTTCTGCGAAAGAGGAAGAAGCGCTTCGGAAAGAAGAATCACTGTCAGCGCAGGATTTCGTCGTGCTTTGCACGGGCGAGCTGAACGTAAATAAAGATCAGCGGACACTGATCGACGCAGCAGCACTTTGTCATGATAGTATTCCTGAGCTGAAAGTCCTGCTGGCCGGAAACGGTCCGCTGGAACCCGCATTGAGGGAGCAGATCGCAGAGAACCATGCGGAGGGCTATATTCGACTGCTGGGTTATCGAACCGATTTGGAACGGGTTGTCCCGGCGGCTGACGTGATTGTATCATGCAGCCATCGCGAGGGGCTTGGCCTGAATCTGATAGAAGGCATGCTGTGCGGAAAGCCTGTAATTGCCGTAGAAAACCGAGGTCATCGTGAATTGATTGATAATGGTAGGACTGGATATCTGGTGCCTATCGGCGATAGCCGTGCCTTGGCAGAAAGGCTTGTTCAACTCCATAATGACACCAATCAAAAGGAACTGGGGCAGGCTGGGTATAAGAAAGTACAGCTTTATACGGATGTTAGCGTGCAGCAAGAACTAGTACACATCTACGGGCTTGGAGAAAGCTGATGCGGTATTCTGTTATTATTCCTGTTTATAATGCCGAAGGGACGCTGCGGCGTTGCCTGGATAGCCTTGTAGGACAGCAGTTTTCGAATTATGAGCTGCTGCTCATCAATGACGGCTCCACCGATGGCAGCGATGCTATCTGTCGTGAATACGCCAATACATATTCTTGTATTCGGTATTTTGCAAAAGAAAACGGCGGCGTCTCTTCTGCGCGAAATCTGGGGCTTGAGCAAGCAAAAGGTGAATATATCCTGTTTGTGGACAGCGATGATTATGTGTCGCAAGATTACTTTGCACTGCTTTCTCATACGCTGGAAAGTAATGCGGTAGACCTTTTGATGTTTGGATACCGCAACTTCGGCGGCGTATCCACAGAATGGGATGCTGGCGAATTTTATGAAAATGCAGAGGTTGGCGTTGCAGAACAGATTTCTTCTGCCGCGCGGAAGTATCTCTTTAGTTCGCTTTGGAGCAAGGCGTTCAAAAGACAGATCATCGAGCAGCACAATATTCGTTTTGCAAACGATTTGGCAATAGGAGAAGATCAGGCGTTTATTTTCACCTATGCCATGCACATTCGCTCGATTGGCTCTATCGAAGACCATCTATACAACGTAGATGTCAGCGACGGAAACTCCCTATCCCGCAAGGCACGCCCCTACCTGACAGAGCAACTGATGGAAGTCAATCGCCGGATGTATGCGGCCTATCAAGCTGTCCCACATGCGCCGGAAGCAGCAAAGCATTACGAAACGGCGCTTTCCTGGATGACTTATCGCAGTGCCTATTCTTGCTGCAAGGAGCTGCTGAAGTTCAACTATTCGGCCAAGCAGCGGCGGCAAGAAATACGGAGAATCTGCGGACTATACCGCGCCGAGTGCGTGAAACCCGTCGGCTGGAAATGCCGGATCATCGCCCTGCCAGTGAAGCTCGGCTGGAGTGGGGCTATAAATTGGCTGATAAAAAACAGAGCACGGTGATAAAGAGTAATGAAAAGAAGTAAATTCCGCGAAGACTACTACCGCCTGCGGGGGGGTAAAAACTCCCCGCTCCTGCTGGATATATTGTTCAGGCATAATATTCGCTTTTTGCTCTGGTTCAGGAAGTACACAGAAGCAAGGACGCCGTTTGGCAGATTGCTTTTCAGATTTGCACTGTACAGGATGTCCAGAAAATATGGGCTTGAGTTCAGTACGAATGCTGCAATAGACGGTGGCTTGTATTTGTGTCATCCGTATAACATTACAGTAGGAAATGGAGCAGTCCTCGGGAAAAACTGCTGCCTATATAAGGGCTGTACGCTTGGTGTGGACTATCGCGGGCCGCGGATTGGCGCACCGCGCCTTGGCAGCAACGTTTTTGTGGGTATCAATGCATCTATAATAGGGGCGGTTACAATAGGCGATGATGTTTTAATCGCACCGAATGCATATGTGAATTTTGATGTACCGTCACACAGCATTGTGGTCGGAAGTCCAGGTAGGATTATCCCGAAGGAGCATGCAACAGAAGAGTGCATCTTTAACAAGATTTTGAATTAACGTAAAGCGCATCTTGTGTTTACAAGGAAGAGAGAAAGTGAGTACAGATTTGATCAAAGTTTTGATTATCACCGGCGCGATGGACGTCGGTGGGATCGAAAATCAGCTGATGCACCTGCTGCGGAATGCGGACAGGGAAAAATTCCAGATCGACTTTACAACGACGATGGAGCATCCGTTTTATCGTGATGAGATCGAAGCGCTCGGCGGCCGGTGCATCCGCATCCCACCGACGGAAGGGTGGCACTTTTTCCGGCAGTGCAAGGCGCTTTACCGTGCGATGAAGGACGGCGGCTATGACATCGTCCACTCGCACGAGCTGTTTCACAGTGGCATGGTGCTGCTGACGGCAAAGCTGGCGGGCGTGCATCACCGGTTCGTCCACGCGCACAACTGGTCGGACGATGACGGCAGTGGCAGACAGTCGGCTGTCCGTAAGCTGTATAACGCAGTCATGCGCCGCTGGATTTTGCGCTACGGCACGGATTTCTGCGCCTGCTCCACGCCCGCCGGGCGCTTTTTGTACGGTGAAAAGAAAACGCGCGAGCCGGACTACCACCTGATCTTCAATTCGGTGGATACCTCGAAATTCATCGAGAGCTACGACCGGCAGGAATCCGGCGAGTTTTGCGCCGACGGCTGGGTGAACGTTCTGCAGGTCGGGCGCTTCTCGCTAATCAAAAATCAGCTGTTTACCGCGCAGATCGCAAGAGAATTAAAGCGCCGCGGGAAAAATATCCGCATTCTCTGCGCCGGGAATAATGGGAACGACTATGAAGCGCAGGTACGCGCGGCGATCCGGGACTACGGCGTTGAAGACCATATGCTGCTGCTCGGCGTGCGGAAGGATATCGACGTTCTGGCGCGGAAATCCGCCGCGTTCCTGCTGCCGTCCTTGTACGAGGGAATGCCGTTGGTCATGATCGAAGCGCAGGCGGCAGGCCTGCCGTGCGTGACGGCGGATACCTATTCCCGCGAGGTCGATTTCGGCATCGGCTATGTTCAGTGGCTGCAGCTGGAGCAGAGCGCAGCTGAATGGGCCGACGCGGTGGAACAAGCCGTCGCCTTCGGCCGCGCCGATAAACAGACTGTAATAGCTGCAATCGAACGATACGGCTTCGATTCCCGCGTCTTTGCGCGGAAATTGTGTGGGCTGTATGAGCAGGCAATGGAAAGAAAGTGAGCGGACGGAATGAAAGGGACGTTTGGAGAAAGAGGCTTTGTAACAATCGCGACCGGCCATGAGCGGTACTACGCGCTAGCGAGAAATCTTCTGCGCACCTATCGCTGCTTTACAAACGAAGCGGTTCCGTTTGCAATCATTGCAGACCGCGAGAATGAATATACTGCCGAATTTGATCACGTGATCGTGATTTCTGACGCATCCAACAGCTATAACGACAAACTGAAGCTGTTCCGGGACCTGCCGTATGAAGAAACAATTTTTATTGACGCAGACAGTCTGGCCTACGGCAATCTGAATGCGTGGTGGGACATTTTCCAGACTGGCGGCGATTTTTCTCTGTTCGGGTACGCATGGTGCGATCTGAACTGCGGACGCGGCTGGTTTGTTCCGTCCGGCATGAAGGAGTATCAGAAGGATATCAGGTTCATTCCGGATTTTAACGGCGGCGTCTATTATATGCGCAATACGGAAACCTGTGGGCGGGTATTTGAAATTGCAAATCACTGCGCGGCGCACTATCACGATTATAAATTCAACGGTTTTGCGGAACCGGCGGACGAGCCTGTGATCGCGCTCGGAATGGCGGTATGCGGCTTTGAGCCGTTCGATATTCCGGGAGAATTGGTTTTTGCGCCACCGAGGAAAAAGCTCGACGCGGATATTTCCGTTCCCCGTGCCGTTTTCCATCCGTCTGCAGACAGAAGCTACCCTGTGCGGCTGATCCATTTCAGCAATTATCGCGCACAGCTGTCGTTCTATCGCAATGAAGTTATCAAAATAGGCAAAAAGTGCGGAAGGGTGGATGGAATGCAGTACGATATGCCGAACCGGCTGCGGCGCGGCCTGCTGTGTATCCGCGATAGCGTTCCCTTCGGCAAACGGGTAATCCGGAAAGCGAAAAGGGTTTTGCATTTATGACCAACATTCTTTTCTTCATCGAATCCCTCTCTGGTGGCGGAGCGGAAAAGGTCCTGCGCAATCTGGTGAATGCGATGGATCAGACGAAGTTCTGCATCACTGTACAGACGCTGTATCCGGATGATGCGGGAAAATATCTCGCGCCGGGGATTCGTTACAGGTATTGCTATCCGGCGAAGAATCGCATCAACGAGCTTCGGATGCGCGCCGAAGCGGCGGCTGGACTGACCTATCCGCTGCACATCAAGGGCGATTACGATATCGAGGCCGCCTATCTGGAATGTGGCTCCACCAAAATCATGGCAAGTTCTACCAATCAAAAGGCACTGAAGCTTGCATGGGTGCATTCCGACCTACAAAACTGGGCAAATCCGGACGATTTCGCGGCAGCGACAAAAAAGTATTACGCACGCTATGATTTTGCCGTGTGCGTTTCTGAAAATGTCCTCAAAAACTTTGAAAAGCTATATGACGATACGGTTCCAGCAGTTACAGTGTATAACACAATAGATGACAGCGAACTATTAAATAAATCTGCTGAGGCGCTGCCGCCGGACGTATCCAAGAGAAAGCTGACCATTGTAGCCGTAGGAAGATTGTCTGTGCCGAAGCATTTCATCCGTGCGCTAACTACACACAAGCGTTTGCTAGAGGATGGACTTGACCATGATCTGTGGATCATAGGCGAGGGAGAGGAACGCTCTCTACTGGAAGCGTATATTCAGGAGAACCATTTGGAAGCATCGGCAAAACTGCTGGGGTTCCGTGAGAATCCGTATAACCTGATGTATGCAGCCGACATTTTGGTATGCTCGTCTATATTTGAAGGCTTCAGCACCTTCGTTACGGAAGGTTTGATTTTAGGAAAGCCCATCGTTACCACTGACGTTTCTGGCATGCATGAACTGCTGGGCGACAGCGAATACGGGCTTATCACTGCAAATGATGATGAAGCATTCTATGAAGGCGTCAAGCGGATGCTTACCGAGCCAGGACTGCTGGAGCACTATGAGGAGCAAGCTAAGATTCGCGGCAGGGATTTCAAGCGCGAGAAACTGGCGAAGGATACGGAAGCGTTTTTTGAGAGAGAACTACAGAAGAAACGAGGAAAGTAAATGGGCGTAAGGGTCTATTACTATATGGTCGCAGCGGTGCTGGGCTTTGGCGTCTTGCTCCCGCAGCATGGCAGACAAAAGAAAGCATATATCGCGCTCATGGCTGTTCTACACGCTTTTGTCTGCGGCTGGAGATATATGTACTTGACGGGTGATCTGCGGAAATATGCATGGAACTACTACACGATAACAGAATCCGGTTGGTTCAGCGAAGAGGTGATTGACAATGGTCGGAATTTTGGCTTTGCGTGGTTGACAAAACTGCTGTCGCAGATAACAGATGGGGATTTTCAGATTCTTTTAATTGTAATTGCAGTCGTCACAGAGATTGCCGTTGCGGTTATTATCTATCGCTACTCCCCGGCACCGTGGTTAAGCTATTTGCTATGGGATTGTTTCGGCTTCTACATCTTTGGTTTCAGCGCAATCAAGCAGGCATTAGCCATGGGCTTGTTAATGTTTGCGTTTACCGGCATCATGGAGGAACGCCCGAGAAGATTTTTCTTTTGGACGGTGCTGGCCGGGTGTATTCACACACCTGCACTGATTTTTTTGCCAGCGTACTGGATGGCGAAAAGCCGATTAAGCATCCAAAAACTGATTGCCTACGGGGTCTGCGCAGGATTGGTATTTCTTTTCCGTAATCAAATTGTTGCTTTCGTTAGTGACTTCTACTATGACGAAACAGATTTTATGATTAACGAACGTGTCAGTGGTCGTTTCTTGATGATTGCAGCTTTGCTGGTTGTAGGTGTGGTCTTGCGTGGCTTCTCTGGAAAAGATTTTTCTAAATTGTTCAATCTGATGTTCATCGCTGCGCTTATCCAGATGTTTTCTGGCTTTGATAATGTGTTTACACGCTTAACGGACTATTATTTTCAGTTTTTGATTCTGTATCTTCCCATGGCTTTTTATCCGGAAAAGGATAAAGTACTGCGCCCGGGACGAAGACTTGCGCTTTCAAGCCAGCAGCGGGTTGCTGCACTGCTGTGTGTGGCGCTTCTGGCAGGGCTCTATTATTACACGACAAATCTGGATACGGAAATTGGAAACGAGGCAGATAACTACTTGAACTATCGATTCAGTTGGGAGGTCAAGGACGAATGACATTTAGTGTGATCATCCCTTGCTACAACTGTGTTAGCACACTGGAGGAAACCGTTGCCAGCATTTGTTCCTGCGGTTTAACAGACTACGAAATTCTGCTCATTGATGACGGCTCTACGGATGGCACGGCAGAACTGTGTGATGCGTTGTGCACTCGATATCCGGAACTTCGGTGTGTCCATCAGGAAAATGCAGGCGTTTCCGCCGCGCGTAATCGTGGTATCGACGAGACGCAGGGAGAGTATCTCTGGTTTGTGGATGCAGATGACACGGTAGATGCCGGAGCACTGTCTCGCGCGGCGGATACGATTGCCCGGCAGCAGCCGGATATACTGCTGTTTGGCATGAGCTTTGACTATTACCGTCGCGGTAAATTGTACCGAAGGGACGAGCTAATTCCGCCCTGTGCAGGGAGCCTGTCGCTGGAGCAGTTAAAGGAGAGCTTTCAGGAGTTTTATGATTGTAACGCGTTGACGCCCGTCTGGAATAAATTCTATCGACGAAAACTCCTGTTGAATTCCGGCGTGCGCTTCCACGAAGATATGATTCTGATGGAGGACTTTCTGTTTGTGCTGGAGCTGCTGCCGTATTGCAAGAACATTTACTCTTTGCCGGAGGCAATTTACCGCTACCGTCAGGCAGAGGATGAAAAGGGTGCCTATCGACGATTGCAGAGAATTTCTGATTTGGCCGGGTATATGCAGCCGTTTGAAGCCGGTTTGGGCACACTCGGCATTTCTGCGCAGGAAGCCGAGAACCTTTACGAAATGCTACTGCGGCAAAAACTCTATTATGCGCCGCTACGTCAAATTCGCAGTATTCTAACAGAGCAGAAGCAAAGTAAATACGCCTCTTTAGAGATGGGAGGCCTGTTGGGAATCTATCTTTGCAATCGAAAAACGCAACTGCGGCATAGAATTGCCGTCGCTGTCAAAAGTAGCTGCCTGTATCAAAAACATAAAACATGAGGTGAGGATAGCGCAATGATCAGGCGTTTGACGTACATTGATACTACACGTGCGATTTTGATCACGTTGGTGGTACTGGGGCATGTTTTGAACTACGCCAATCCGCAGTACAATATCATCCCGTACACCCTAGCGCAGGTATTTATAAACGCCTTTCACATGCCTGCGTTCTTCCTGCTGTCCGGACTGCTGACCGACGGCGAAAAGTGGCGCAGCCGTCCTATAGGCGCGTATTTTGTCCATAAGGCAAGAACACTTCTGATTCCGTACCTGTTTTTTGAGTGTCTTGCTCTCCTCTACAAGGATTTCGTACTGCATTCTGTTTCTTTTGCAGAGGGGCTCCGTCTGATGCTGACCATGCGCTGCAATGTTGGTGCGGACTGGTTTTTGCCAGCGATGTTTCTGGCGTGTGTACTTTACTATCTGTACATTCGCTTCCCGCGCAAGTTCGCGTGGGGCGTGGGAGGTACGGTGCTGCTACTGGGGCTTCGGTTTTTAATGTCCACAAAAGGGGGACATTTGCAAGTGCTATTGTTCCGCGGCATTTTGGGCTTTGTCTTCATGCTGGCCGGAAACCTGTTGAAGAAACCGCTGGCGGAATTTAAATGGTGCAAAATCGTCACCGCTTTCCTGATAACGGTGGTCACATCGGTGATTTACCTGAAATTCTCACTGGGAAATAGCTTTTATGATGCTGTTTTGCGCACGCCGGTACTGTATCTTATCAGCGGCGTGTGCGGACTGTATTTTGTGATGGGCATTGCCCGGTTGATCTCCTGGAAATGGCCAACAAAGATTGGCGAAAACGCGCTGACCATCATGGGAACGCACCAGCTCGTGCTGTATACCGTTCCGGGAAACAGCAGCCCGCTTTGGATGCTCGGTGTAACCTGCCTGATCATCGCCGTAGAAGCGGTTCTGATTCTCGCTGTGAACCACGTTTGCCCAGTGCTGGTTGGGAAAAGAAGAAAGGAGCTTTCTGATGCCCGAAACGAAACGGCAAACCGAGTTTGATGTTTTGCGGCTGCTGGCAATACTTGCTGTTATCGCCATGCACGCAGGTGGAAACGCATATTTGAGCAGCAATTTTGACCCCCGGCAGCATTCAATGTTTGTTGCGGCTATCGTGTGGTGCGTTCCGGTGTTTTTCCTGATTTCAGGGCGATTTTTCCTTGACCCTCAAAGATATGTTACGATTAAAAAGATATGGAATAAACATATACGCCGCATCATTGTGGTGTTTGTTGCTTGGTCAAGTATATATGCTCTATATTACATAAAAAGTGGCGCCTATGATGGGCTCAACATTTGGGGCATATTCACGCAATGGATAGAAGGTCCCTATCATTTTTGGTATCTGTATGCGATTATTGGCTTATATGCGTTTACGCCACTACTTAGAAAAATTACAGAAAATGAGAAAGTAATGTTGTATTTTCTTGCACTGTATGCTGTAGCCAACATTATCGGGGAATATCTTGTTTACCTTCCTAAATTGAGCGGTATCTTTTGTGGGATATACGATAAACTTTTGCTTGGCAACGTCGCAGGATATATTGGATATTATGTGCTTGGCTACTGCGTTTTTCACTATAGGAATGCAATAGGCCGAAGAATTGAACTGGCAATCTATATCATAGGAGCAATTTGCCTTGTAGCAACAATTCTGCTTGAAGGGCAAATTTCACCGGAGCTTCAGGAAGCAGATTTTGTCAAACAGTACCTGAAGCCCAATGTCATTCTGTTTTCAACGGCTATCTATGTATTCTTTGTGAAACGAGTGTCTCAAATTAACTTTTCAGAAAAAGCAGCAAAAGCCTGGGGAAAGCTGACGGAGCTGAGTTTCGGCGTTTACATACTGCATGCGCTTGTAAACGAAATGCTGGCGCTCATTCCTATTGCACAGCCTGTTGCGCATCCATATATCATATTGTTTGCACTCACGGCGGCAATTTATCTTCTCAGCCTTGTACTGACTTGGCTTATCCGGAAAATTCCATTTGTCGGGGAAAAGATTACTTGAGGTGCGAATATGGACATCGACTTCGTCGTCCTGTGGGTGGATGGGAGTGACCCCGCCTGGCAGGCGGAAAAAGCAAAATATCAAGGTCAACCGCTGGATGACAGCAACACGCCGAACCGCTTCAGGGACTGGGGGCTGATGCCTTATTGGTTCCGTGCGGTGGAGAAGTTCACCCCGTGGGTGCGGAAAATCTATTTCGTCACCTGCGGGCATGTCCCGGCGTTTCTCAATCTGGCGCATCCGAAGCTGCACCATGTAAAGCACGCGGATTTTCTCCCGCCGGAGGTACTGCCAACCTTTAGCTCTCATGCCATTGAGATGAACCTGCACCGCATCCCGGGGCTGTCGGAGCATTTTGTTTACTTCAACGACGATATGTTTTTGATTCGTCCGGTTCCGGAGACTGCGTTTTTCCGAGATGGCCTGCCTTGCACCTATGGCGGGGAATATCCCATTGAGTTGGTGGGAGAGATCGGCATCTGGCAGCACGCGGCGGTGAATGATCTCGGTGTGATCAACGCGCACTTCAACAAGCGCACGCAGGTAAAGAAATACGGCGGCAAATATGCCAACCGCGCCTATCGCTGGCAGGACAACCTCCGCACCAGGGCGGTGGAAAAGCTGTTTCCCAACTATTTCACTGGTTTTAAAAATCTGCATGCCCCGGCGGCATACACAAAGAGCACCTTTGCCGCCGTTTGGAACGCGGAACCGGAGCTGCTGGCACGGACGACTGCGCATCGTTTTCGCAGTGCGGAGGACGTGAATCAGTGGGCGTGTCTGTGGTGGCAGATAGCCAGCGGACAGTTTGCGTCATTCAACACGGATAACGTTGTATCCTGTGCCGATGAGGACACTGTGGACGAGCTGTGCCGTATTATCGGGCGGCAGAGCCACGACATGCTCTGCATCAACGATCCGGAAAAGCCGGTGAATTTTGAGGTGCTGTCGTCGCAGTTGCGCGGCGCATTCGAGACGATCCTGCCGAAGAAAAGCGGGTTTGAGATATGAAAAAGAAGCTCATTTTTATCACAGAGGCGCTGTGGATTGGCGGAATAGAGACAGCACTGGTGAATCTTCTGAACCGGCTCGATTACGATCGGTACGACGTGACCTGCCTGATCCTGCGGGATTGTCAGGAAATGGCGTACCGCATCACACCGCAAAGCCGCCTGATTGTCTCCGACCGACAGCATGCGGTGACATTTCGAGAAGGCTACCGTTATAAGCGGATGTACAACCTCATGGAGGAGCCACAGCGCGCTTCAAAGCTCCGCCGCCTGATCTGGCGCATCCTGTGTCTTGTACTGCGTGCGCCGGAAGCAAGGCGGTATGCTGCCTATGTAAAGAAGCAACTGGGCGGCGAACATTTTGACACAGCGGTGATTTACAGCGACCGTGCTGCCGAAACGGCTGTCCGCGCAGTCTCCGCTGACCGCATCCTGATGTTTTACCATCACGGCGCGATGCGGCGGGAATATCATGACGAGCTGGGGTACCACCGGGCGGAAAAGGTTATTGCCGTCTCGGAAGCGCTGGCGGAGAAGCTGAAGGCATATCGTCCGCGGTACGCCGGAAAGATCATTTCGGTCAACAATCTGATCGACGTGGCGGGCGTGCGGGAAAAGAGCCTGGAAATGCCGGAGACGGTTTTTCCAAAAGACTGCTTTAACATCGTTTCCTGTGGGCGACTCGCGCCCGCCAAGGGCATGGACCTTGCCATTGCTGCCTGCGCAAAGCTGGTGAATGACGGCCTGACCGATATCAGATGGTGGATCGTCGGCGGCGGGCCGGAGGAGACTTCCCTGCGGGCGCAGATACGTGCGCTTGGGGTGGAGCGCTATGTGACGCTGCTGGGAATGCAGGACAATCCCTATTCTTATATTCGACAAGCAAACTTGTATGTGCAGCCTAGTCGATTTGAGGCGTTTGGATTAACGGTTCTGGAGGCGCAGGTGTTGGCTGTTCCAGTCTTATCGACGGAAACGGATGGTAGCGTTGAATTGATTTCAAATAAAGAAAACGGTTGGCTGTGCAAGCCGGATGCGGCGTCGATTGCCGACGCGGTAGCCAAGCTCTATCGTATACCCGAGCTGCGGCGGGCCTTCCGTGATGCGCTGCGCAGCCATGATTTCGAGCATGACAATGCCCTTATTCTGCAAAAACTGTATGCCCTGCTGTAGCAGAAGGAGACACTATGGAAAAGCAAACATTTACCACAGTCATCAAGCCCAAAAGCGGCTGGTTTGACCTGCACCTAAAAGAGGTCCTCGCTTACCGCGATTTGATTTACCTCTTTGTTAAGCGCAACTTTGTGTCAAAATATAAGCAAACAATCCTCGGCCCTGCATGGGCAATCATCCAACCGCTGCTGACGACGGTGGTGTTTACACTGGTATTCGGTAACATCGCGGGGCTGTCACCGGACGGCGTGCCGCCGTTTATCTTCTACCTTTCGGGTACTGTGCTATGGACCTATTTTGCCGGCTGCCTAACGCAGACGGCAAATACGTTTGTCGCCAACAGCGCGACGATGGGAAAGGTTTATTTCCCTCGTCTTGCTATGCCGATTTCCACGGTGTTTTCGGAACTCATCAGCTTTGCCATTCAATATGGCTTTCTGCTGATCTTTCTGGTCTATTACACCATCACAAAGCAGGGTGTACATCCGAATCTCTGGATGCTCATGACACCGCTTATCGTCTTGCAACTGGCGATGCTAAGCCTTGGCTGCGGTATCATCATTTCCGCACTGACTACGAAATACCGCGACCTTGCCATGCTGGTCGGCTTCGGCGTACAGCTATGGATGTATGGCTCACCAATTGCCTATGATATGTTCCGGTTTGGTGCCTTTGCACCTGGCGGAAAATGGCATGCGCTTTATATGTGCAACCCGATTTCCCCCATCGTTAACCTGTTCCGCTATGCCTATTTAGGTACAGGCGCGATGGAATGGAGCTATTATCTCATCGGCTGGGGTACCACCATGGTATTCCTGTTTCTTGGTGTAGTGCTGTTCAGCCGCGTGGAAAAAACGTTTATGGATACAGTTTGAGGAAGTAAAATGGACGAAATTGCAATCAAAATCGAACATGTCTCCAAGGAATACCGCCTTGGTGCAATCGGCGGCGGTACGCTGCGCGGCGATCTTCAAAGCTGGATGGCCCGCCTGAAGGGCAAGGAAGACCCCAACAGCAAGATCGGCTCCGACGCAGCAACGCACATGGGTGAGAAATTTCTTGCACTGGACGATGTATCCTTCGAGGTAAAGAAGGGCGAAGCGCTTGGCATCATCGGCCATAACGGTGCCGGTAAGTCCACGCTTCTGAAGCTTCTATCCCGCGTCACCGCGCCGACCAAGGGGACGATCAGCTATAACGGCCGCGTTGCCTCTATGCTGGAGGTTGGTACGGGCTTTCATCCGGAACTGACGGGCCGAGAGAATGTCTATATGAATGGCGCGATTCTCGGTATGACGAGGGCAGAGATCGACCGCAAATTCGACCAGATCGTTGAGTTTGCGGAGATGGAAAAGTTCATCGACACGCCGGTGAAGCGTTACTCCAGCGGCATGTATGTCAAACTGGCCTTCGCCGTTGCCGCACATCTCGATAGTGAGATCATGGTCATGGATGAGGTTCTCGCCGTGGGAGACATGAAGTTCCAGCAGAAGTGCCTCGGCAAAATGGGCGATGCCGCTAATTCTGAGGGCCGCACTGTGCTCTATGTCAGCCATAATATGAACACCATCCGCCAGCTTTGCACAAGGTGCATCGTGTTGGATCACGGAAGGCTGATCTTCGACGGGGATGTGGAGAGGGCAATTGAAATATATGAGGATGTCAAATCTGATAATCTTCCGTTTATTGACTATTCCGCCTATGAGCGTCCACATTGGCTTGTGACCGATAGCATTCGGCTACAGATAGCGGAATACTGCAATTACCAAGGCAACCGTTGCATGGACTGCAATTTCAAAAACAATTATTTAATTATCAAGATAGTTACAAGACGCAAAAAATGCTTGAACAATGTCGGGTTTAGAATGGAAATCAAAACAATAGCAGGAACGATTGTGGGCACAACAATACTTAAAGAGCTGCCTATTGATAATAATTTGGAGTTGCAAAGCTTTGTCCTCAAATTTGATATTAGCAATTTGTTGCCAGGAGACTATTCTTCAAATTTTGTGCTTTTTTCAAGAAATGAATTTGGTACATGTCAAAACATGGATTGGGTGACGGGCCTTGGATTTAAAAAAATAGCTTCCGAAAGGCCTGATATTGATTGGGATTATGCTCACTGGGGGAGTGTTCAGTTAAACAACCCTGAAATACTACAGATATAGGGCAGGTAGTAATTATGACCCACGGCTTTATCACCATCGCCACGGGCGATGCGCAATACTACAAAATGGCAGTGAACCTTTTGCACTCGTACCGCTGGTTTTCCAAGGCGCCGGTTCCGTTTGCTATTTTGGCGGATCAGGAAAACGAATATACGGCGGAGTTTGACGATGTGCGACTTTTCCCGGGAGCGCACCGCAATTATCTGGACAAGCTGGAGATGTTCGCACTTTTGCCCTATGATGTAAATATTTTCATTGATGCAGACTGTCTGGCTTACGGCGACCTGAACTGGCTATTCGACCTGTTTCAGAACGCGGACGACTTTTCCTGCTTTGGCCGCGTCCTTCCGTTGGATGATATGACCGGCTGGTTTGAATATAAAAATCTGGGTGAGCTACAGGAAAAAGTCTCCTATGTGGTGGGTCTCCACGGTGGCATCTATTACATGCGGAAAACAAGTCAGTGCAGGGATGTGCTGAAAACGGCGCAGGAATTGGTTCCGCACTACGCGGAGTATCGATTCAAAGGAAAATTTGCAACGCCGGGAGATGAACCGCTGGTTGCCCTTAGTATGGCTTTGAACGGATGCAGGCCGATTTCTCATGATTTGCGTGGAATTCTTTGCTATTGGGAGCATCTTGGCAAAATGCAACTGGATTTGCCAAAGGGTATTGCGCTGGCAAGGGATATTGGACTGAAAACCGATCTTCTGCACTGGGGAACGCGGTATACGAGAACGCCCCTCTACCGTAAACAGGTGAATGACCTGCATACGTTGGAGCGGGGTGGCTCCAGAATGGTGCTTTTCCTGCACACGGTGCAGTATGGCACGGCCGAGGCGCGTGACCGCGCAGTGCGCTTTGCCCAACGCGGCTGGAATAAGCTTGGTCGCATGCTTCATATCAAATGAAACGAAAAAACACTTAGTAAAGATCACTGCCGCTACGGTAATCTGCCTCACCGCTTTTCTTGCGGTTCTTTTCGGCAACGCCCATATCAGCGCTGAATCCTATTCCGTTGTCTTGCAAAATCTCGGCGGTCCCGTCCGCATTGCTCTCCTATCTGACCTGCATGGGAAGTCCTTTGGGCGGGACAACTCGCGGCTGATCGCGAAGATCGGGGAGCAAACCCCGGACGCGATTTTTCTTGATGGCGATATGATCGACCGCAGCGCTGATTCGGCAGATGTACAGGAACTGCTGCGGCTGATAAAGAGACTGCATGAAATCGCACCGGTGTATTTTGCCCCTGGCAACCATGAACTGGAATATATGCAAACCGACACCTCACTCCTCACGCAGGTAACAGAAGCGGGTGCTGTCATCGTCAATGACAGCTATGTGGACATGGCGATAGCCGGTCAGCCGCTGCGCATTGGCGGCACCATGGGACACGCCTTTTATTTCGGTCGCAGCGAGGAGGAGTTCTCTTCCTCGCCGGAGTATCAGTTTCTCAAGGCATTTGAGGACACCGATGTGCCGAAAATCTGCCTTGCTCATATGCCGGACACGTTTATTTTCAACGGTGCATACAACTTGTGGAATGTCGATCTCATTCTCAGCGGGCATACCCACGGCGGGCTGATCAGGCTGCCCTTCATCGGCGGACTGTATGTGCCCATGCAGGGCTGGTTTCCGGAATACGACCAAGGATATTTCCGCCTTGGAGAACATATGCAGATGGTCATTACCTCCGGTCTCGCGGGCCACGGCATGATTCCGCGTATCAATAACCCGCCGGAGATCGTCGTGATCGACCTTGTGCCGGAAACCACCCAAGAAAGGTAACATTTATGTTAGATACTCAGTTCCCGCTCCTCCTACACAGCTTCGTACAGGATACCCCGCCGGAACCGGACGGGCTTTGGAATATCCCGCATCTGTGGCGGACGGCAACAGAACAGAATCTCCTGCCGGTTCTGGCGTATGAAAACAAACGCTGGAAGCTCTTTGACGACCCAAATGTCTGCCGCCAGCTCGATGGGCTGCTGTACGGCACGGTTGCAACGAATCTCAACCGCTGCGTGGACTTCGAGACCTTGTCGGCAAGCTTTACGGCGCATGGCATCGCCCATATGCCGGTGAAAGGCTATTATCTCCGCAAGCTGTATCCTACGCCGGAGCTTCGCACCTTTGGCGATATCGACCTGCTCATTCATCCAGAGGATCGGCAGAAGGTGCATGAGTTGATGCTGTCGTTAGGTTATACTGTGAAGCAGGATTGGGAACCGACGTATTCCTACATAAAAGATGCGGAATATTACGAAATTCACACCAATCTCATGGACGGTAATCTGGACGGCAGGACTGATTTGCAGGCATACTTTGATGCCGCGTGGGCGCATGCTGAACCGGATGACGGGCTTCGGTTCCGTCCGGAGGATGATTTTCACTTTATCTACACGGTCTGCCACCTGGCCAAGCACCTGTACGGCGGCGGTGCGGGACTGCGGATGTATCTGGATGTTGCGCTGTATATAAAGCACAAGGACGACAGCCTACATTGGCAAGCCATTGCAGGAGAGTTTGTCGCACTACATTTGACGGAATTCTTCTATACGGTGATGAACGCCTGCCGCGTATGGTTCGGAACGAAGACAATTTGCCCCTTACCAGAACCAGACACAGAAGCGTTGGACAGGCTGCTGTCTTACACACTGGATTCCGATCTGTTCGGGCATTCCCGCGATCATGCCGTCATCGAACTGCGCAACGAAAAGGACGAAGCTCCGTCGAGGAGCCGTGTCCTGCGGAAGATGCTGTTTCCTCCGGCAGCGGAGATCGAATCGCGTTATACATTTCTGCGGAACCGCCACTGGCTCCTGCCGCTGGCATGGTTCGTGCGGCTGTTTGCCAATCTGCGCCTGATTCCGAGCCGGATTTGCCAGATGAAGCAGGTCACGAAAACGGATAAAGCCAGTGTAGAAACCTATGACGGATTTATGCGTCGGATCGGGCTGTGATATTATGGATTAAACCACCTTTTGGACAAAAAGAAAACGGGCGGAAGGGATTGCTCCCTTCCGCCCGCGGCTCATCGCTCCATGCCCACGGCCCTCTGCTTCTTCGCCTGCTGCACGGCCTTTTCGGCGCTGCGGCGGCGGTTGAAGAGCAGCAGATCCCGCGTGTTCTCATAAAGATCGCCCTTGCCGGACTCGAACACGGCGACCATGTATTTCTTCGTTTTATACTTGGCGTAAATCTCTTTCAGCCCCTCCCGCAGGACGGGGTCAATTTTTTCTGCATTCGTCAGCCAGATTTCAACAAGCTTCTGATCGTCCCTGACGTTCATCTCCAAATAGAACCAGCCTCCTTTAACATCCTTAGTTTCCTCATCTTTCCTGCGGCTTATGCGCGGCCACCTGCTTCGCCGCCCGCAAAATCTCCGGCGGCAAGACGTCCACCATGCGGTGCAACTCATCCAGCTCCCGGAGCTTTTCGCTGATCTCCAGTTTTTTCAGGACGCTCTCCTTGGAGGCAGCGCCCAGCTGCTTTTCGAGCGCTGCGTTCTCGGCGGTCAGCTCCTTGTAGGCCGCGTCATACTTCTTGAGCTTCGTCCGCAGGGCTTCCGCGCCGGGGATGTACTTTCCCAGCAGTGCTTCCAGCTCGTCCAGCTTGGCCTTTTTGTTGAACGGATTGGTGTCGTTCAGAATGACTATGATCTGTTCCTTCATCCGGTTCAGATGGACGGCCTCCTTGAACAGTCGCGGCGGGATATGGTCGCGCCCGGTCTGGCTGGCGCTTTCCCCGCGCTCCAGATTGGGATATTTTTTGACCATATGCTCCCAGAACCTGTCCTGCCACTGCGTCAGCTTTTTCTTGTTACCAACGATTTCTTTAGCACTGAGTCGCTTGTCCTCCGTCAGCGGGACAAAGCAAAGGTGCATATGGGGCGTTTTCTCGTCCATATGCACCACGGCGGATATGATCGTTTTCGGGTCTTGGTGTTCCCGGATGAAGTCCAGCGCCTCCTGAAAATAGGCTTTGATTTCGCCCTTTTTCTTGCCCTTGAAAAACTCTGGGCTGGCCGTCACCAGCGTCTCCACCACGCGCACGCTGTCCGAGCGTGTACGGCAGCCTGCTTCTGCAATCTGCTTTTCCGCCTCCGCGCGGTACTTGCGCTGCGGCGTCACCAGATGGAAATTCAGATGACTGCGGGACATATCCACGTCTGGATTGCTGGCGTACTTTTCCTTGGTGCGTTCGTTGTGGGACTCAATATGCCCGATTTCCGGCCCCTTATATTTGGCAAAGCGGAGAATGGCGTACTGTGCTTTCATCGGCGCGCCCCTCGCTTCACCCACAAGATGTCGCAGTCCAGCACGTCGGCCAGCTCCACGACTTCCTTGTAGCGGATACTCTCCCGCTGCAACTTGGCGGACAGATTGGAAACGCTGTCGCTCCAATCGTGTTCCTCGGCCAGCCGGTCAACGACCTCCTGCATGGTAAAACCGGCGCGAATGATCTGCGCCTTGATCTCATTTCTGACGTTCATAAAAACCTCCAATTTTTCGTTATGAAAACAGCGAAGCGGATTCTCGTTCTCGAAAGCCCGCTTCGCTGTCTGGTGTAAACTTCTGTTCTGCTCAAATCCGCTGGAAACGCGGCGGTCGATGCCCGCTTCATAAGTGAGGGGTATCGACTTTCCGAATCCGCGTGACTTCGCTCTAAACCGTGCAGCCCCACGCGCATCCGTGAAGCCGGTGCGCGGTTCCGAGCAGCGCGGTTTCGCAAAATCCTTTCGCCGCCGCACAAATTTCTTTCCGGTTTTCACCTGTCTTGCAGATACCCCTTTCGTTTCAGCTCCGCCAGATCGGCGGTCACGTCCTCTGGGCGCATCCGCGCAAGGTAGCTCAGCTCGTAAATGTCGTGCCGTTCCACCAGAAGCAGCGTCATCAGCAGCTTCTGCGTGCCGGTCAGGTCGCTGTCGTACAAGTGAAACAGCGGCAGCTCCTTATAATAAATTCTTCCCATTGCATCCTCCTTTGCGGGTAAACTTGAAAACATCTATCCCATCCATCCCATCCATCCGGGGGTTTTGGGATGCTTGGGATGGATGGGATGGAGAAATTTGAGTCTGATCTCATAAAACCGGCGGCGCGACCAGCGCCTCAATGCCCCAGAAGCCGTTGACCCGCTTGCCGAGGGCGTTCTGGATGTGGTTGTCATGCTCTAATCCGAACTCATCGGCGTGCTTTTTGAGGGTCATGCTCACCGTCCGCGCGGAGCGCGGCTTGTAGGCGTTGTCGCTGCACCACAGGCAATAGATGCCGTACAGCGCGGCGGACGGGATGGCGCTGTCGGCCTTCAGGCGGATGTAGCCCTCAGAGCGGAGGAACAGCAGCACATTGTCGGCCTCGCGGCGCGCGTCCTCGCGGTTTGCCTTCGTCTGCGAGCTTTCCGTGAAGCGGAAGTTATTGGCCTGCAAGCGCCGCAGGCCTTCGAGACACCAGAGAAAGATGCCCTCGATCTCGCCGCAGAGCTTGTCCGCGAGAAAGGGGTCATCCTCCCGGTTCGGCGGCTTTTTCTTCACCGACAGGATAAGCTGGCGGCGGTAAAAGCCGTCCGAGTGGTCGTAGAGCGACTCCAGATCCCCGTTGGAAAAGGCCAAAAAGCGGACGTACATCTTGCCCTGATAGCTCTGCTCGCCCTTGCGCTCCAGGTCCATCGGCATTTCGGCGGTGATGAGGGACTTGAGATAGTGCGTGGATTGCAGCGCTTCCAGCTTCATGTCGTCATCCACCATCAGCAGCTCGTGCTCCAGATCGGCGCGGGCGAAGGGGCTGCGCTCCACCTTGGCGATGCTGCCGTTTTTCAGGCTGCCGCCGAGCATTTTCTGCATCACCACGCCGATGCGGCTCTTGCCCTCGCCGCCGTTGCCCTTGAGCAGCATCATCGCCTGCCCGCGGTTCGTCGGAATCAGGCAGTAGCCGAGGTATTCCTGCAAGGTCAGGATGTCCTCCGGTTCCAGCAGGTCAGACAAAAACCGCAGCCATGTCACCGGCTGCGGCGCGCTTGGGTCATATCGGATGGGAAGCCGGTTGCGGCAGAATTCCTTCTCCGTGCAGAACGCGCCGCTGAGAAACAGCGTGCCGTTGGCAACGTGGATGCGATCCTCCTGAATGGGCAGCTCCGGCGTGTAGGCTTCCAGCCTGAGCGTTTCCAGAAGAGTGGTGGCGCGGCGAGCCGTGCCGCTCGTAAAATGCGGGCGCAGCATCTCATAGATCTGCTTGCGAATGCCCTCTTCGTCAGCAACGCGGCCCTCCACCGTGAAAAAGCTGCCGTCCACGCAGACCATCGGGTGTTCTGATAGAAAATCCTCGCAGAACAGGACTTCGTTGAAGTGCTTGTCCTGCATCCAGCGCGGCGGTTCATTTCGTTCCATGTTCGTCCTCCCTGATCTGCCGGTTTCGCGCCTCCATCCGCATAAGCCGCTCGTCCTTCTGCAAGTCAGCCACCACCTCGGCGCGCTCCTGCGGCGTGCCGCAGGCCAGAATGTCCAGCATATTCCCGATGCGCTCGAGCATATGGCAGGCCTCCGCATAGCGCGGGTCGATGGCGTCCTCCGGCGATTGCGGGGCGCAGTTTTCCTTCCAGTCCTGCAAGATTTGCAGGTAGTCCCCCAGCACGCGGAAGCAGCGCCGCTCGGCTTCCGCCTGCGATTTCCCCCGCTGTAGCTTTGCGAGAATGGACGGCTTCTGTTCGGTGATGCCGAAATCCGCCGCCAGCTTCTTCGCCGCGTCATAGCTGCTCAGGCCGAACAGCCTTGCCGCAAGGTCGATCACGCCGCCGTGCGCCCCGCAGCCGAAGCAGTAGAAGTAATCCTCGTTCAGCTTCATGCTGGGCGTCCGGTCATCGTGAAACGGGCAGCAGACCATGCTGCCTTGCTGGATCGGCAGCCCGTACCGCTCCGCCGCCATGCGCGGGGTGACGGCAGCCTTCACGGTATCAAATAGGTTCATAGGCATTTTCTCCTTTCAAAATTTTCTGACAATTTTTCCTTGTCACCTGAATATACGGAGAAAAAGTCTTAGACCGACGAAATCAGGCACTTATGCAAGCAAATAGCAAAAGCCTCCTGCATTCTTGCAAAAATGCAAGAGCACGGGAGGCCTTTGTCGAGAGAATATTCAAGTCATTTCACAAAACGATTATAGAACATTTGTACTATATTTTGAGCAGAGTATGTGCTATACTGAATTTACAATATCTGCTTGGCACAGGATTTTTACTGGAATCGGAGGCGATATGTTCATGAGCAACGAATCGGTATTTCTCCCTGCGGCTGTCCGTGACCGCATTTGGGATCTGTTGAAGGAGCAGAAGGTTACGCAGGCCGAGCTTGCTGCAAGAATCGGCTGTTCGGAAAGTTCGCTGAGCCGCTTCATCAGCGGCAAGACGGACAAGCTGGGTGACGAAAATATCATCCGCATCGCCCGCGCGTTTGAAGTGTCCACCGACTTCCTACTGGGCGAGGTGGACGAGCCGGACCGCAAAAACTATGATATCTCGGAGCTGGGCCTCTCCGTCGAGGCGGCGCGGAATCTCTACACGCAGAAGGTCAATCCCCAAATCGTCAGCTATCTTCTGGAAAATCCGCAGTTTGCCGACACCACATACCAGATCGCCCGGTATCTGGACAACGAGCTGACCGCCGGATTTGCCGCGCAGAATCAGCTTTATTCGATGGTTTCGTCCATGCTGGGCGCAGTGCCGCAGGCCGCGGACGAGGTCAAAAGCCTGCGGACACCAATCGATCAGGCAGATTTGAGCGCCATTCAAAACTCCTTCATGAAGGCCGTCCGCGCCGTGAAAAAGGAAGCCGAGGCGGAGATGCCGCCCACGCGCCAGCTCACGGCGCAGGCGATGAAGAGCATCTATGCGGAACTAACCAAGGGCGGTCAAAAGCTGAACCGGAAAATCACAAAGGAACAGATTGCGGACGCGGTGGCGGCCTCCGTTTCCCATCTGCCCGGTGTTAACACGGCGCAGGTCAGAAGGCTGTTCCTCTCCATGACCGGCACGGCGGCAAGCGATGAATCCGACCAACATGACCAATGAGCGGCTCTGCGTATTGGCTCAGAAGGGCGATGAGACCGCGCGGGAGCTTCTTGTGGAGAAGAACATGGGTTTCATCGTGCAGACGGCTGACTTCGTATACCGGAGTTCGTCGCTGGAGGGCAGCGACCTGAACATCGACATGGATGATCTGGTGCAGGAGGGCAGTATTGGGCTGCTTCGTGCGGTCGATGGCTTCGACCCGGCGCGGATGCTCAAGTTCCTGACCTATGCCGCACCGGCCATCAAGAACGCCATGCTCGATCTCGTACATACGGCGCAGATGTCCTTCGAGCATCGCACGGCGACCGCAAAGGTGAAGGACGGCGTGGAGGGACTTGGCCTTGAGCGCGTGTACCTCGATGAGATCCTGCCCGGCGATGAGCGGCTGCTGCGGATCGAGGCGATTGCCGATCCGTATGCGCTGCCTCCGGAGCAAGCTTTCATCAAAGCAGAAACTCTGTGGGAGCTTTATGCGGCGCTGGACAAACTGGAGCCGAGGGAGCAGACGTATCTGCTGTATCGCTTCGGTTTCACGGATGATATCGAGCACACGCTGACTGGCGCGGCGATTCATTTTCATCTGAGCGAAAACCGGACGAAATTGCTGGAGGATCGGTCGCTGGATACGCTTCGGAAAGAGATGCCATAAAGACGGGGGAGCGCCGCTGCGGCGGGCTTTATATACCTTTCCTTCCTTTTCCGGCCAGTCGGATTTTGCTTCTCAAAAATCCTGCGTTTGTGCTGTGACTCACATCGCAAAATCCGCCTGTCCTACTGCCGCGAAAAAGCGTTTGTCGCCACACTCTGCCGCACCGCAGAGTACGCCGTCAACCCCTTTCTCGCGTCAGCCGGAAGCAAAGGTATAACACACTAGACTTTGCGAAGCAAAATCGTGTGCCAACAGGGCGGCTCGCGCCCCTATTGGAAACCCAGCGTCAAAGAGATGCTCCCTTTGCAATCCCTCATTTCCCTCGCAGGTGCATATACAAACTGCAAAAGGCAGCTTGCAATGCCTGCTCAGAAAATGCAAAAGGCAGCCTGCGCCGATAAGGAGCGGACTGCCTTTTTGCCGTCAATCTCAATTTTATCATCGCGCAGAAAATGACAAAATTAAGATTGACGATGACGTAATTCACGGATATACTGTAATTGCATCATTGAATGGTATTTGATTAAATTGAACGCCGAATGAGGAATTTGAATGAGAGATTTCAACTTCAAAGCAGAATATCAAAAGCTCCTGACGCCGGAGGTCGTGGCGTATCTGACGCGGATCCACGAGTACAAGGGGCAGCAGAACCTCTTCATCGAGGCCAAAGCGGATGCGCTGTCCAACCTCTTGGAGGTTGCGCGGATTCAGAGCACCGAAGCCTCCAACCGCATCGAGGGCATCATCACCACGGACGACCGCCTGAAAAAGATCGTCCGCGAAAAGACCATGCCCCAGACCCGCAGCGAAAAAAAGATCGCCGGATACCGCGACGTGCTGGCGACGATTCATGAGAGCCACGATTATATCCCGCCAAAGCCGACGGTCATTTTGCAGCTGCATCGGGATCTGTACAAGTTCAGCGGCAAGTCCATCGGCGGCAGCTTCAAAAACTCGGATAATGTGATTGCCGAGGAATTGCCGGACGGCCGGAAGATCGTCCGCTTTGAGCCTGTCTCTGCGTGGGAAACGCCGGGGGCAATGGCAGCACTTTGCGACGCCTTCCAGACGGTCGCGCAGGACGCCGAGCTTGACCCGCTGCTGCTGATCCCGATTTTCATTCTGGACTTTCTCTGCATCCATCCCTTCAACGACGGCAACGGCCGCATGAGCAGGCTCCTGACGCTGCTGCTTTTGTACCGCTCCGGTTATATCGTCGGCAAATATATCAGCATCGAAAAGCTGATCTCCGACACCAAGGAGACCTATTATGAAGCCCTGCAAGCCAGCTCCTACAACTGGCACGAGGGGACGAACGATTATGCGCCTTTTGTCACCTATATGCTGGGCGTTCTGGCGGCAGCATATCGAGATTTTGAGAGCCGGATCGAGCTGCTGACCACCAAGGGGCTTTCCAAGCCCGACCGGGTGCGCGAGATCATCAAAAACCACCTCGGCAAGATCACCAAGAGTGAGATCATGGCAAAATGCCCGGATATCAGTCAGATCACCGTCCAGCGCGCGCTGGCAGAGCTGCTGAAATCCGGTGAGATCATCAAGCTCAGCGGCGGACGCTACACGGCGTATGTCTGGAATGGGACAAAATAGGGCGGTGTCAGTATGGAACATTTTAAGCAGGAATTGAGTTTGAACGAGGAAGTTACTAATTTAATACGTTTGCGGCAAGAGGGCAGTTTCTGGGATTTCAAAAAGCAGTGGTATACAAATAAATCTGACATGCTTCATGATATTATTTGTATGTCCAATAATCTAAGCAATCGTACTGCCTATATCATCATCGGCATCGACGAGCAACAGGACTATTCCATTGTTGATGTAAGCTGTGATCCCAATAGGAAAAATACGCAAAAGCTCGTCGATTTCCTAAAAGATAAAAAATTTGCGGGTGGAATACGTCCCGTTGTACATGT
>ENA-UONQ01000493-UONQ01000493.1-human-gut-metagenome-genome-assembly--contig:-CS26-NODE-493-length-49652-cov-18.343670_pt1 | contig 49652 bp, 55 predicted proteins | sample MGYA00242460_ERZ724007 | MGnify/ENA metagenome assembly ERZ724007
TGGGCAGGGGCATCTCCATGCTCATCAGCATGGCGGGCCAGATGATGGAGTGGAAGCGGACGATCTCCTTGCCCACGAAGTGGACGTCGGCAGGCCAGAACTTCTCATAGTCATCATATTTGTCGTTGAGGAAGCCCAGGGCGGTGGTATAGTTGAACAGGGCGTCCACCCACACATAGACCACATGGCCTGGGTCAAAGTCCACAGGCACGCCCCAGGTGAAGCTGGTGCGGGAGACGCACAGGTCCTCCAGGCCGGGCTTGATGAAGTTGTTCACCATCTCGTTCACCCGGGAGCGGGGTTCCAGGAAATCGGTGTCCTCCAACAGGTGCTGGATCCTGTCGGCGTACTTGGACAGACGGAAGAAATAGGCCTCCTCCTCCGCATCCTGCACCGGACGGCCGCAGTCGGGGCACTTGCCGTCCACCAGCTGGGACTCCGTCCAAAAGGACTCGCAGGGCTTGCAGTACTTGCCCTCATACTTGCCCTTGTAGATGTCGCCCTTCTCGTACATCTTCTTAAAAATCTTCTGGATGGAGGCCACATGGTAGTCATCCGTGGTGCGGATGAAGCGGTCGTTGGAGATGTTCATCAGCTTCCACAGGTCCTTGACTCCCTTGGGGCCCTCCACGATGTTGTCTACGAACTCCTTGGGGGTGACGCCGGCTTCCCTGGCTTTGTCCTCGATTTTCTGGCCGTGCTCGTCGGTGCCGGTGAGGAACAGCACGTCACAGCCGCTCAGCCGCTTATAGCGGGCCATGGCGTCGGTGGCCACAGTGCAGTAGGTGTGGCCGATGTGCAGCTTATCGCTGGGGTAGTAGATGGGGGTGGTGATATAAAATCTCTTTTGTTCCATGGGTCTGATTCCTCCCGATGAATTAGTACATGATGTGATCAGCGGACTGTGGGATCCGGAGCCTGCCGCCCGGCTGTCCCGGGTGCGAATCGGCTGTAAGACAGGGCGGTCAGCCCGCCCAGGGTACACAGCAGGAAAGCGGCGGTGAGCACCGCCCCGAACAGGGAGAGCCCGTCCGCCAGCGAGGCCCCGCCAAAGGCCATGCCCAGCACCGCAAACAGGATAAAGCGCCGGGGATGGGGACGCTGATAAAAAAAGGCTGCCTGCTGGTACAGGGCCAGCAGAAGGAACACACAGGCCAGCAGAGGGACCGATGACCGCAGCAACACCGGATCACGGGAGTAGGTCTGATAGACCTCCATCAGCCAGGGAAGGGCGGCGCAGGCAGGGAGGACAGCCGGTATCCGGGTCCGCAGCCCAGTGACCCCCCGGTAGTTGTTCCGCCCGGAAACCAGGGCCCCCACCGCCCCTACGGGACAGGCGGCCACAGTCACCGCAAAGACGGCGGGCATGATGTGGTGCACAGGATCCACCTGCCACGTCTGAATCTGCTCCATCAGCTCAGGGACCCCCAGAGCCGCGGCCAGCAGGAAGCACATCCCCGCGGCCGTCATCAGGGTCATATATCCTGCAGAAGGACAGAGAAAGGCATGCTCCGGCTGCTCCGGCTGGGCTCCACCCCGGCTCAGCAGGAGGGCCGCCAGGGCCAGCGCCGCCATCAGCCCCCACAGAGCCAGAGACGCCGGCGCACCGGATGCGAACAGTTCTGTGACCGGATCCAGAGCGGAAGTCCGCTGCCACAGGCGCAGGCCAAAGCCCGCCAGGCCGCCGGCCAGGGCCAGGGCGGGCAGAATATGATGCTTTCCCATTGAAAACCTCCTCGATCGCCGGGCCGCCAGGTCCGGCCTTCACTTCAGCTTTGGTCTGCCGGAGGATGTCCGGCTGCCGCCGGAGGGATCCCCGAACTGGAACCACAGGGCGATCATCAGGAGGACCAGGCCCACGATGGCCACCACGTTGGAAACCGCCTCAGGCAGAAGTCCGGCACGAAACATCGCCTCCGTCGCAGCTAGCAGAATCAGGGCGAACAGCAGGATATTCCGGGTGGTCCCGTTCATCCGCTTGCGGGTGCCGTCCGACGCAAACTCCGACTCCTCCACCGGCGCGCTCACCCGGCGTTTGGCCTGAGGATGGCGCTTCTTGTGTTTCTTTTGGCTCATGGACTCAGTCCTCCTCCTTCAAAATCACGGCTCCGCCCACCACCAGCGGACCGTCATAAAAGACAACAGACTGCCCCGGGGTGATGGCCCGCTGGGGCTGGTCAAAGGTGACGCGGCAGGTATCCGGTCCTGTCTGCTCCAGCCAAGCCGGCTGAGGCGTCATGCGGTACCGGATCCGGGCCTGCACCCGGATAGGCCGGTCCAGCCGTTCTGTGGGGATCAGGTTCAGTTCCTTCCCTGTCAGTCCCCGGTGGAACAGTGCCTGGTTGTCCGACAGAATCACCCGGTTCTCCTGGGGGCAGAGTTCCTTGACGTAGAGACGCCCCTGATTGGAGGAGACCTTCAGGCCCCGGCGCTGGCCCACTGTATAGTGGATGATGCCTTCGTGGACGCCCAGCACCCGCCCCTCTGGGTCACAGAACGGTCCGGGGGAATAGGTCCGGCCGGTGTGGTGGCAGAGGAACGCGGCGTAGTCCCCGTCCGGGACGAAGCAGATGTCCTGGCTGTCCCACCGGCGGGCGCTGACCAGCCCTTGCTCTTCCGCAATGGCCCGGATCTCCTCCTTGGACAGGCCGCCCAGAGGGAAGCACACCCGCTCCAGCTGGGCCTGGGACAGGGACCAGAGGACATAGCTCTGGTCCTTCTCCGGGTGGACGGCCCGCTTGAGCAGGACCCGGCCGCTGCCGGTGTCCCGCTCAGTCCGGGCGTAGTGCCCCGTGGCCAGGCGGCCGCAGCCCAGCTGTCCGGCAGCCTCCAGCAGCGCGCCGAATTTGATGGTCCGGTTGCAGGTCACACAGGGGTTCGGGGTGCGTCCCTGCTCATACGCCTGGACAAAGGGCTCCATGACCTGCTCTTGGAAGGGGCCGGACAGGTCCAGGGTGTGATGTGGGATGCCCAGCTGGCCGGCGACGGTCTGGGCATCCTGAAGGTCCTCCAAGATGTGGCACTGTTCCCTCTGGCCGGGGGCCAGGTCTTCTGGGACAAACAGGCGCATGGTAACCCCCACCGCCTGCTCCCCCTGCTGCCGGAGCAGCCAGGCGGCCACCGAGCTGTCAACTCCGCCGCTCATCGCCACTGCAATGGAATCGTGCAAATGATCCTCCTCCTCAGCCTGTTGGGTATGATTTCGATAGATGTTAAGTATACCACATTTTCAGGGAGGGTGCAACCAGTCGGGAGTGGGCCCTTTCCCCATAAAATACAGGAAAAATGCCCCCCTCCCCCCCTTGCGGCCCAGGGTCTGCTATGATAAAATAACTTGTTAAATCCTGTGAATATCAAATGTAGAGGGAGTGGACCCTTTTGCCGAATTACGAATCTGAGATCAAGCGTCGCCGCACCTTTGCCATCATCTCCCACCCGGACGCCGGTAAGACGACCCTGACGGAGAAGTTCCTGCTCTACGGCGGAGCTATCGCCCAGGCCGGCCAGGTCAAGGGCAAGAAGAACACCCGGGCGGCCACCTCCGACTGGATGGAGATTGAGAAGCAGCGCGGCATTTCCGTTACCTCCTCGGTAATGCAGTTCCAGTATGAGGGCTACTGCATCAACATCCTGGACACCCCGGGCCACCAGGACTTCTCGGAGGACACCTACCGCACCCTGATGGCCGCCGACTCCGCCGTCATGGTCATCGACGCGGCCAAGGGCGTGGAGGCCCAGACCCGAAAGCTGTTCAAGGTATGCGCCATGCGGGACATCCCCATCTTCACCTTCATCAACAAGATGGACCGGGAGGCCCGGGACCCCTTTGAGCTGTGCGAGGAACTGGAGAAGGAGCTGGGTCTGGACACCTACGCCATGAACTGGCCCATCGGCTGTGGCAAGGAGTTCAAGGGCGTCTACGACCGGCAGAATCGGAAGGTGATCCATTTCACCTCCAACACCAACGCCCGGGCAGCCACCGCCACCGAGATCGAGCCGGACGATCCCGCCCTGGCCGACCTGATCGGGCAGGCCAAGCGGAACCAGCTGGTGGATGAGATCGAGCTGCTGGACGGGGCCTCCTGTGACTTCGACCTGGACCGGGTGCGCCACGGCAAGCTGTCTCCAGTGTTTTTCGGCTCCGCCCTGACCAACTTCGGTGTGGAGCCCTTCCTGGAGGAGTTTCTCCGCATGACGACCGCTCCCCTGCCCCGAAAAGCCGGGGATGATGTGATCGATTCCTTTGACGAAGACTTTTCCGCCTTTGTCTTTAAGATCCAGGCCAACATGAACAAGGCCCATCGGGACCGAATCGCCTTTATGCGCATCGTCTCCGGAAAGTTTGAGGCAGACCGGGAGGTCTACCACATCCAGGGCGGCAAGAAGATCCGCCTGTCCCGCCCCCAGCAGCTGATGGCCGCCGAGCGGGAGATCATTGAGGAGGCCTACGCCGGAGACATCATTGGCGTGTTCGACCCGGGCATTTTCTCCATTGGAGACACCCTGTGTGCCCCCAGCAGGAAGTTTTGCTTCGACCCAATCCCCACCTTCGCGCCGGAGCACTTTGAGCGCATCCGTTCTGTGGACACCATGAAGCGCAAGCAGTTCCTCAAGGGCGTGGAGCAGATTGCCCAAGAGGGCGCCATCCAGATCTTCAAGACCCCCTACTCCGGTATGGAGGAGGTCATCGTGGGCGTGGTGGGCACCCTGCAGTTTGACGTGCTGGAGTACCGCCTGCGCAGCGAGTACAATGTAGAGCTGTATAAAGAAGGCCTTCCCTACGAATACCTGCGCTGGATCGTACGGGAGGAGGACGCCCCCCCGCTGAAGGAGGAGGACCTGTTGCTGCCCAACGACGCCAAGCTGGTGGAGGACTATAAGGGGAACCAGCTGCTGCTGTTCGCCTCCCAGTGGTCCATCCAGTGGGTCAGCGACCGGAACAAGGGTCTGAAGCTGGCCGAGTTCGGCGGCGCGAAATTTTAAAAAGGGGACGGGAACATGAGACCAAAGCTGATCCTGACGGATCTGGACGGGACCCTCCTGCGGGAGGACAAGACCCTCTCCCCTATCAACCGCGCCGCCCTGGAGCAGGCCGCCGCCCAGGGAGCGGAGGTAGTGGTGGCTACCGGCCGCTTTTACGGCGGGATTCCTCAGGAGCTGCGGGACCTGCCCTTTCTGCGCTATTTCATCCTGATGAACGGGGCCAAGGTGTATGACCGCCGGATGGACAAGACGCTTGGCCGGGCGGAGATCCCCTGGGAGACAGTGGAGGCAGTCATCGATTTTCTGGAACCTCTGCACTGCTCGGTGGACTGCTTTCAGAACGACCGGGGCCTGATGGCCCGGAAATACTATGACCGCCTGGAGCAGTATGTTACTCACCCGCCCTCCTTCGCCCTGGTCAAGCGCACCCGTGAGCCGGTGGATGACCTGAAGGAGGCGGTGCTGGCCGGAGGGGGCTCCGTTCAGAAGCTCCAGGCCTATTTCCCCGATCTGGAGCTGCGGCCCAAAGTGATGGAGCAGTGCAAACTGGTGTTCCCGGATCTGGTCCAGGCCATCTCCATGCCCGCCAACCTGGAGTTCAACGCCCCGGACGCCACCAAAGGAAACGGCCTGCGCACCCTGTGCCGCTGTCTGGGGATCGATCCCCGGGAGGCCGCGGCATTCGGCGATGGGACCAACGACCTGAGTCTTCTGCAAGAGGCCGGGATCGGGGTAGCCATGGCCAACGGCGCCCCCGAGACGCTGGCTGCGGCCGACCTGACCGCCCCCTCCAATGAGGAGGACGGGGTAGCTCAGATCCTGTCCCGCTGGTTTCCCCCAAATACATGAAAATCGGGAGAGCGCCGCGGCGCTCTCCCGATTTCATCCCCGGCCCGGCCCGGGCTGGATGACAGTCAGGTCGTAGTACCGCAGCAGCGCGGCCGCCAGGACCAGGAGCGAGGCCCAGGCATTGATCCTGGCGGAGCCTTCAGGATCCGGAGCGCTCCTCCAGGTCTCCAGCGCCAGCCTGAAAAAGAAGGCCAGCGGCGGCAGGACCAGGGCTCCTGCGGCGCGGCGCAGTCCGGTGATTTCCGGAGCCGAAGCGGCTTCTCCGGAACGGGCGTCCAGGCTGTCCCGCTGGAGCCGGACAGCCTGCAGGGACAGCAGCAGGGCAAAGAGCAGCAGCACCAGGCTGACCGCCACGGTGCTCAGTGTGTCCCAGGCCGCAGTCCCCTCAGCGTCCAGCCCCGGGTCAGGTCCAGTGCGGCGCTCCATCGCGTCACCTCCTGACACATCCTATGCCGGAACAGGAAAATGGACACAAAATCCCCAGAAAAGCCGGATAAAATTTAGGAAAATGTGAATTTTTCTCCGGACGACTGGACAGAAGGGCCTCAGTTGAGTATGATATACACGGATCGAAATTTGACCGAAACAGAAGGCCGGCCGGGCGTGAGGCGTCCGGCGGAACGGCCTGGGAGGTAGCCATGCGGCGAAGCTATTTGGGCGGGGTCCACCCCGTTTCCTATAAAGAGAGCACCAGGCGCAAACCCATTGTCCCCCTGGAGACGGAACCCGATCAGGTGATCATTCCCCTGACCATGTGCAGCGGCGGCGGAGCGGTCCCGGTGGTCCGGCCCGGGGATCTGGTGACTGTGGGACAGGTCATCGCCGAGCCGGAGGACAACGGCGTCTATGTCCACGCCAGCGTCTCCGGCCGGGTGCGCGCCATCGAGCCCAGGCCCCATCCCTGGGGCGGCAGCTGGGACGCCATCGTCATCGACAACGACGGGAAGGACACCCCCTGCCCCGAGCTGCCGGAGCCCATGGACTGGTCCCGGATGGACCGGGACGAGGCCCTGGACCGGATCTGCCGGGCTGGGATCACCAGCATGGGGGGCGGCGCCAGTCCCACCCACCTGCGCCTGCGCCAGGCGGTGGGCCGGGTGGACACCCTGATCGTCAACGCCGCCGAGTGCGAGCCCTATCTGACCGCCGACCACCGGCTGCTGCTGGAGAAGGGGGACCAGGTCCTCCAGGGCGTGCAGATGATGGCCCGGCTGCTCCGGGTGGAGCGGGCCGTGCTGGTGGTAGCCGGGGACAAACTCAACGCGGTGGAGTTTTTGGAGCGCCGCCTGCGCCGGAAGAAGCGGGCGGTGGAGCTGCTCACCATCCAGACCCGCTATCCCCTGGGCATGGAAAAGCAGCTGATCCGCACCGTGACCGGGCGTGAGGTGCCGCCAGGTCAGTCGGCGCTGGATGTGAAATGTTCTGTGTTCAACGTGGCCACGGTGTATATGGTGCACTCCGCCCTGATGAAGGGGAGTCCCCTGACCCACCGGGCAGTGACGGTGAGCGGCGGCGCGGTGGCCCGGCCCCGGAACCTCTGGGTTCCCATCGGGACCCCTCTGCGCTGCCTGCTGGAGTCTGCCGGAGGCCTGCGGGAGGAGCCCGCAGTCATCCTCACCGGCGGCCCCATGACCGGGACGGTCCAGGGGGACCTGGAGGCCCCAGTGGTGAAGAACACCAACGCCCTGCTGTGCCTCACGGACCAGGAGCACAACTCCGCCAGCCAGACGGAGACGGTGTGCGTCCGCTGCGGCCACTGTGTCTCCAGCTGTCCCATGAACCTGAACCTGGTGTCGGTCTATCGGGCCATGCGGATGGGCGAGCGGGAGCGGCTCCCGGAGCTCCATCTGGAGGACTGCATGGAGTGCGGCTGCTGCTCCTATATCTGTCCCTCACATATCCCCCTGGCGGATCTGGTCCGTCAGGCCAGACAGTTTCCAAGGGAAGGAGGCGAGCAGGAATGAGTCAGAACGGACCTGTGATCCGCCGGTCATCCCCGCAGATCGCCCAGGTGTCCAGCATCTCCTCCACGATGCTGGATGTGATCGTGGCCCTGCTGCCCGCCCTGGGCATGGCGGTCTATCTGTTCGGCCCCCGGGTGCTGGCCCTGACCCTGGTGTCCGTGGCAGCCTGCGTGGGGGCGGAGTACGGCTACCGCCGGCTGATGGGGCTGAGCAATACAGTGGGCGACCTGTCCGCCTGCGTCACCGGCCTGCTGCTGGCCATGAGCCTTCCGGTGACCGCGCCCTACTGGGCCCCGGTGCTGGGCGGCGTCTTTTCCATTGTGGTGGTCAAGCAGTTTTACGGCGGACTGGGGCGGAACTTTATGAACCCCGCCCTGGCGGGGCGCGCGCTGCTGTGTACCTTTCCCGGCCTGATGACCACCTGGGTGGACGCGTTCCAGAAAACTCCGCTGTTTGGAGCGGTGGACGCGGTCTCCTCCCCTACCCCGATGGCCCTGCTCCACGCCGGAGCGCTGCCCGACCTGACCCTGAGCCAGCTGATGCTGGGGCAGCACGGAGGCGCAATGGGCGGAGCGCCGGTGTTCATGCTTCTGCTGGGCGGGGTGTACCTGGTGGGGCGGCGCGTGATCTCCCCCCGCATCCCCCTGTCCTATCTGGGGACCGTCGCCCTGCTGACCCTGCTCTTCCCCCGGGGAAATGGGGGGGCGCTGGCCTGGATGACTGCCCAGCTGTGCAGCGGCGGTCTGGTGCTGGGGGCGGTGTTCATGGCCTCCGATTACACTACCACACCGGTCACACCGGTGGGTCAGACCCTGTTCGGGATGGGCTGCGGCGTGCTGACTGTGCTGCTGCGCTACTTCGGCTCCTATCCTGACGGGGTGGGCTGGGCCATTCTCACCATGAACTGCTGCGTTTGGCTGCTGGACCGCGCCGCCCTGCCCCGGCGCTTTGGCGTGGGCCGCTTTGAAGCGGTTCGGGGCTGGGCAGAGCACCTGCGTGCCAGCGCTGCCGCCATCCATTTCGTGCCTCCCAAGGTGAAATTCCTGGCCCGGGCCGGGGACGGCACCATGCCCGGCGAGGGCTATCTGGACGAGCTGCGGGGCACTGTTCGGCAGCTGGCGGCTCTGGCCGCGGTGTTTGCCGTGACCTGCGGCATGGTGTTCGGGGTCCATCGGGCAACGGACTACGCCGCCGTCCGTGCGGAGACCGCGGCCCAGCAGACCCTGCTGGCCCAGGTCATGCCCCAGGCCACTGTACGCTCTGAGACCCCGTACCGCGCGCCTGGCGCACTGAGCATCACGGCCGGCTACAACGATAGCGGGCTGGTGGGCTACTGTGTGGAGGTCCAGGCCAACGGCTTCGGAGGCGTGCTCACCGCTGTGGTGGGCGTCAACACCAACGGTGAGGTCACCGGCGTGGCAGTCACCGACCACCGGGAGACGGTGGGTGTGGGGACACAGGCTCTGAAGAGCGGCTACCTCAGTCAGTATACCGGGCGCTCCGGCACCATCCGCACCTCCGGCAGCAACGCAGTGGAGGCGGTGTCCGGGGCAACCGCCACATCAGAGGCGGTCACATCCTGTGTGAACCAGGCCCTGGCCATTGTGGCCAGCCTGGATACGGAGGGAAAAGTGGACTATGTGGATGGCGAGGTCTGACCTGGATCAACAGAAAGGAGGCAGCCGGATATGACGGCAGTTCAGCTGGCAGGGATCGCTTTGGCGGCCCTGCTGTCAGAAAACTTTATTTTAGTCAGCTGTCTGGGAATTGGGTCCCGGACCCAGGCGTTCCGGGATCCCCTGGACGCCTGGCGCACTGGATACAGCCTGACGTCAGTGATGGTGATAACTGCACTGGCCGCCTGGGTGGTGAACCAGCTGTTGAGGCACTTTGCCCTGAGCTATTTCCAAACGCTGGCCTTCGCCCTGACAGGTCCCCTGGTGGTGGCCGGCCTGCGGTATTTTCTGCGGACCTGCATCCCGGAGCTGTCCCGGCGGATGGATGAAAACCTGTCCTCTGTCACCTCCAACTGCGCGGCTATGGGCACGGCGCTGCTCATTGCCCAGCGTGGCTACGGCCCGGGCGGAGCGTTCCTATACGCCCTTTTTGGCGGAGCTGGAGCCACAGTGGCGATGATGTGCTTCGCCGGTCTGCGGCGGGAGGTCAGCTTGACTAGCTGCCCCCGGTGCTTCCAGGGGCTGCCCATCAACCTGATCACCGCCGGGCTGATGGCCCTGTCTTTGGTTGGCTTCTATGGCCTTCATCTGAGCTGATCGGATCAACGAACGTACAAGCCCCTGGAAGCAAAGGCTTCCAGGGGCTGTTTTTGTGCTCCTCCGTCCCTCAGGTCCCCCCGTTACAAGGCGGCCAGCTCCAGCGCTTCCCTGGCGGCCAGGTTCATCACCGACACCTCAAAGGCTACCCGCTCCTCCGTCCGGTCCCCCAGGTTCTTGGTATAAGTACGGCTCTGGAGACGGCCTTCGAAGTACAGGGTGCTCCCCACCTCCATCCCGCCGCACTGGTGGGCCAGACTGCCCCAGGTGATGCAGGGGAGATAATCCGCCCGGCCATAGCGCCGGTTCACCGCCAGGATCATGTCACAGATCGTCCGGCCCAGGGGGGTGGACCGGAGGCTGGGCGGCTTGCACAGTGTCCCGGACAGGAGCAGGCGGTTCTCGTCCTCCCCCTGCTCCAGAAGCAGCTCCTTGGCAAACACGCTGATGATCAGCCTGCTGCCCACGCCGGAACGGTTGTTGAAGGTGCGGACCTCCCCATGGACCGTGACCTCCTCCCCCCGCTCCAGCCAGCCGCAGCCCTCCAGCAGCGCCCGTGAGGCCACCACGTTCACCTGATCGGCCACCCCGGACAGGCGGCTGACCGCCAGGGGGAAGGTAAAAAACTCCACCTCATGGTTGCAGTGGGAGAGGGCGGGGGGCTGGGCGACCCGGCCATGGAGGACCATCCGATTGACATCCGTCCCGGTCTGCTTCATGCTGTATCACACTCCTGACTCGTTTGTTCCCCCCATCTATATGACACTGCCCCCGCCGGTATGTCCTTTTTCTCCGGCGGGGGCAGTACATTTTGTTATATCATTTTATAATATTACAAAATAGGCCATTCATTTCGCAAAATACCAGCCCAGAAGGGCAGCCAGCGCCAGCTGACCGATCAGCAGGGCGGGCAGCCCGTATCGGAAATACCAGTGCTTCGTCTTGTGGCGGAAGGTCCGCATCCCCACAATGGAGCCCAGGCTCCCGCCCAGCACCGCCGGCAGGAACAGGGCTTTTTCTGAGATGCGCCACGCGCCCCGTCTGACCCTTCTCTTGTCCAGGCCCATCAGCAGAAAGCCAGCCAGGTTGACCAGCAGCAGATAACCGGCCAGCAGCGTCCACAGATCTCTGTCCACACCTATCCCTCCTCTGTGCTCATAAAACGCTCACAGCCCCGGGGGCGGCGGATGCCGCCTCCGGGGCCTGTTCTCCCTTCTGTACCTGCCCCTTTTACTCCAGGATAGCGCCCCGGTCCGCGGAGGACACCAGCTTGGCATAGCGGGCCAGGTAGCCTGTCTTGATCTTGGGCTCGGGACACACCCACTTGGCCCGTCGGGCGGCCAGCTCCTCCTCCGCCACCTTCAGGTTGATGGTGCGGGCGGGAATGTCGATGGCGATGAGGTCGCCCTCCTCCACCAGGCCGATGGTCCCGCCGGAGGCCGCCTCCGGGGAGACGTGTCCGATGGACGCGCCCCGGGTGGCGCCGGAGAACCGCCCGTCGGTGATCAGGGCCACGTCCTTATCCAGCCCCATGCCCGCAATGGCAGAGGTGGGGTTGAGCATCTCCCGCATCCCAGGACCGCCCTTGGGGCCCTCATAGCGGATGACCACCACATCTCCAGCCACGATCTTTCCGTCATAGATGGCCCGGATGGCGTCGTCCTCGCTGTCGAACACCCGGGCGGGTCCCTCGTGGACCATCATCTCCGGGGCTACCGCGGACTGCTTGACCACGCAGCCGTCGGGGGCCAGGTTGCCCTTCAGGACAGCGATGCCGCCGGTTCTGGAATAGGGGTTGTCCAGCGGCCGGATGATCTCCTCATTCCGGTTGACCACGCCCTCCAGATTTTCGGCCACGGTCCTGCCGGTGCAGGTGAGCGTTCCCGTGTCCAGCAGCCCGGCCTGCGCCAGCTCCGCCATCACGGCGTACACGCCGCCGGCCCGCTCCAGGTCCTCCATGTAGGTGTCCCCGGCGGGGGCCAGGTGGCACAGGTTGGGAGTCCTGGCGCTGATCTCGTTGGCCATGTCGAAGGACAGCTCGATGCCGCACTCGTGGGCGATGGCGGGCAGGTGGAGCATGGTGTTGGTGGAGCAGCCCAGGGCCATATCCACCGTCTCGGCATTGTGGAAAGCTGCCTCGGTCATAATGTCCCGGGGCCGGATATTCTTTTCCACCAGGTCCATGATCTGCATCCCGGCGTGCTTGGCCAGGCGCAGCCGGGCGGACCAGACGGCGGGGATGGTCCCGTTCCCCCGCAGGCCCATTCCGATGGCCTCAGTCAGGCAGTTCATGGAGTTGGCGGTGTACATCCCGGAGCAGGAGCCGCAGGTGGGGCAGGCGTTGTTCTCGTACTCCTCCAGCCCCTCCTCGTCCAGCTTGCCCGCGTAATAGGCGCCCACAGCCTCAAACATATGGGACAGGCAGGTGCGGCGGCCGTCATTCATCGTACCGGCCAGCATAGGTCCACCGGAGACAAAGATGGTGGGGATGTTCACCCGGGCGGCGGCCATGAGCAGGCCGGGCACGTTCTTGTCACAGTTTGGGATCATCACCAGGCCGTCAAACTGGTGGGCCATCGCCATGGCCTCGGTGGAGTCGGCAATCAGGTCCCGGGTGACCAGGGAGTATTTCATGCCCACATGGCCCATGGCAATCCCGTCACACACGGCGATGGCGGGGAACTCCACGGGGGTGCCGCCGGCGGCCCGAACACCGGCCTTGACGGCCTCGGCGATCTTATCCAGGTTCATGTGGCCGGGGACAATCTCATTATAAGAGCAGACTACGCCGATGAGGGGGCGCTCCAGCTCCTCCCGGGTGTAGCCCAGGGCATAGAGCAGAGAGCGGTTTGGGGCGGCGGGAGCCCCTTTTTTCACAACGTCAGAGCGCATAAGGCGGACCTCCTGAGAATCAGAATCTTGTGTCATATAGTATAACACCCGGGCAGTCGTGTCAAGGGAAGTCCGCACCCCTTTGGGGAAAAACGGCGGTCCCCCGACGCCTCAGCTCCATCGGGCCAGCGCGGCCCTCGCCAGGACATAGCCCAGGGCCATACACCCCGGGAAGGTGGCCAGCCAGGCCAGCAGGACAGACCGGACCACCCGCCGGTCCACGCCCCGCGGCCCTGCTGCCCCAACCCCCAGCAGCGCCGCCGTCCTGGTGTGGGTGGTGGAGACCGGAAGGCCCAGCAGGGTGGCCGCCAGCAGGCACAGGATGCCCGCCAAATCGGCCGAAAAACCCTCCCGCGGCCCCAGGGAGACCATCTCCCGGCACACGGTGTCAATGATCCGCCGTCCCCCCAGGGCGGTCCCCGCCGCCATGGCGGCGGCGCACAGCACCATCAGCCAGAGGGGGACCCGGAGGATCTGCGTCTCCTGCCTCCCCTGGGCCAGGGCCGACCCCAGGAGGAACACACCGATGAACTTCTGTCCATCCTGGGCCCCGTGAAAAAACGCGGTCCCCGCCGCCCCCGGGATCTGACACAGGCGGAACAGCTTGGGGGACAGGGGCCAGCGCCGGGTCAGCCGCTCCGTCTGCCGCCCCGCCCAAAGCCCGGCGGCCACAGACAGGACCAGCCCCAGCAGCACCGCACCCCACCGCTGCCAGCGGATGCAGCCAAGGCTCCCCTCCAGGGCCAACGCCGCCCCGGACAGTCCCGCCGCCAGGGCGTGGCTTTCGCTGGTGGGGATTCCCCACCACCAGGCCGCCGCCGCCCACAGGACCACCGCTCCCATTGCGGCGCACAGGGCCAGGGAGGCCGCCCTGGGCCCACCACCGAAGGCGGCGATGGAATAAATGGTCTCCACCACCGATGGGTACACCGCTGTGACGCACAGCACCCCCAGAAAATTGCACACCGCCGCCAGGGCCACCGCCCTCCGGAAGGACAGGGCCCCGGTGACCACCGCCCCGGCGATGGCGTTGGGGGCGTCCGTCCAGCCGTTCACCACCAGCACCGCCAGAGTGAGGAGCACAGAGACTGTCAGAGCCGGGTTTTCCACCATCAGGGCGAAAAATGTGAAAAAAGAAGCAGACATGAAGCTTCACCTCATGCCCACTGTATGCGCCGCCCCGGCCGGATAGCCCAGGGCGCGGGGACGCCTGTGTCAATCCTCCCCGCGCCCCGCCCCAGAGGGAGGAGGCGCGTGCCGCTCCCGGGCGGCGTCCCGTGGCTCAGAGGCCATCCCGATGGCCCCCGGTCCGTATTTGGCCCGGATGGCGTCCGTGGTCCGGGCCAGACGCTCCAGACGCGCCCGTTTCTCCTCTCCCCCGCCGCTGAACAGCGTCTGCTGAACGGACGCTTCCTCCTCCGGGATGAGGGCAATGGCGGTGACCGTCAGGGCCCGCACCGGCCGCTCCATGGTCCAGCAGCCCTCCGCCAGCTCCATTGCCGCCCGGGCGATCTCCCGGCCCAGGCAGGTGGGGACCTCCAGCCGTTTCTGGCGGCTTAGATCCCGGAAGTCCGGGTCCCGGATCTGGAGGGCCACCCCGGTACACTTCATCCGGTGCCGCCGCAGACGGGCGGCCACCTGTCCGGCCAGCATCCCCACCCCGGCCTGGAACTCCTCCCGGCCTGTCAGGTTCCAGGCGAAGGTGTTCCCGCTGCCCACCGACTTGGGCGGGGTATACTGCCCCGCCGGAGCCACCGGGGCCCGGTCCAGGCCGTTGGCATAGTCGTGGAGCTGCGCTCCGTGCCGGCCCAGCAAGTGGAACAGGCTCTCCCGGTCAAAGCGGGCCAGGTCCCCAATGGTGCGGACGCCGAATTTTTTCATGGTCTCCGCCGCCGCACGGCCCACATACAGCAGATCTCCCACCGGCAGGGGCCAGACCATCTGCCGGAAATTCTCCCGGGTGATGCAGGTGGTGGCATCCGGCTTTTTATAGTCGCTGCCCAGCTTGGCAAACACTTTATTAAAGGAGACTCCCACCGAGATAGTCAGACCGAACTCCTGGCGCATCCGGCGGCGGATCTCATCGGCCAGAGCCGTGGGATCTCCTCCGAACAGGTGGAGGGTGCCGGACACATCCAGCCAGCTTTCATCGATGCCGAAGGGCTCCACCAAATCGGTGTAGTCCTGGTACATCCGGTTGATCCGCCTGGAAAACTCCCGGTACACCCGGTGGTGGGCGGGAAGGAGCACCAGGTCGGGGCACTTCCGTTTGGCCTGCCAAATGGTCTCCGCCGTCTGGACCCGGAACTTCTTGGCCGGCTCATTTTTGGCCAGGATGATGCCATGGCGGCTCTCCGGGTCGCCGCACACCGCCACGGGAAGATGGCGCAGCTCCGGATGGTCCAGCAGCTCCACCGAGGCGTAAAAGCTATTCAGATCGCAGTGAAAAATGATCCGCTCCATGGTCCTCCTCCTCTCCCGTTCCCGGAGCTCCGTCCTCCTGTCTGAGGAGGCTCCTTCCGCCAACATTATACCGCCTCCCGCACGAAAAGTCAAACGTCCGTTCTATTTTTTGTTGACAGTCTTCGCCATCCCTGATAGGATAGGGACAAGAACAGGAGCCGGGAGGGAGCGCCATGGAATATATCCCCGCCAAGTACATTCTGATTCGGACCAAGTCTACTGCCTGGTTCGGCACCGACCACACCATGAACCTGTACCGGGGCTGCTGCCACGGCTGTCTCTACTGCGACAGCCGCAGCGACTGCTACCACATCCCGGACTTTGACCGGGTGACCGCCAAGGCGGACGCGCTGCCCCTGCTCCGGGACGAGCTGGCCCGGAAAGTCCGCCCGGCCTTCATCAGCATGGGCTCCATGAGCGATCCCTACAACCCCTTTGAGAAGGAACTGCTCCTCACCCGCCACGCCCTGGAGCTCATCGACGCCTATGACTGCGGCGTGGCCGCCGCCACCAAGAGCGACCTGATCCTGCGTGACGCCGACCTGTACCAGTCCATTCAGGCGCACTCCCCCGTCATCTGCAAGGTCACCGTCACCACGGCAGACGAGGAACTGGCCTCCAAGGTGGAGCCCCGCGCCCCCTCCCCATCCCGGCGTCTGAGGGCGGTGGAGGGCCTGGCCCGGGCGGGGATCTTCTGCGGCGTGCTGCTGATGCCCGTGCTCCCCTTTCTGGAGGACCGGCCGGAGCAGGTCCTGGAGGTGGTGGACCGGGCGGCGGACGCAGGGGCCCGGTTCGTCTATCCCGGCTTCGGGGTGACCATGCGCCAGGGACAGCGGGAGCACTTCCTGCGGCAGCTGGACCTGGCTTTTCCCGATCAAAACCTCTCACGACGGTATCTGGCCCGGTACGGCAACCGGTACCAGTGTCCCAGTCCCCGGGCACGCCAGCTGTGGGAGGTCTTTACCCGCCGCTGTCAGGACCGGGGCCTTTTGTACCAGATGCCCCGTATTATTTCCGCCGCCACCCGGAACTATGGAGACCGCCAGCTGAGTTTCTTTTCCTGACCCGCACCCGTGCCGTTTTCTCTTTACGTCATTCGCCAAGCATGGTATGATAGAGGTCACAAAAACACGCAGGCAGCGGCTGTCCCCGCCCGCTCCACTCCGAGGCAGCACAGGGGACACCGCCCATGGAGGAGCAGACAATGACAGAATGGAAGAAAAACGCGGTCCACCCCCTCCGCATTGAGGGATATACGGCGGAGGGAATGGGGGTGGCCCGGCTGGAGGGCCGGGTGGTCTTTGTCCCCTTCACCGCCCAGGGGGAGCTCTGGCGGGTCCGTCTGGAGAAGGTGCGCCCCAACATGGCCTGGGGCCGGGGGGTGGAGCTGCTGGAGTCCTCCCCGGAGCGTGCCCAGGCAGACTGTCCTCTGTTTGGCCGGTGCGGCGGCTGTCAGTTCCGGCACCTCACCTATGCCGAGGAGCTGCGGGCCAAGGGCCAGCGCATCGCCGACGCCCTGGAGCGGGTGGGCGGGGTCCGGCTGGACCTGCCCCCGCTGCTGGGCGCGGAGTCGCCCGACCGCTACCGCAACAAGGTGCAGTTCCCCGTGGCGCCTGGCCGCCGGGGCCCTGCGGTGGGCTACTACCGCCCCAGAAGCCACGACGTACTGGATGTGGCCGACTGCCTCCTCCAGCCGGAGACCGTCACCGCCCTGCGTCTGGCCTTTCTGGGGTGGATGGAGGACTTCCACGTCCCTCCCTACGAGGAGACGTCCCGCTCCGGCCTGATCCGCCACCTGTACGTCCGCACCAACCGGGCCGGGGAGGCCCTGTGCTGTGTGGTGGCCAATGGAAGCTCCCTCCCCCATACCCAGGAGCTGGTCCGGCGGCTGCGCCAGGCTGTCCCCGCGCTGGCCGGGGTGGTGCTCAACCAAAACACCCGGGACACCAATGTGATCCTGGGGCCGGACTACCACACCCTCTGGGGGCGGGATTTTCTGGAGGAGACCCTGTGCGGCATGACCTTCCGCCTGTCTGTCCCCTCCTTCTTCCAGATCAACCGGGCCCAGACTGAACGCCTGTACGCTCAGGCTCTGGACTTCGCCGGGCTCACCGGAACGGAGACCGTCCTGGACCTCTACTGCGGCATCGGCACGATCTCCCTGGCGCTGGCCCAGCGGGCCGCCCAGGTCATCGGCGCGGAGATCGTCCCCCAGGCCATTGAGGACGCCAGGGCCAACGCCGCCCGGAACGGCGTGGACAACGTCCGCTTCCTCTGCGGTGACGCGGGACAGACCGCCGCCCAGCTGGCCCGGGAGGGCATCCGCCCCCAGGTGATCTGTGTGGACCCGCCCCGGAAGGGCCTGGCCCCGGAGGTGCCCGCCATCCTGGCCGGGATGGCCCCGGAGCGCATCGTCTACGTCTCCTGTGACCCCGCCACCCTGGCCCGGGACGTGAAGCGCCTGGCGGAGCTGGGCTACCGGACGGTCCGCGCCCAGGGGGTAGACCTGTTCCCACGAACCGCCCATGTGGAGACGGTCGCGGAACTGGTCCGCACCCCCTTCCACTCCCCCTGCCATTTGGAACAAACGCCTTAACTTTTTGTAAAAGCTCCCTGCATTTCTCCCTTGTTACGGGTTGCCAGCCGCAGGATTTTGGGATACAATAAAATATCACCACATCACCACAATCACACCGATCCGGTACAAAGGAGGGACGTCCATGGAGATCACGCGGTATGAGCGCCATGGCGTCCTTTTTGATTCCTGCGCCGCCATGGAGAAGGCCGGCTTTCCAAACGGCTTTTCCACCCGGGTGGGGGGCGTCTCCCCCCCGCCGTGGGACTCGCTGAACCTTGGGGCCTCCTGCGGCGACCAGCCGGAGCGTGTGGCGGAGAATTTCCGCCGCTTCTGCGGCGCTGTGGGGACAGACGCGGACGCTCTGGTGAAAAATCATCAGGTCCACGGGGATCTGGTCCGCCCGGTCACCCGGGCCGATGTGCTCCCCTCCCCGGGCGCGCCCGGTACTGTAGAGGCCGACGGCCTGATCACCCGGACCCCCGGCCTGTGTCTGACCGTCTTTTCCTCCGACTGTATCCCGGTGCTGCTGTGCGACCCCAGGAAGAAGGTGGCCGCGGCAGTCCACGCCGGATGGCGGGGCACCGCCCTGGGCATCGCCGCCCGGGCCGCGGAGGCCATGATCCGGAACTTCGGCTGCCGCCCGGGCGACCTGATGGCGGCCATCGGGCCGGGCATCTCCCTGTGCTGCTTTGAGACCCACGGGGATGTCCCCGCCGGGCTGCGGGCCGGTCTGGGGGGCGCCGCGGAGGCGTTCATCCACCCGGTTCCCGGCACGGACCAATACCATGTGGACCTGAAGGGCGCCAACCGCCGGTGGCTGCTCCAGGCCGGCCTGTCTCCCCACCGTATCGCGGTCTGTTCGGACTGCACCGCCTGCGACAGCGCCGCTTTCTGGTCCCACCGCCGGCTGGGCTCCCACCGGGGCAGCCTGGCCTCTGTGATCCAGATCCGCTGAGGTGCCCATGAGACGACAAATTTTCATTCTCTTTCTCGCCTTCTCTCTTCTGCTGTCCGCCTGCGGCTCAGAAGGCGGAGCCGCCTCCTCCTCTTCCGCATCCTCCCCCCCAGCGGAGGACCACTCCGTTGGCGGCTCCCCCGCTCCGGAGGAGTTTGCCGCCCCCCTCACCCTGGCCGCCTATCCCACAGCCAGCTTTCACCCTGTCCTCTCCGGGAACAAGGCCAATCTCACCCTGGCCCCTCTGCTGTACGAGGGGCTCTTCGCTGTGGACAGCCAGTTCCAGGCCGTCCCCCTGCTGTGTGAGGGCTACACGGTCAGCGAGGACCGGCTCACCTGGACCTTCACCCTCCGGTCCGGAGTTACCTTCTCCGACGGCACTCCCCTCACCGGGGAGACGGCGGCCCAGGCCCTCCAGACGGCGCTGGATCCCGCCTCCCGGTACGCCGGCCGCCTGTCCGGCGTCCAGTCCATCCGGGGCGGTGAGGGACAGGTGGTCCTCACCCTCAGCCAGCCTAACAGTTCCCTCCCCCTTCTGCTGGACATCCCCATTGCTCTGGGGACCGGGGCGCGCCCGCTTGGCACCGGCCCCTATCTGCTCACCGACAGCGGTGGAAGCCTCAGCCTCACCGCCCGCTCCGACTGGTGGCAGGGCTCCGGCTCCCTCCCGGTCCAGGAGATCCGCCTGGCTTCGCTCACCAAATCGGACGAGCTGGTCTCCGCCTTCAATTCCGGAGAGGTCAGCCTGATCGATGTGGATCTGACCGGAAACAGTGAGCTGGGCTCCTCCGGCAGCTATCAGGTCTGGGACTACCCCTCTACCGACCTGCTCTATCTGGGCTTCAACGCCTCCCAGGGGCTGTGCCGGGACCCGGAGGTCCGCCGGGCCGTGGCCCGGGCCATCGACCGGGATTCCCTGGCGGAGACTATCTTCGCCCGGCACGCGGCGGCGGCGGCCATCCCGGTCCACCCCGTCTCTCTCCTTTACAATGAGGAGCTGGCCAAGCGGCTGTCCTACGACCCGTCCATCCTCACAGATCTGGACCTGAAGGGGCGCTCCCTGACACTGCTGGTGAATATTGAAAATACCGCCAAAAGCGCGGCCGCCAATGAGATCGCCCGGCAGCTCCAGGAGGCCGGGCTCCGGGTCACGGTGGAGCGCCTCCCCTGGGAGGAATACACCGCCGCCTTGGCCGCCCGAGACTTCGACCTGTATCTGGGGGAAGTCTATCTCACCCCGGACTTCGACCTCTCCGCCCTCATCGCGCCCGGCGGCGCGCTGAACTACGGCGGCTGGGAGGACAGCGTCATCTCCGGCCTGCTCTCCGCCTTCCGCACCGCGGAGGGGGAGCTTCGGCAGTCCGCCGCCGCCTCTCTGTACCGCTATCTCTGCCAGCAGGCGCCCATCGCACCCATCTGCTTCAAAAACGGCTCGGTCCTCACCCAGTACGGGCGGCTGGACCAGCTAAATCCGACCCAGTACAACGTCTTTTATGACCTGTCCCACTGGACAGTTCCATAAGAAAAGATCCCGGCCATCCCGCGGGGCGGAGCGGACCTTCTGCACCGACTCCGGCCTCCGCAGCGCGTATCCGGGAATCAACAGAAAAAACGTGGAGGAATGGTTATGAGCGTTTTTCGATGCTACTCAGAAAAGAAGCCCGGCTTTGACGTAGAGGCCCAGGGCCTGTGCCGTCAGCTGCGGGAGCAGCTGGGGGTGGAGTCCCTGGAGTCCGTCCGGATCCTGAACCGCTATGACGCGGACCACATCGATCCCGCGGTCTATCAGGCGGCCAAGACGGTGGTGTTTTCCGAGCCCCAGGTGGACGACATCTGGGACGAGACCTATCCCGCTCCCGACACGGTCCACAGCGTTCTGGCGGTGGAGGCCCTCCCCGGCCAGTTCGACCAGCGGGCCGACTCCTGCGCCCAGTGCATCCAGCTCCAGTCCGGCGTGGACCGCCCCCTCATCGCCTACGCCAAGGTCTACCTCCTGGGCGGCCAGCTGTCCCAGAACGAACTGGAGAAGATCCGCAAGTACCTTATCAACCCGGTGGAGAGCCGCGAGGCCTCTGTAGACAAGCCCGCCACTCTGGTCCGGGAGCACGCCGCCCCCGACCGCGTGGCTGTGGTGGAGGGCTTCACCGCCCTGGACGAGAAGGGGCTGGCCCATCTTCTGTCTGAGCTGGGCCTGGCGATGGATCTGGATGACCTGAAATTCCTCCAGACCTACTTCCGGGACGAGGAGAAGCGGGACCCCACCATTACCGAGGTGCGGGTGGTGGACACCTACTGGTCCGACCACTGCCGCCACACCACCTTCTCCACCCATCTGGACGCGGTGGACATCGGCGCCCCCGCGGTCAAGGCCGCCTATCAGCGGTATCTGGACGCCCGTGTGGAGGTCTATGGGGAGGAGAAGGCCGCCAAGCGGCCCCAGACCCTGATGGACATCGCCACCATCGGCACCAAGACGCTGAAAAAGCGGGGCCTGCTCCCCGAGCTGGATGAGAGCGAGGAGATCAACGCCTGCTCCATCAAGGTCCCCGCCGTGGTGGACGGCAAGGAGCAGGACTGGCTGCTCATGTTCAAGAACGAGACCCACAACCACCCCACCGAGATCGAGCCCTTCGGCGGTGCGGCCACCTGCATCGGCGGCTGCATCCGGGATCCCCTCTCCGGGCGCGTGTATGTCCACCAGGCCATGCGCTTCACCGGCGGCGGCGACCCCCGGGTACCCTTTGACCAGACCCTGGAGGGCAAGCTGCCCCAGCGGAAGCTGGCCCAGACCGCGGCGGCGGGCTATTCCTCCTATGGCAACCAGATCGGCCTGGCTACCGGCCATGTGGCCGAGGTGTACCACGAGGGCTACATCGCCAAGCGCCTGGAGTGCGGCGCTGTGGTTGGCGCTGCTCCCGCGGAGAACGTCCGCCGGGAGCGCCCCGCCCCCGGAGACGTGGTCATCCTGCTGGGCGGCCGCACCGGCCGGGACGGCATCGGCGGCGCCACCGGCTCCTCAAAGAGCCACAACAAGAAGTCCCTGACCACCATGGCCTCCGAGGTCCAGAAGGGCAACGCCCCCGAGGAGCGGAAGATCCAGCGTCTGTTTCGGAACGGAGAGATCACCCGCCTCATCAAGCGGTGCAACGACTTCGGCGCCGGCGGCGTGTCCGTGGCCATCGGCGAGCTGGCCGACGGCCTGGAGATCCAGCTGGACGCAGTACGCAAGAAGTACGAGGGCCTGGACGGCACGGAGCTTGCCATCTCCGAGAGCCAGGAGCGCATGGCCGTGGTCGTCGCCCCGGAGGACGCAGCCAGGTTCATCGCCGCCGCTGAGGCGGAGAACCTGGAGGCCTATCAGGTGGCCGTGGTCACCGAGAGTCCCCGGATGGTCATGCACTGGAAGGGCCAGACCGTGGCCGACCTCTCCCGTGAATTTTTGAACACCAACGGCGCGGTGAAGCACGCCGGCGTCTCGGTCTCCCAGTCCAAGGGAGCAACTGCGCAGGCCCCCGCCTCCCTGCGGGAGATGGCCTCCAGCCTGAAGTGCGCCAGCCGCCGGGGACTGACCGAGCGGTTTGACGGCTCCATCGGGGCGGGCAGCGTCCTGATGCCCTTCGGCGGAAAGACTCAGCGCACCCCCGCCCAGGCCATGGCCGCCCTGTTCCCCGTCCTGCCCGGCCAGGAGACTGACCAGGCCAGCGTCATGTCCTGGGGTTGTGACCCGGAGGCCCTGTCCGCCGATCCCTACCAGGGGGCCCACGACGCCGTCTATACCTCCGTGGCCAAGATTGTGGCCGCCGGCGCCGATTATAAAAAGGCCTACTTGACCCTTCAGGAGTTCTTTGAGAAGCTGCGGGACGAGCCTCAGCGCTGGGGCAAGCCCTTCTCCGCCCTGCTGGGCGCTCTGGACGCCCAGCTGGAGCTGGGGGCGGCCGCCATCGGCGGCAAGGATTCCATGTCCGGCTCCTTCCTGGACAAGGACGTGCCCCCCACCCTCATTTCCTTCGCCATCGCCCCCGTGAAGGCAGAAGAGGTCCTCTCCCCCGAGTTCAAGTCCGCGGGCCATTCCGTTTACCTCTTCGGTTCCGGCGATACGGAGACCTGCAAGTCCTCCTGGGAGCAGTTCCACGCCCTGTGCCAGGCCGGGAAGGTAAAGGCCGCCTGGGCTGTGGAGAACAGCCTGGCCGAGGCCGTGATGAAGATGTCCTTCGGCAACCGGATCGGCTTCCAGGCCGGTATGGAGGACGTCAGCTGGTATCTTTCCCAGGTGGGCGGCATCGTGGCCGAGCTGGCCGAGGACGTCAACCTGCCCCATGCCCGCCGCATTGGCGAGACCACCGAGGTCCCCATGATCGCCCTGCCCGGCGAGGCCGTTTCTATTGACGAGCTGCTGACCCTGAACGACGCCGTCCTGGAGCCCGTCTACCCCACCAAGGCGGGCACTGCCGAAACCGTGGCCCCCATCTCCTGGGACAAGCGCTCCATCGCCGTCTGCAAGCACAAGGCGGCCCATCCCAAGGCGGTCATCCCCGTGTTCCCCGGCACCAACTGTGAGTATGACACCGCCCGGGCCTGCATCCGTGCGGGCATCGACCCGGAGATCGTGGTGGTGCGCAACCTGACCACCGATTTCCTCACCCAGTCCGCCCAGGCCCTGGAGCGCGCCATCCGCTCGGCCCAGATGGTGGTCATCCCCGGCGGCTTCTCCGGCGGCGACGAGCCCGAGGGCTCCGGCAAGTTCATCGCCTCCTTCCTCCGCTCCCCCGCCCTGGCGGACGCCATCATGGACCTGCTGAAGCACCGGGACGGCCTGATGCTGGGCATCTGCAACGGCTTCCAGGCCCTGGTGAAGCTGGGCCTGGTCCCCTATGGTGAGATCCGGGATATGGACGAGACCTGCCCCACCCTGACCTATAACCTCATCGGTCGCCACCAGTCCAGCTATGTGACCACCCGTGTAGCCAGCGTGAACTCTCCCTGGATGCTCAAGAGCCAGGTGGGCGACCTGCACACCATCCCCATCTCCCACGGCGAGGGCCGCTTCGTGGCCCCCAAGGCCGCCCTGGAGTCCCTGATCGCCAACGGCCAGGTCGCCACCCAGTATGTGGACGCCGCCGGTCAGCCCACCATGGACATCGCCTTCAACCCCAACGGATCCATCGCCGCCATCGAGGGCATCTTCTCCCCCGACGGCCGGGTGATGGGCAAGATGGGCCATCTGGAGCGCCGCGGCCAGTATGTGGGCGTCAACATCCCCGGCAACAAGCACCAGCCTCTCTTCGAGTCCGGCGCCGAATACTTCAAATGATCTCTTCCAACTGCCGCTCTCCGGTCCACGCCGGGGGGCGGCAGTTTTCCACCGTCCGTCCGGTTGCTGGGGATAAAAATTTTTCTTGTCCGCTATCCAAGGGCAGAAAAACGTAGTATAATAGCTGTGCTGGATACGCCGGCAGGGGCCGGCGGCCTTCATGCGCAACGCCCAAAGGAGGGATCCATCCCATGAAAACAAAATTTACCCCGGAGTACAGCGGCACTCTGCGGAGCCACCTGCTCACCGTCCCCAAGTGCATCTCTGAGTGCGGTGGGATCCGGATCTTCGGCCGGCGGATCAAATCCCTGGTCTTTTCCACCGATGTGGCCATCATCAAAAACGTCAATGCCGACGCCATCATTGCGGTCTACCCCTTCACCCCCCAGCCCTCCATCACCCAGGCCATCATCAGCGTGTCTGAGGTGCCGGTCTTTGTGGGCGTGGGCGGCGGCATGACCAACGGGGACCGCTCCGTCCGCCTGGCAGAGTTTTCTGAGCACCAGGGCGCCTCCGGTGTGGTGGTCAACGCCCCCATCTCCAACGAGACCATTGCCAAAATGAAGGCGGTGGTGGACATCCCGGTGGTCACTACCATCGTCTCCGGCGATATGGACATCGCCGGACGGCTGGCCGCCGGGGCGGACATTCTCAATGTCTCCGGCGCGTCCAGGACCCCGGAGATAGTGACCAAGATCCGGGCCGAGTTCCCTACCGTCCCCATCATCGCCACCGGCGGTCCCAGGGAGGAGGACATCCTCCGCACCATTGAGGCCGGAGCCAACGCCATTACCTACACCCCCCCCACCACCGGACAGCTCTTCGCCGACATCATGATCAGCCACCGGAAAAACTTCAGCCACCAGGACTGATGCCCCCCGGTCTCCGGCCCGTTCCGGAGGCCGGGAAAATTTTTTGATTTTTTTCAGAAAAAGTGTTGACATTTTCCTTGTCATCCTGTATACTCATCCTTGCCCTGTTCGAGAGGACAGGCCAACAAGGCGGCATAGCTCAGGTGGCTAGAGCATGCGGTTCATACCCGCAGTGTCCCCGGTTCGAATCCAGGTGCCGCTACCATTTTACTAAAGTTCGGACTACGCGTCCGTTCCCATATAGAACGGCCCGGTGGTCAAGCGGTTAAGACTCCGCCCTTTCACGGCGGCAACACGGGTTCGAGTCCCGTCCGGGTCACCACTTCTTCACTGCCGTTTCTCCTATATGGAGGCATAGCTCAGCCGGTAGAGCGTCCGCCTCACACGCGGAAGGTCACAGATTCGAGTTCTGTTGTCTCCACCAAATCGCTACTTATGAGTAGCAACAAAGAAATCCCCGAAACGCCTTGACTACCAAGTGTTTCGGGGATTTTTTGTGTCTATCTTTGGCTAGCTTAAAAAACTGAAAACAGCCTATTTGGATGCATTGGGTGGTGGAAAAGGTGGTGGAACATTTTCGCCTATCTCCCTGATTGATAAGGGTTCTCGTGCTTGGTTTGCAATGAATAAATTTTCCTCATAACCCCAGCATAAACCCTCGGGTTTACGGCGTGCAGTGTATCCATTAGGTCATCTATGATAGACCACACTCCAGAAGCGTCTCGTCCAGACACCGCCTGCAGGAACTCACTGTCCCCATCTATTGGGAGTTCATAGCCAGATGACGATGCAGCAGAGCGCTCCTGCTCATAACTACCTAAATCCGGTGATTCTGCTCGATCCATCTGATTTCGGATGGTATATAGGTCAGCCAGTTTTGCATAGGCGGGATAACTGCTCTCACCATATTCTAGGCGGGCAATCTCGATGTCTATCTCTTTGCGGTCAAGCAAAGGGGGCACCCCCTATCAGTCCCGCTCCAGCTCAGCCATAAACCGGCGGATCGCCTCACGCTCACGCTCGCTGGTCGCGCTATCCATCATACCGCGGGCCTGCTCCATCATAGCCTCTTTGGCATCATGCCGGCTATATCCGCCCATCCGCCCGTCACGGCTGTAACCACCACGCCCTTCTCTGGAGTAATGGCCCCGGACATAATGCTTGCCACGGTTTGCATAGCTGGAGCCACGGCCATAATCTCCCTCCCAGTCTCCGGCTTCAGAATAGCCGCCGTCCTCCTCCAGGGCGCAGATCTTGTCGATGTTCTTAATAGTGTCAGTCAGCTTGTGGACGGTCTCCAGGTCCCCAGCGGACATCTCAGGCTTGCGGGCGATCTCCTCCAGCTCCGCCGACAGCATCTCCTTCAGATCATACAGTGCTTTCATGCTATCCTCTCCTTTCAGGCCGTCCGCACGACTTCCATGTTACTGTTGGCAAAGTCAACAGCCTGGGTGCTGGTGTTCCGGGCCGCCACGGTCACGCAGCAGCCGCGGGGGACCTCCACAGACGCGGACACATAGATATTGAAAAAGTTCTCGGCCGCCGCCGGGGTGACGGTAGCGGTAGCGGTGGTCAGCGCCTCACCATTGATGGCAAGGGCGGCGGTAATGGCCTCGACGGTGCCGCCCTCGGGGATGGCGATATTCGCGCCAAAGGCTACCCGGTACCGGGCCTTGCACTGGTTGGTATTGCCGCGCAGCGTGATGAGCCCACTGCCGCCACGATGCACGATGCCGCAGTTGCCGCCGATCACATCCAGCAGAGGGACGTTCTGGCCGGGGGTTACATTGACGATGGCGGGATTTGCATATTCAGCCATGATATCAGTCCTTTCTAAAGGGGTCGAAATCGACCCGGTTAAAATAAACGGCGAGGCTACTGCCCCGCCGCTGTTGTTGAGATCGGCACGGGGCCGAACAATTTCCAAAATGGAAATAGTCAAGCGCTATGGGATTTTAGCAGTTGCAGCCGCCGCAGGGGACCTGCACGGGGGTGGGAGGATTGACCCAGTAGGCGGGGGTGGGGCACTCAGCGCCGGTGCGGCGCAAGATCTCCGCCTTGTTGGCGTCCATAGCAGCCATCAGGACGGCGTTCTGGTTGGCCTGGGAGGCCGCCAGCTTCAGGCCCTGGTTCTCGCTCTCCAGAGAACGGATGTAGTTCTGGTTCAGCGCGTCGAGGATGGCCCGGGAGTTGGCGTTCTGGTTGTCGATGATGTCCCGGGTGGTGGTCTGGATGGTATTGCGGGTGTCGCAGACCTGGGCGGCCATGTCGTAGCGCACGCCGTCAATGGCCCGCTGGGTGCCGCAGCAGCAATCCGCAAGTTGGGCGGACAGGTTGCAGAAGCCGCGCTCCACGCCGTTGAAGCCCTGCATCATGCCCATGTTGGTGTTGTTGAACCCGTTGGTCAGGGAGTTGGTGATGGCATAGGTGCTGTCACAAATGCCCTGGGTGATGCCGTCCAGCTTGGTCACAACGGCGGAGTGGTCAAAGCCACGCTGCACCTCGGAGCCTACACCGCCGTTCTGTCCGCCGAAGCCGCCGAAGCCGTTACCCCAGCCGCCGAACAGGCCGAAAATCAGGAACAGGATGATCCAGCTGGACCAATCGCCGCCCCACATACCGTTTCCGTTGCCCTGATAGGCGGGCTGAACGGGCATGGTCATCACAGTACCGTCAGAAGAAAGACTCATTGCTTTATCTCCTTTGTAGATTTATTTTCAAAACCGTGGCCACGGATTTTGAGACTAACTTGCAACTTTTAGAGCAAATATTTAGCACACACTTTGCTCATTTCCCAAACATCCCTCGGAGGGGTTCAAACATCCCCTGCATCTGCCGGGCCTTCTGCTGGGCCTGGTTCAGCTGGTCCTGCGAGAGCTTCCCGCTCTGCACCATCTCATTGATGATGGCGTTGGGGTCCTTGCCCTGCATCTGGCTCATGAACTGCTGGAACTGATGCATCATGTTGGGACGGCCACCGCCGCCCATGATGCCGAAAAAGGGATTACCCATTGTCCGGTTCCTCCTTTGCCGCCCGCTTCGCGGGCTTTTTTTCTGCGGTAAGAGCCTCCACACGGGCCGCAAGCGCCTCCAAGTCTGCTTTGGTGGCAAACTCTATGCCCTGGGGTGGTTGTTCTGCCCTCGGGACGCTGGTGCGCTCCACAAGGTCAAATACCTTGATAGACGGCTTTCCAGATGCGTCCGCCTGCTTGAGGTAGATGGTGGGGGCGTTGCTGTCCCACAGGGCTACAGCGGAGTTGGGTGCCACCAGATAGCCCATGGCCTCCTGCTCCCCGGACACCCACACCATGCTCTGCCCGCCGGCCTGCTGGGGCGGCTGCTGAGCGAATTGCTGGGGTTGGTACTGCGCCCCCCGGAGCTGGGCTAGCTGGTCCGGCATGGGCGGCTGGTAAAACTGCGGTTGCTGATAGCCGCTGTAATATGGGTAGCTCATGGGTCATTCCTCCTTACACCAGTAATAGAGAGGGACCTCCCCGCCGGAGTCCCAGGTGTCGTAATAGTCCCCGTCCATGACGCACACCACATGACCGGACAGGGACAGGATATAGGTGCCGCTGGGGTGCTCTGCGGCGAAATCCGCCACCGTGTAACAGTCCGGGCACTCGTCGGGGATAACGGCCCGCCGGAAGCCCATCTCTCGGAGGTATGCGCCCCAAACATGGTTCGCCGACGGCATATCGCCCATCAGGAAGCCTTGCAGAGACAGCCCTACATACGTTGTCTCCCAGTTCTGTTTCAGGGCCGTGGAGATGGCCCGAACAGTGCAGTCTCCCACGTTTCGCCCGTCGGGGTTCTCGTTATGCCTGGCCCACATGGCTGGCCTCCAGTGCGATCACATAAGCCTCAAGGCCATCGTCATCCCCCTGGGCTTTGAACCACATAGCTGTCTCAGCGGCGCACTCCTGTGTCATTCCTGCGGCAATCAGCCGCTCGATCATGGTCATATCCACACACGTCCTTTTTCAAAAATCAAAGGAGGATCGTGGGGAGGGCGGCGACGTGTACCAACCCTATATCCCCACGTCCTCCATGGCTATATTTTCGCACAAAAAATCCCCTGCTGGGCGGCGTTCCAGCAGGGGGAGTGTGTTACTTGTGATCAATTTGTGTGATTCTTGCCGCAGCTCGGCCTACCTCTTCAAAAATATGTGGGATGTGCCGCGATATGGTAGACCGTTCCCACCCAAGTTCCGCCGCAATGTCAGCCTGCGCCCACTTGTCGATCATATATCTCCGGGCAATCAGGTCATCATCCCGGTGTAAAGCAGCCTCATAAATCGCTTTCTCAAGTTCTGAACGCAAAAGAGACCTCAGAGATTCTGGTATCTTCCCTCTTGCGTTCATTACTGTCACGTCCTTTCTATCTTACTCAACGCCTTATTGACCATCAGCGCGACATCTTCCCGGGTCGCCAGACTGCGGGGCCTGGTCCCGTCGGTAATGCCCTTGGCCTTTGCCTGCTCCAGGCCCGCCTGGGCCCACTGGCTGGCTGGCTCCTTGGCCTTGCGGGCCATCCAGTCCTCCATCATCCGGTCAAGCCATGCCTGCTCCTCCGTCAACTCCGGCTCCTCCTCTCTCACCGTCCAGCGCAGTACGCTGTTGATCCGCCGGTTTTCCGCGGTCTTGGAGACCGCCCCGTCCCGGCTCTGGTAGTAGCTCCCGCCGCCGTCCAGCTTGAGCACGTCGGTAAAGCCCAGCCCCCGGAACACCCGGGCGGCCTCGCCGCTGTCCAGCAGGTTGGCGGTCCTGGACTGCCAGCCCATGACGTATACCATGCCGTCTCCCTTGAGGCCCACCAGCGTGTGCCAGGTGGCCCGCAGCGGGGAGGCGTCCCAGCCCTGCCCCTTGGCCTGGGCGGTGGTGCAGGCTTTCCCAGCCCGCAGCACGGGGATGCCGGACACGGCGTAGTCCGTCCCCTCCGGCACCGTCGGGATCTCCTCCACCCGGGCCTTGCCGCCAGAGATCAGCAGAGTGGAGATCGCCTTCCCGTACATAGGGTTGGCATAGACCCACCGGCCAGCGTCAAACGTGAACCGGTCCCACTGGAACCGCCCGCGCTCCTGGCAGTAGTGCCTCGTCCATTTCCCTGAGGCATTGTAGTCCGCCACCAGATGCCCCACAGGCAGGGTAAACGGCTCCCCACCCTCAGAATAATTGGCAAAATACCCCGCATTGGCGCAGTTGTCGCCGCACTCGCATTTGGGCCGGTCCACCAGCTCCACCGTCAGATCCCCAGCCGGCACGGCGGTGACGGTCATCTCCCCGTCCTGCTCAAGCTGGAGATCATACACCTCCACCAGCGCCGCCGCCAGCCCGGCCGCTGCCTGGTCGGCAAACTGCTCCGTCAGGATAACGGGGGTGTCCGTGGTGGAGTCCATAAACCCCAGTTCGATCAGGGTGGCGGGCATGGTGGTGTAGTTGCACACATACAGGCTCTGCTCCGCCAGCGGCTGCGCCCGGTTGCCCCGCAGGCCGGTGGCCGCCACGGTATGGCGGTACACCGCGTCCCGCACCACCTCGCTCTGCTTCTGGTGGCTGGGGGTCACGTAGGCCACGATCCCGCCGCCGGAGCCGCCGTTGATCCCGGCATTGTGGTGGATGGACAGATAGACGTCTGCGCGGGCCCGGTTGGCCGCCGCCACCCGCTGGGACAGGGTCACATCCCGCCTGCCGGTCACATCGTCCACCCGCATCGTCCGGCAGTCATACCCCGCCAGGATGGCCTCCAGCTTGTCCGCCACCCGGCGGTTCAGGGTCCACTCCCGGGTCTCCCCGGGGTCGATGCTCTTAAGGCACCGCTTCCCCGGGGTCCCGATGTAGTGACCCGCATCGATGCAGATCAGCATGGGGTCACACCTCCTGACCGGCCTCCTGCTGGGCGCGCTCCTCGTCCTCCTGGACCCCCGCCTCCACGGCGGCCGCAAAGGCCTCACGGTCGTGGCCCGCGAAGGCGTCCACCAGAGCCTCGTAGTGGTTGCCCACAAACTCGTTGATGCCCTGCTCGGTCATGCCCTCAGGAAGGGGATTGCCCCTCTGGTAGTGGGCCAGGGCAATGGTCAGGTCGGGCAGGTCCAGGTCCTCACAGGTGGCAAAAATGTCATAGATGTAATTGGCGTTCATTGTTCTTTCTCCTCTCATGTCTTTTTTGTGTTGGTACGTTAAGTTCCGCTGTTGGTGCGCTTTTCGGCCTGCGTCCCGAAGTAGAACGCAATGACCACGGTGAACACGGTCAGAAACTGATCCGCGCTCACCCCGCCGGAGCAGGTCAGCCAGGCGAACACCGCCGTCAGGATCAGCGTCACCATACTCTTGATGGTCAGCAGGTTCCCCAGCCGCTTGTACAGCTGTTCCACATCTCTCACCCCCTTCCAGTGCTATGCATCTTTAGATGAAATCGTGCTTTTGTAGCCGTTCGTCGTACACCCTTCCGATGTTGGCTATGGCATGGGTAGCCCGGCTGTTGGGATAATTCGGGTTCCTCTTGCAAAATTTTTCGTAGCCATCGATCTCGGCTAGGATCTCGATGAACTCCTCTCTGGTATGCGGGATATTCCGAATCAATTCGTTATTGAACTGCAAGATCCTGGCCCGGTGCATATCCGCCGCCCGCTCATCGTCGGTCTTGATGTGGTTGTCCAGCTTGATCCGGGTCCGCTCCAGCTCGGCCAGCACTTCCGCATTGACGGCCCGCCCGATGGCCTTGGCAATGGCGGACCAGGGGTTGATTTTGACGGGGGCGACCTGGATGACAGTCAGCGCCAGGACCAGCAGCCCGCCCCCGCCTGTCAATAGCTCCTGGATGCTCAATGTCTGCCTCCTCTGCCTAGCCTGCGGCGGGGGCCTGTGCCTCCCGGCGCAGCTGCTCGCGCTCCTCGTTGGTCAGCCGTCCGGCCCGGACCAGAGCGTCAATGCGGGCGTCGTCCCACAGCCGGGGGTAGTATTTCCGGGCCAGCTCGTACACGCTCATAGCTCCACCCCCGCCATAGCAGCCAAAAAGTCCACGTCCGCCCGCAGCCGTTCCGCCTCTGTGGGCTCCGGCTCCGGCTGAGGCGGAAGGGAGGATTTCCACGCCTCCCACGCCTCGGTGTTCGGCACCACCGTCACCGTGCTGCCCTCCATCTCCGGGTCCGGCTCTCTGGTGATGGCCACAAAGCCGTTGTGCTGGACCAGCATATCCGACTGCTCATCTGTCAGCGGGATCGCACTGTCAAAGGGCGTGGACTGCGGAGGACTGTATGCTCCTGAGTCGTTTGGGACAGGGTCGATATACCACATTCTGTTCTCCTCCTTTATCCGATTGCGATATAAGAATATGTGACTGACTGTGCGTTGAACTGGATATTGGGACTATCTCTAAAATTGTAGTCACCAACACTTGCAGTTGCGTACCAAGACACAGTACCGTTTGTGTCAAAAGTCACTGACCCAGCAAGGCCGTTTTTACCCAAACTATTCCAGTCGCTAATACCTGCGCAGAAGTACTTGGATACCTCTGAGGTTAAAACGCCGAAATAACCGTTACCAGTAATCAGCACCATAGAAGGCTTGAACCCGAATTTCAGTGAGTTTTTGTTTGAGGATCCGCTAGTTCCAGTTCCAACATATTCCCCTGCTACAATTTTTGCGGCCGTTTTTACGAGGTTTTCAAATGGAATGCCGTAATACTTGTAATGGGTTTTCCCAATGGCTCCGTTGTCCGGATATGCATTTCTGTCCGCAGAATGCACCGTCCCTTCGCCATTCAGGGTAGCCGGATGTCCAGCCACTTCCTGCTCAGGGAGGTATGTACCTATCGTACTGGCCCCTGACCGCTTTTCATCGTAAGCATCAGCACTCTTGTAATAGATTGCGTGCTCGTTAGGAAAACGATCAGACATCACAAAACTTCCAGTCGGAACTTTGTTGATTTCGTCTGCATCGCCACTGCCAAATTCGCACTGTATGGTTGCGGAAGTCGGATTTTTGAGTGAGACCACTCCGGAATCGTCCACAGATACTGAATTTGCATATTGGATTGTAAATGTATCAAAGACCTCGCTACCAGATATTCTGTGATCTTTCTTTTCACCCAACGTGTAGTAAGGCGGGATATAGCCACTCGTTTTCCACCAATGCAGGTTATACTTCCCCAAGAAATCAAAAACATCATTTGGGACAGCCAACTCTGAAAGCCCATACATTTTAGCAACGGAGTCTTGAAGTAGGTTGGCTTTATTTAACGGTGTCCCTTCTTGAGTCGGTTCGTCTGCACGAACCATTTCATAGGTGTTCTCTTGTCCCAATACAGGGATCAATTTCACCCGTCCTGGATAAGTTGGAACTCTGTCTTGCATACTCAGACCTCCCCGCACTCTACTTCTCCGCTGTAAACCCAGGCAGAGGGCATATTTTTCAGTAATTTATTAATGTCCACCAGAATCTTCTCGATATTATTGGCTTTAATATGGTCCAACAGTTCCATACTATCCGGCTTATCTGGCGTGGTGGGCAGGACTGCGATCACGCGCCTCAGGGCCTCCAAATTGGCAATATACTGAGCCATTTGCTCCGCAGTGGGGTAATACTCCTCTTTCCACTCATACGGATCTACCTCCGGCCGGCTCACCTCTGCCCCTGCCGCAAACGCCCCGGACCCAGCGTTTTTATAAAACCGTGCCTCCACTATGTCATATAAGCCAATCGCTCCAGCCGGATCCTTACACGGAACCAGATCACGCACCAAGTGTGTTTGCTCATAGATCTTACAGGCATACAGTGTCATGCTCGTGTGCTCCTGAGCGGCGGAGGAGCGGTCATTGCAAAAGAGGTACAACGGATATGCCAACTCAAATATAGCCTCACCAAGGGTCAATACCTTGGCCCCATCCAGAGAGATCGAGTTCCGGTTGAAATCCACTGTATGCGCCCCACCGTCGTTAAGCCCGGTAAAGCTCCCGTTTCTTGTTCCGTAGTGGGCAAAGTTGACACCCAAGGCAAATCCGTTTGCGGTCCACCCTACGTCTGATCCAAACACAGTCTTGCTGCCGGATTGACTTGTGGACATCCGCAGCTCCACCCGTGTATTGCTGGTTGGGTTGACCCCGGTGTTGATGTATTGGGTGCCGGAGCTTGTGATGGACTCCAACTCCGTATATCCCTCCGGTATCCTCGGAGCCTCTTGCTCCACAGCCTTGATCCTCTGATAACCTGTTGTGCTGTACCCGAGAACCGAAAACTGATTGGCAAGCGCCTCCATCGCCGCTGTGACACGGTTGAGATCCGCCGCCTGATAGATTCCCTTGTCGTTCCGGGTCTCCACATCCGCCTGGGTCCGATCTGTCACCAGAGAACTAAAATCAAAACTCATGCGCCCTCCTTGTCCCAATAGATCACGACGCAGCCGGATACTCCAGCCTGCCCTGCGGTGCCCTCTCCAGGATAGTTGTCGATCTCCCAGTGTGAGCCGACCGGATTCCCTTCGGAATCATAGCTTGGCTCTCTATGGCGGTTGCCCTTGATCCCGCCCAGGCCCTTCGCGCCACCATCTCCAGAGCCGGGGACAGGCTTTTGGACCCCGGTTCGCGCAAAACTATCGCCGCTTGCAATATCCGTATAGCCAAACGGGAAACGGCTGCCATTTGCGCTGCTGTATTGCCCAAAAACAGAGTTGTCCCCGATCTGGACACTGAACGACTGCTGCGGATTGATCGATACCGTCCCGGCCCAGACAAGGCCTCCCCGGCCATCCACGCCATCCGCTCCGGCTTCATCCCAGGTGCCGTCCGTTCCGGCTGTCCCGTCCTCACCTTTGCCCACAAGTATGAGCCGCAGCGCAGTGACTCCCGCCGGCGCCGTCCAGGATCCGCTCTTGGTGACCACCGCCCGTTCCTGGAATAGGAAGGACCCATCCGCCTGGAGCAGCCGGCTCTGACAGCCCTGGAGTGCCCCATCCTGGATCTTGAAGGTCTGCATCATCCGCCGGGCGGTGGTGGCGCTGGACTCATCCAGCCAGATGGTGTCCACGTCCCCGATCTCTCCGGATGGATCGCCCCGCCCCGTGGTCTCGATCAGGTTTCCGCCGTAGCAGCTGAGGATCAGCCGCGCCGCGGTCAGGGCCTCGGCAGAGGTGTGGATGAATGGGTTCTCAATATTGATGGTCTTTTCACTGCTGGTGCTGTTGCCACTGACCACATATTGAGTTCCATCCGCAAGGGTAAAGATAAGGGACGCCACACTCTTGTTGGCTTTCATGGTTGGGTAGTCAGCGAGCGCGGTCAAAAGCGTTTTGTTCCCCTGGTTCCATAGAGGTTCCGCTGTCAGGTATCCTGTCTCAGCATCCGCGCGGGGGAAAGTGCCGGTCACCATACAGGCCCACCGCAGAATGTCCCCGCACTTCTTTCCGGTCACCGCCGACTTATCCTTTGCTTTTACTGGCTTTTTGGCATGGCCTGGATCAACGTGGTAGCGGCTCTTGAAATTATCCCCAAGTTGGGCTGCCACAGAGGAGATCCAGCCTTCCAGGGTAGTTGGCAGGGTCGTTGGTGGAAGATAAGTGCGTTCTGCCACCAGCCCTACAATATCCACCAGCGCCCAGTCGATAGACATATCGTTGTTGGAGGTTTTCCAGCCGTCTCCGTACTGGTAGTACACTCCAATCTTTTTATACTCCACTTCGCCAGAAGTGAGTTTGACCCCGATCAGAGTTTCAATGCCCTGTCTGTCCTCGATGGAGGCAAACAGACCATTTTTCTTTCGCGGCTCAAACCGCTTGTCGATGTTATTTAAAGATAGGCTCATCGTTCCATATGGTAGTGTGATGCAGGAAAAATCAGCCTGCTGGGTGGAGCTGAACTCCACCAGCATTTTCTCTGTCCACTCCTCATATACGCCGGGTAATATCTCAGCCACCCGCATCCGGCGGCCCGGAAGGCTCCACTTGCTCACCGTCACCCGGATAGCGTCCGGGTTGTTGACGGTGAAGCCGCTCAGGCTGACCGCCCGGGTCCTGTTTCCGATAAACTCCTTTGTGTAGTAGGCTGTGCCGCCCTGTTTGACCTCTACGGTGAAAGTATCAGGGACACCGTCCCAAGCGTCACCCGGGAAGTGTATGGAGCAAGCTTGAAGGATGGATAAATTAGAGAACCGCTCCTCCACCCACACAGCTGTTGAAAAGCTCCCGTCCTCTCCGGAGAGCACATCACTCACAAATCCAACCTGATCCGCCGCTCCCTCTGCTGGGATCAGGTGAAACTTCCCGTTGAGTACCCACCTATTGGGTTCCAGAGTGGCGTATGGTGTTAGATCCATAACTCGGTCATACAGTTGGGACGGCTGCGAAAAGTCCGCCGCGCCGCTGCTCTCCACACCAGAAAAGGTCATGTCCGGGTCACTGATGTCCACTACAGCCTTGATATGGGTCCGGCGGGAAGCGCCCACGATTGCGACCCTGTACTCCTCTGTGGCGTTAATCATGGGGGTCCACCTCTCTCAGCGAGACCGTAAACCCACCCCACACAGGGACGGCGGCCCCTTTATCATCCCGACTCCAATAAAACCTTGGCCGTGTGTACGCTGTCACAAAAAATGTGGAAGTCAGCATCTTATTTTCGTCCGGAATCAGGAAGTTGCAGACGATAGGTTCACGGCTTCCCTTTTTGCAGGCAGAGATCACGCGGTCCTTGTCGGTGTCATTGAAATATCCGTACTGGTAATCAATGACCCATACATCTCCCCGCAGCTCTTTGACCATGTTTCCAGCGATCATTACCAGGTTTCGGCTCAGCGGCTCCTCGTCCACCACATAGGACTCACGGCGGGTCTCAGGCAGGACAACAGATGCGCCTCCAGAATCTAATATCAGTTGCGTCATACCGTTGCCTCCTTACGCCCACTGAGGGTCCGCAATAGGCGTTCCCGCAGCGGAACCTGCCTTGATGAGATAGGGCAGCTGCCAGGTGGCGAACTTTGTTCCGTCCGGCAGAGTAAGATTGACCGTCAGACCATCGGAAAGCCCTGCGTCTGCCCCAGCCGCCATGCTGTTGATGATGCCGGCAGAGGACACCCCAAGCCCGGAGGAAGCGAAATCCACCGATGCTGCGCCGAAGTCCAGGCCGCGGGTGATGCCGTCCCGGACACGTCCGAAGGAATCCTCCCAGCCATCGCCCAGCCCCAGGGCCATGTTTTTCCCGATGTCCGCAAACACCCGGGACGGGGAGTGGATACCGAGCAGGTCTTTTGCGCCATCAACGATCCCACCAAGGAAGTCTCCAATTTTCTCTGCAATCCAGGAACCCATGCTCTTGATTCCATCCCACAGGCCCATCACAATGTTTTTCCCGATCTCGAACACACCAGAAAACGCCGAACTAAAGCCACTCAAAATCGCGGCCACCACTTGGGGAAGGACGGAGATCAGATCTGGGATGGCACTCAAAATGCCGTTGGCCAGTTTGATGAGAAGATCAAATCCGGCTCGGATGATTTTTGGGAAGTTATCAGAAAGTGTAGTGGTAATGCTCTTGATAATCTTCGGCAGCTGAGACACCATGTCAGGAATGCCGGCGACGATTCCGTTCGCTAGGTTGAATAGAAGTTTCACTCCTGCGTCCAGGATGACAGGTAGATTGTTTGTGATGAAGGTCACGAAGGACTCAATGATAAGTGGAAGCTGCTCCAGCATCTGCGGGATTCCAGAGATAATGCCATTTACCAGTTCCATCAGCATCTCCACGCCTTTGTCCAATACGGCGGGAAGCTGCTCCGTAATAAAGCCCAGGAACCCGTCTATGACCACCGGCAGCTGCGCCACTATTTGAGGAACGCCGGACTGGATCCCACTGCCCAGCATACCTAAAAGCTGCTGACCCGCCGCCATGATAGCCGGGAGGTTGGCAGAGATGGCGGATGCCAGCGCCGACACGATCTGCGGGACTGCCGCCACCAGGTCAGGCAGGGCGGTGATAAGCCCAGTCACCAGGCCGACCAGCAACTGTGCACCAGCGCTGCCCATAGCAGGCAGCACCGTGCTGATAAGCGTGGGCAGCTCCTGGGCGATCATGGGCGCAATGGCAGTTACCAGCTCGCCTATGCCGCTGAGTATCTGCTGCACGCGCGGGATGACATTCTGACCTACGACCTTAACGCTGGACACAAAGTTGTCAACATATACGCCAATGTCCCATCCATCTGCCGCTATGGCAGTCACAAGATTTTGCCATGCGCCCTTCATGCTGGCTATGGAACCCTGAATAGTCGTGCTGGCTTCTCTTGCAGTTGTTCCAGTGATGCCCATTTCTGTTTGCACTGCATGAATAGCAGTGGTAATGTCAGCAAAATCAGCTACGAGCGTTCCCTTTTCAGTCAAATAAAACTCAGAATTAAATTTTGCGCCCAATGCCTCTGCGTCTTTCATCAGCCTGTACATTTCAGCTTGTGTGCCGCCGTAGCCAAGCTTAAGGTTATCGAGCATGGTATAGTTCTGCTTTGCAAAGCCCTGATAGGCGTTCTGGATCATCTCCATGCTGGTGCCCATCTTATTGGCGTTGTCGGCCATATCAGTGATGGCCTGGTCCGCCATCTGAGCCGCCTTTTCCGTGTCTCCGCCCAGGCTCTGGAGCAGGGAGGCAGAAAAGCTGGTCACTGTGTTCATGTACTCGTTGGCGCTCATGCCGGCAGTCTCATAGGCCTTGTCAGCGTACTGCTGTACCTTATCCGATGCGGTCTTAAAGAGGGTGTCCACGCCGCCTACAAGCTGCTCATACTCCGCGTACTGGTCAATAGACGCCTTCGTCAATGCCGCCACGCCGGTGGCCGCCGCCGTCAGGGCCGCAGCACTCACCTTGGCCGCTGTGGCAAGGCCGCTTTTCAGTTTGGAGGCAAAGCTGGACGCCTTGCCGGACGCCTCATCCAGGCCCTTGCTGTACCCGCTGGTGTCCATTGTGATTTTTACATACAGGTCAAGTAGATTCACCCAGTTCACCTCCGATCTGGCCCAGCTTGGCCTTCATCTGCGCTATGATCTCCTCCCCCGTCCGGGTCTCCTCAGGGGGCGGGTCAATGATTTCGATGTACCGGGCCTTGATGTAACCGCCCCCGGCGTACTTGGCGGTGTTCTCCGCCACCGCTTTCAGCGCATCGGTCACATACACCCGGTATGCCGTGTCCTTCTGCTCATACAGCCATCGGGAGACGGCATACCGGGCAAACGCCTTTACGCTGAGGGGGCCTCGGTATTCTCCGGCGCAGAGCCACAGGAGGTCTCGCCCTGCGCGGAGATAAAAAGCTCGGCGAACGCCTCATCCGTCAGCAGGTCAGTGGCATCCTTAAACAGCTTGACCAGGTTCAGCGCACCCTGATACCGCTCCGGAGACACGCCCTCGATGGCGGCCAGGATGTCAATGATGTCGCCCTTGTGCTTTTTCAGCAGCACGGGCAGCGATTTCCGCGCACGGGCCAGAAGGAACTTCTTCGGCTCCATGCCCTCCGGCAGCTTCTCCCGCCGGAACATGGACATCGCCGCGTCATCCTCCGCAATATTGCAGATGGGATCAATGACTTCGGCAATGACTTCCAGGGTGCGGTCGCCCTTGATGTCAGACAGTCTCATGGGCTACCTCCTCATCCGCCCACGCCGGGCAGGGGCGGGGCAATGCTGTAAAACTCCATGGGCATGGTGTCCTGGGCCTCAATGGACACGTGCCCGGTCAGCTCCACGGAGACCTGTCCCTTGCCGTTCTTGGTGGTCTTGAGGGTGAAGCCGCCGGTGGAGAGCGCGTTTTTCAGGCAGGCAGCCACTACGCCGCCGTCCGCCCGGTCTCCTGCCCACCAGATGTCGGAAAAGTCCGCCTGCTTCAAATCGCGGTTGGGGGTTACTTTGGTGGTGGACACCGTGGCAGCGCCCAGGGCAAGTTTGATGTTTTCGGGGGACGTGCCCAGGGCGGTGAAGGACATCTTGCAGCCCCACCCATCCAGGTGCTTCAGCTCCTTGGTGTTGACCGGGCAGTTGTCCACGTCCTCGCCCAGGTCGGAATAGGTAGGCACACAGCTGATGTTGATGCCGCCGGTGGTGGCGCAGATGATGTCCTCATCCGCCGGGGCGGCCACCTTGGCCGGATCAAACTTTTTCAGCAGAACACCGGCGTCAAGCTGGAGACCGTCAAAGGTGTCCTGGGGAATCACAGTAAAAAGTCCCATGATATCGCTCCTTTCAGTTCAAAGTCAGGTATTCGGCGGTCAGGTTGATGTACCGCCGCTTGATGTTGTTGTCTTCCTCGTATTTCAGGCTCTGGCAGAATGGAGACCCCCGCTTGAGCCAGATGTACCCGCCGTCGCAGGGGATGGTCACGCCGCCGTAGCCGATGCGCTGGGATAGCTCCTGGGCCTTCTCATCCGGCACCGCCTCGCTGGTGGTGTGGAACCACAGGTTGACGGTCATACTCACCTCGCCGCCGCCCCAGGCGTCTTCGATGTACTCATAGGTGCCGTAGGGGAACAACACCCCCTCCGGGTTCTCCGGCTCAGATGGCACGGAGGAAGCCCGGTAAAACGGCATGAACTCGTTGAGCCAGGCATACAGGGCCTTGTTCTTGGTCATGTCGGCAGCTCCTTCCGCTCCGCCGTGAAGAATTTTAAGGCGAAGCTGGCGGACTTGGGGGCCACTTTCTCCTCCGGGTCAGAGGTCACCCGATAGGTCTGGCCGGTGGTCTTGTCTCGGAAGTAATCGTTGTAGTCGATGGGGAAATCGGAGCGCACCAGCGCGGAATATACGCTGGTCACGCCCTCCTTCTCCGCCCTCCGGGCCTCCATAGAGGTGTCCATGGCCTGATAGTTCACAAACTCCGCGCCCTCGGCCCACTCGACAAAGTAGCCTCCGGCTCCGTCCGGTCTCCGGGTCTTTTCCAGCACCACGCAGGTCCGGGCAAAATCGTCTAAAAGACTCATGCGCTCACCTCCAGCACGGTTTCCGGGGCGCGGGCGGCGTCCCCTTTGGGTTCGGGGCCACCATGGAAGTGTCCCGCAGCTTGCGGTAAGGGGCCAGCTGGGCGGCAAAGGCATCCTGCCAGCCGACAGCCGCGCCCTTGGCGTTGGTGGCTCGGGTGTAGCTGTACCCGCTGAAACTCTCGCTGGTGTACGCCCCCGGTCGGTTCTTCTCATCCCACGCCTGGATCTCTTCCGCCAGGGCTATCACAGCCTTGGGAACCGCCAGCGCCCAAACAGCACCGGTAAAGGTCTCGTCCGCCAGGTCCGTGGCCGGGTACTGGTGCAGCCCGTCGTTGAACACGCTGCCCACAATGCGGAAATACTGTCCCTCTGCCAGATCCGGCAGCGCCAGCTTCCTCCCGGTTACAGTAAAGGTCCCGGCGTACATCTCCCAGGCGAACCAATTATTCAGATACGTCAGTACGGCTTCGAGCACGGCTTTTCACCACCTTTGCAGGTTCGGCCTGTACAGCTGCGCTGCTGACGCCCGGCCCCCCACTGGCCCGGTGGTCCGGGCCAGCAGGAGCAGCGGGCGCAGGCTCACTCAACAGCGCGTTTAAGGGCCCGGCTCAGTGATGGTGGTCTTGACCACGCCGTCCAGGCGCTCGGCAAACAGGGTCATACCGTTCACCACAGTGTCGCTGGCGGTCATGTTGGTGTAGTCGGGCTCCTCATGGATGCCAATATAGCCGGTTTCGTCGCTGGTGAAAGAGAACGCCTCATTCAGGTCAGCGCCGTTGACGGGCACATAGTAGAGAACCAGGTTGTCCTGTGCGGTGGAGTAAATGGTGCCCTTGGGAACACTGGAGTTCATGAACACCTTGCCCATGCCCAGGAAGTCCTCGATGTAGGTCATGCCAAAGGCGGTCTGGGTGGTGATGGTGGCGGTAGCCAGGTAGTCGGCGATGTCCAGGGGGTTGATGAAGTGGACGGCCTGAATGTCGTCGTCCTCAAACAGGGTCTGGAGCTTGCCCCAGGTCTGGGCCAGAGCCGCCTGGAGCCCCGCGCCGGTGGCCGTGCCGGTACCGGTGCCCAGGAAGGTGAAAAAGTCCTTGCGGATAGCCTTCTGCACGTCCTTAAGCATCCGCTCCGTGGTCATACCCACGGCCTGGTCATAGCCGCGCTCGATGATGGCCTCGGCAGAGGTTGCCTTGCGCCACTTTTTCAGGGTGATCTCACCGTAGGACACAGCCTCGGTGGTGTACTTGCTCAGAGGGATGGTATCACCCTCGGCGACAGCGCCATCCTCCAGGGTGCCGGTGGCCTTATAGGTCTTCAGCACGGTGCCCGCCTGCTTGGCCACCTTCCGGGTCACGCCCAGGGCCTCGGTCAGCTTGCGCAGGCTCTCGGTAAACATCAGGGTGAAGTCGATCTCCCGCACGCGGGCGAGGTCGGTCTTCTTAATCAGCTTGGGATCTGCTGCCATGAATTATCATCCTTTCTCAAACAGTTCCATGTTGTCTCGGATGGCGGCACGGCGCTCCACAGGATCAGCAATCTTCACGATCTCCTCCCGGGTCAGCTTGCCGCCATTGTTCTTGGGGGGCGTCTGGGTTTCCAGCCCCTCCGTGGTCATAGTGGAGACCAGCTTCGCAAAGGCCCCGCCCACCAGAGCGTCCAGCGCGGCGGCATCCTTGATCTTGTCGCCGTCCAGTTCCAGCTTATCGATGGCCTCTCCGCTGCCCATCATGGCAATGGTGAGGTTGTCCCCGGTGATGCCCTTGCCCTCGTAGTAGGCCTTGACAGCCGCTTCCTTGGCCGCCCGGGTCTCCTTTCTCTTGTTATCGGCCACCAGGTCGGTGTATTTCTTCTCCCAGCCCTTAGCCTTTGCTTCCCAGCCGTCGTCACCGGCGGCTTTCAGGTCGTCCAATTCCTTTTGGACAGTGATAAGTTTTTCCGCATCCTTTTTCAGGCGGTCGCGCTCCACCTTGATTTCGTCTACGGTCCGTGCATGCTCTTCAAGGACTGCTTCCCGCTGTTCATCTGTCAATCCAAGTCCTTTGAGCATTTTTACTGTAAGTGCCATATACATACTCTCCTTTGTCTCGGGGGCAGTGTCTCGCCCTTAGAGTTTTATAAAAACCGCAGTGTCTCGCGGCATTTACCAAAAAGAAAAAGCGTGGGTAGCTGTTGCAAAAAGTCTGCAACAACCACCCACGCTTGGGTCTTCCGCCTCAACGCTTAGAGGCGGGAGCAATATTTATTTTATATGTTCTCTCAAAATGTCCAGGATATACGCCTGAACGCTTTTCCCTGCATCAGCCGCAGCTTGCCTGATTTTTGCGCCCTCTTCTATCGTTGGGCGTATCATGATATTATCTCGACTTTTATTGTACTTTGTACTCGCCCTGCTCTGCGCTTCACTTCCCATACAATTTCCTCCCTTTTGGGATAGTATACCACAAAGAAGAAAATACGTAAACGTATAATTTGCACAATACGTTAACTCATTCCTTGGCAGATTTGCCTATTGAATTATACGTTAACGTATTGTATTATATCCTTGTAAGGCAGAGATACAAAATCTCTTACAGAAAGGAGTGAGGTGAATGAACGAAATGAATGTGACCGAGGCATTGCTGAAAGCAATCCTCGAACTCATTGAGAAGTGCGAAACGCTGGAAGAGCTCAGAGAAAGCGTCAAGCGCATCATGAATGAGTAAATAAAGCGGGGCGGTTGCCTACCACAGCCCACCGCCCCACACCACCAAAGGTGAGCCGGGAGCCTTACCCCGGCCACCTTGATTATATCAGCGTAAGGCAGAGGAATCAAGGAGGAAACACGAAATGTTAAATCAGGAAATGAGAACCGTAACCATGAGCCGTGCGGATATGTGCCGCATCAGAATCGCCCTTACAACGGTAATGCTGAGCTTTGACAAGGGCAGTAGTAGCCGGCAAATGTGGGAACGCATCCGGGCCAATCTAATAGCTCAAATTAAGGATCAAGACCCGCAGGATGACGAATAAACAAACGCCCGCCCTGGAGGTCACGAGGGCACCCGATCCGCCCCCTAACCGGGGCGGGTTTCTTTTACCTCTTCCCGTCTGATATGTATGATCTTGACGCCATTCTTCACAGGAATCAACTCTACTCTGTCGCCTTTTGCAAGCACGGCCTCAATGGCCTGAATGGTCTTAGCGTCCATGCAATTCGTCCTCAATAATCGCTCTGTACTGGTTAGCGTGGTCGGCAACCGCAGGTTTCAGGTAGGGCTGCGCCTTGTTACCCGCCGTCCAGTGCCAGTTGCCGTTGGCATCCTGGTACTTCCACGGGGTGGGCCGCCCGCCGGGGTAATACTTGCCAGTGCCCAGCTCCACGTACGCGCCGTATTCGCTGTTCGTTCCGATGTAAACCGCAGGCTCTTCCGGGTCCACCTTGTGGGTGATGCTGTTGCGCAAGTTACCGGTGTCCACCGGGGCCAGCCGCTTGGCATACCCCTCCGCCACCAGCCCGCACTTTTCCAGCGCCCGCTCTGCGGCCTCCTGAAGCGCAGCAAGAACCTCGTCAGAGTGGTCGTGAAGGTCAATGTTCATTTGATTTTCTCGATAGATTCGATCTCAGACGGGTAGAAAGATCGTGTTTCACCACTGTTCAATTCAATCGTAATACTGTCCTCATCGTCGTTTGATTCATCAGCATCCCAGACCATGAGTGTATAGCCGACATACAGGCCCCCATCTTTGGTCTTGATCCGGACTTTGGGGAAAGAGTTTGCGTACTCCCATATATTCACCATTCTACATCACTCCTTTTCTGGCCGTGTCGGGACAATGTGCACCCCTCTTTTTGAATAAAAGATGCCGAATCTCTTTGTTTCACGGTATGTATTGGAAATGTAATATTTCCCAATTATCCTGTCAGCGTTGCAATATTCAACAATTTTAGCAGTCCCATCACTTCTGATTTCAATCTCAACTACGCCTGTACAGGAATAGAGATTTACAAGGTCTTGTGCTTCCTTCTCAGTGATGGTCAATATACTCTGCGGCGTTTTCCCCTTCGCAAGGCGATCTGCCCTATATTGATTAAATTGCGGCGTTCCCTCTACATGCTTTGCGTGCTGCTGTGGTCTTATTTTTGTGGATATTTCCTTGCTTTCAATCTTTGACTTTAGTATAGCTCGATTTTCCTTGTTTTTCAAGGAATTGCGCCACTTTAACAGCGGTTTATTGTGAATTGTTGAGATCGGTTTTGCGCTATAGCCGCGCTTAGATACTTCCCATTGTGCGTAAGTTATGTTTGATAGCAGCCCGTCCCGATCTCTTCGCAGCGCGTCCGAGGGATCCACTCCATCCACCGCCGCAATCAGGGTGCACCGGCAGTTATAGACCAGATAACCAGACGCCGTCGGGTCCCCTGGGTATCGTATCTCCTCCCCATTCACCTTGAACGACCTGTCCACATCGGTCTGCTGGCCGTCCAGCACGGCATGAGCGTGGCGGGTACGGTTGTCCAGGGTGGCCAGCCACTCCTTTTTCATGCGGATACCCATTTTTTCGGCGGCGTGGTAGCTATCCATACGCCCCGCGTTCTGCGCCCCGGTCACAGCTGTTCTGGCTGTCCGTATGGCACTGGAACGGTTCATCTCCAGGATGCGGGTTTGCAGGTCATCCGCCATTCCCTTTACGCTCCGCCCTTGGAGAATGGAGCTGGTGACGCTGGCCGTGATCTGCTTTTTCCCCCAGGCAAGGTCGATTCCCCGGCGCAGCGCCCGCTTGGGCGGGTAATAGGGCATCAGGTCCGGTTGCTCCACGATCAATCGTTTTACCGTCTGCTCGTCCCACAAGTCAAAGCCCACGTCCCCAGCCACCTGCTCAACGGTGTACGCCGCATAGTTGCGGTTCAATGAGTAGATACTTGGTGTAGCATCATTGACATAGGCGGTAGCCGTCTCGTTGGCGTTTGTATACCGCTCCGCCACCTTGTCCCGCAGAACCTTGAACCGCTCTCCTCGCCCGATCTGGGCCAATCTCCAGTTGTTGTAGTCCTGCTTCGTCCACTCCCGCCCATTCTGTATGGTTCCGATGAGCTTTTTCATCTTCTCATCCCGCTGGCGGAAGCTTTCAAAGTAGGCCCTAACCGTCTCATCCAGACTGTTCCGGGCTTCTTGGTAAATAGCAGAGATCCGGCGCTCTAACTCGCCCAATTCCTTATCGGTCATCCGGTGGGCGTAATCAGGCTTCCTCTCCATCTTCCGTCACCTCCGGCTCCCGCAAGAGCGTGCGGTTGATTTCCTCCGCCGCCCGGCGTTTCAGCAGCTCCGCCGCTTCCTCCGGGGTCATCCAGGGCAAATGCTTAATGACCGCCTCGTCATCCAGATAGTTGGCAGCCATAAGCACCATCTGCGTCTCCTCCGTCTGATTGGCGATCCGGTTCCACTGGAAAGACGGCTCGTCCTCGATACCGACCAGGGACAGCAGGGCCAAAATAAAATCCCGGATATGATACTCGAAGTCGCCGCACTTATCGTCTTGGCTCTGATAGCCCATCCGTATGGCGGTAGCTGTCAGGTTGCCAGAAAGCATCTTCTCCAGGTCCACCAGCTGGAAGTCCTCATAGAGATCGTTCCGCAGGCGGGCAAGCATGGCTTCCCGGGCCCCATACGGAACATCCAGCGTGTGGGCCTCCACCCCGCCGCTATCATCCGAGTCCACTGCAGACGCCCGCAGCGTTCGCAGCCGGTCCATGAACTGGGCTATATCCGTATCGTCCATGCCTCCGGCATTTTTTAGGGTCCAGTATACCGAGGAATTGTCCTCGATGACGTTGGCAAGGCCGGACTTGATAAAGTCATAGCAGTCGATACTTTCCCGGATGCCCACAAACTCAGACTGGTGCAGGTCATTGGCGTACATGGGGATAATGGGCAAGGAAGCGTAGTTCCCGCCGCCCTCGATGGTCTCAGTGCCCAGCCCGTCCCGGCGTACGTCTCGGAGATAGGGCCGCTTCTTTTGGAAGACCTGCAAGCCCTCACCCTTGCGCTGGATGTATTCTGTCGCGCCGTCCGGCTCATACAGGGTGTACCGTTTGGTCTTCCCCTCCGCGGTCCCCCAATATCGCACACCGGCAGCCAGAGCGCCGTTGTCGCCGTCATAGAGCGGAGCAAAGCCCGCCTCGTTGCAGGTGTCGGCGAAGCCGAACACTTCCAGGTGGTCCCGGTTCCAAAAGCCGTATGCCACGCCGTCCACTATGGCCTTTTTCGCCAGCTTCTGGAGTTGGCTGTCAAAGGTGCTGCCCAGTTTTGCTTTCGTCTCCTGGTTCTCGAAGGTCACGCCGTTGGACAAGACATACTGAGTCTGCTGGATGACGAACCGCCGGAAGAAGAGGGTTTTCAGCCGGAAATTGCTGCTGTAAAGGTCGGGGTATGCCTGCCCGGTCGCCGTGTAGAGCATCTTCTGAAAGCGCTCGATGGTGGTATTCCGCTTGGCGTAGTATTCCTCCGCAGCGGCGGCGATCCGGTAATCTGCGCTCCCCAGGTGGTCCCGGACAACGGACCGTACAAATTCCATCCGGTCCCGTTCGTTGTCCCCCAAGGCAGTCAGGTCCTGATAGGTTTTCAATCTCTCACCTCCGCTTGTACAGCGGTACATACTCCGGCTTCCCGGCCTTGTGCCTTAAAATCGTCTGACAAAAATATCTGATGTCATCCATGGCGTGGTCGTTTTCCTTCACAGGCCTATCCTCCGCCGCCTTATCGTCCCAGCGGTACAGGCCAAACTCCCGAATTGCATCCTTGCAGGAGCGGTGAATTTTCACCGTCCCGTCCCGCAGCATCCGCGCTGTAGTCATGATACCAGGGACCACCTCGTTGTGTGCCTTGCGCACCTTAAGCCGCCCGTGCCGCCGGATGGTCTCGATAAACGATGCCGCTGATGGGTCCACCACCGCCGCCCGAACAGGTAAATCACCGGCCAGGGCTTCCAGATCGGTATAATACTCCTCGTCGGTCTTGTTCCTTTGGTTCTCTCGCCCGGAGTAGTAGTATTCCCGTACACGAGTGGCCATTTTCCCATCCCAGCACCACAGGCCAGCGGAGAAGGGGTTCAGCGTGCCGTAGTCGCAGGAGATGTAATACTCACCCTTGCCGGGGACCTCATCCACGATCTGCTCCTCACCGAAGAAGTCATAGACCAGGCCCTCGGCCAGCACCCACAGACCCCTGATATACCGGTCGTAGAATACGCCAGTGAACATGGATTGATAGCGCTCGATGGTCTTGGCGCTCAGACCGGGGTTGTCTGTCATCTCAAAGTGCAGGTACAGAGCGTTTCGCTCCTTGTGCCGCTTGATCCACTCCAGATAAAACCAGTGCTGCGGGCTTTCCGGGTTGCAGGAGAACCACAACTTTGCCCCATCCACAGAACAGCGGGTCAACGCCTGCTCCACGAAACTACGGGGCATCAGCGCCACCTCGTCCAGCAGCACACCGGCCAACGTGCGGCCCTGGATCAGTGCAAAGCTGCTCTCGTCCTTTCCCCCGAACACTTCAAAGTAGTTGGTCACTGCGCCCCGCCGGACCTCCAGCACCTTGTCTGCCCGCCGCCAGCGCATGGTGTAGCGCTCTTTGGCGTATGAAAGAGAAATATATGGAACCACCAGGTTTTTTGAGCATGAGTCAACCGTTTTGCCACACAATCCAAATCTTTGCCCGGAAAACTCTCTCATTGCCCAATCTATAAAGGCGACAGCCATTAGCGATGTTTTCCCGCTTCTTACGGCACCATCGCAGATAAGGGCATCGTACTTGGAGTAGGGGAAGGCGAGGATTTTTCGCTGTTTTGGGCTAATCATCGCTCTCCATCTCCTCCGCCAATTCTCTCAGGCTCTGGCTGAGCCCGTCCTCTTTCGCCTCATCCTTCGGCGCTCCAAATGTTCCGTTGAACATTCCGAGGTGCTTTGCAACACTGTCCAGAGCTCCCAGCTTGTTCGTGATTTTATATTTTTTGGTGTATGAGGTAACTCCCGTGTCTGGGTCAACCTCTTTTATAACCTCCAGACCGGCAACCGCCGCCGCGGTGTCGTCATCCAGTTCTGAAATATTCAGCGGGTTGCCATCTGCATCAAACATCTTCCTAGGATCAAAGAACGCGATCCTTGCATATTCCTCCAGAACGCGGTCTTGTGTAATCTCCGTCCTTTTGCTTCTGGCCGCTTTCGCCGCCTGTATCGCTTCCGAAACACAAGTTTTCCCAAGCAGTTCTGGCCCAATCCTGTCGGCGGTCTTTTTGCTGTACCCTGCCCGAATAGCCGCCTGTGTCGCGTTCAGGTCTATCAAATATTCCGCAACAAAACGTTGCTGCTTATCCGTCAGTCGTGCAGCCATGATCGCCACCCCTCAATTAGTTTTCGTTATAGCTCCATATTGGGGTAGACATTTTCCCACACTTTCATAGGAGAGGTGGCGGGGGCATATCCCGCCATGCGTTACCCCTCAATTTAAGCTTTCCGCCCCCATCTCCCGCAACGAGGTGCGGCATATATACCCCTTCCGGGGTATGCTCCGGGTTTGGTCAGGCTTTCCGGGGGCCTG
>ENA-UONQ01000500-UONQ01000500.1-human-gut-metagenome-genome-assembly--contig:-CS26-NODE-500-length-49469-cov-28.830129_pt1 | contig 49469 bp, 42 predicted proteins | sample MGYA00242460_ERZ724007 | MGnify/ENA metagenome assembly ERZ724007
TTGGTGTGGGCTACCGTATGATAAAAGTAGAATAATACTATGCGGTCGGCCAGTGATCACAGATCTCTTTTTGCTAAAGTTCTCCTTTCTTTTTCTTGCAAGCTGCCGAAAGTGACGTATTCTCAAAAGTTCGCGTTTGCGAAGCGAAGCGGAGCAATGAAAGCCCCAGTGGGGCTTTTAAGCGACAGAACGGTCTTGCGTAGCAAGATGGAGGGGCCTCGCCCCCGACAAGTTCACGTTGGCACGACTCGATTTTTGTGGTAATCTATCCCAACAATTTAATATAACACATTTTTACATATTCGTTCAGACCTTGCGGGGATGAACATTTTGGCTTTCAGCCGTTACATAACCGACTCGCATGACCTTCCAGAAAAAGCGAAGGCAGAGCTGGTCTGTTTTGTGACGGCTTTTTTGTTGCCGTTTTGCTCGTTGAACCTTGAAAACCGCAGGACTGTCTGCATGGGATACCCGGCGATGACCCCCCAGTGGGAGAGCCGGAAAACACCACCGGAAGGGGGCAGGAAATCCATGCAGGGAGAACGGCGCACTCAGCATCATGTGTTCAAAATGAGCACATGAGGTTATTCTCTCTAGTTTGTACCCATGTGGACAAATTGTCTGCATGAATTCTGTCCGTGTTACGCTTAACCTCGACTTGACATTTTGTCAAGCCACGGTGAAATCTGGTAAGTGCTGATTTCCGGCACTTACCAGATTACTGTAACGCGATCGTTCTGTGGTGGGTTACGAAAACCGCAACTCACCACTTGGATGTGGTAAATGGACAAAATGTCCACTTATCACCCAGCCTTAACGCACAGATCATAACCCCGCGTGGAAACGCGGGGTATGCAGAACGGCCCCATAGGGGCCATAATACTAGCCGCGCCTAAAGGCGCACAATGAGCGACGTCAACCGCACACTGACGTCGCTTTTACTTTCTCATACTATCTGCAGGCACTTCCGGCGAATCGTCGTCATCGAAGTCAGCTACATTATATCCTTTTGTCCAGAACACCCTTCTTCCGTATTTGTACTTTAAGTTTGCATGTCGCTCAAATATCATAAGTGTACTTTTTCCTTTGAGGTATCCCATGAAATCAGCAACGGCAAGTTTCGGCGGTATGGATAAAAGCATGTGAATATGGTCTGGCATAGCGTGTGCTTCTATGATTTCTACATGCTTATAATCGCAAAGCATTCTCAATATCTTACCGATATCTTTTCTCAGTTTTCCATAGATTGTTTTTCTACGATACTTTGGTACTAGCACAATATGATATTTGCAATTCCAGCTCGTATGTGATAAACTCTTCTCGTCCATATAGATCGAACCTCCTTTTGCTTTAGTATGCGGTTGGCGTTACCCGCTTCTAATTATAGCAAAAGGAGGTTCTTTTTCTACCGTTTCAACGCTACGGCTCTATTCTCCCACAAGCATAGCTTGTGGTTTTCTCATGAAGAAAGAACGCCAAATCTTACGATTTGAAGTTCAAAATTTGGTGCACCTCGCGCACTCATATCCGAACTTTTCTCCGCTTTCACAGCTTCCCCGAAAGCGACCGTTTCTGTACCTTCCTTATAGTTAAAGGTAATAAGTACCTTATCATCGTAGAGATAGATGGCATTGATGAAGGTATCCACCAGTGCCTGCCGCTGCTCCGGCTGGGTCATATCCAGCTTGCGGAAGCGAAGCAGCCAAAAGCGGACGAACTCCTCTTTCATCTTTGGCTTAGCCAGCCGTTCCTCTGCAATGCGGGCTTGCAGTTCTTTTCGCTGATCTTCCAGAGCTTCCAGCCGTTCCTTGGTAGAGCTGGTCAGAATGCCCATCTGGATGGCATTCAGCATATTGGTGATGCCGACTTCCGTTTCCTTCAACTGCTTTTTGTAGATGGGCAGGTCTGTGCTTTCCTGATTTTGCAATTCCATGACTTTGGCAATGATGGCATTCATGGAAGCGTCATCTTCCACCAGCTTCATGGTCTCGTTGACCACTAGATCTTCCAGCCACTGTTTCCGCACGGCCTTTTTATCGCAGGTCTTTTTCTTCTTGGCAGCAGCACACTTGTAGTAGGTATACATTTTCCCGGTGTGGCTGACACCGCTTTCTCCGAACATCAGTGCACCGCACTTGCCGCAGTACAGCTTGGTGGTGAGCAGATAGCTTTCCTCTGCCTTATGACGGGCAGGGGCCTTTTTATTTTTCGCCAGCTTTTCCTGCACCTTGTTGAACAGCTCTTCCGATACCAATGCCGGGATTGCATTGGGCTGTACCACATCCCGCAAACGCAATTCGCCGATGTACCGGCGATTACTCAGCATCCGCTGAATTGTGTTATAGGACATCTCTCCGCCCATCGAATTTTTGATGTTGTGTGCTTTTAACCAATCCCGCAGGTCAGTCATAGTCGCGCCGTCTGCATACTTCTGGAACGTCTGCTCCACATACGGAGCCAACAACGGGTCGGGCTGGTAATGCCGGGTCTCATCGATCATGTAGCCGAACGGAATCGTGCCGCCATTATAAATACCCTTGAGAGCGTTTTCGGTCATGCCACGCACGACCTTTTCAGACAAGTCAGCAGAGTAATACTCGGCATAGCCTTCCAGAACGGATTCCAGAATAATGCCCTCCGGGCCAGCCGAAATGACTTCTGTTGCCGACACCAATTTCACGCTGTTTCGCTTCAGTTGGGTCTTATACCGGGCACTGTCGTAGCGGTTTCGGGCAAAGCGGTCGAGCTTCCAGACAATGATGACGTCAAAGATGCCACGCTCACTGTCTTTTATCATTTGCTGGAACTGTGGGCGGTTGTCCGTTTTTGCAGAGACAGCACGGTCAATGTAGTGTTTGACCACCGTGAATCCGTTCTTCTCCGCATAGGCGGTGCACTCGCGAATCTGGCCTTCAATAGATTCTTCGCGCTGACTGTCAGTAGAATAGCGGGCATAGATCACGGCGGTCATGGCAGGCACCTCCATTTATACATCATTGAACGGTGGCACGTTCTTCTAACAATACTTTCGTATAATGGGTATACTACAACTTTCAGCTTTTTGCAAGGGACTTCCTACAAAAATGTTCTTTTTGCACCTGCACGCAGGCACTTGCAAGAATATTCTGAAATTACTATACAGATTGCAGTTTTCGGATTCCGTGCTCTAATAGTACGTTGCTAATTTCCGCAACCTGCAACATTTCTTCTTTGCTGGCATTGTCATAATGCACGCCAGCCAACACCGCCACAGGAGCATATTCCGTCTTTGCGGACATTTCACACCACTGCCAGCAAAGCACGCATTCTTTGTGTCCTTCAAACTGCGTAACTGTAATCTCCCCAGCAGGATCTGCAACTCCAATTGCATCGATATGAGGCTTATCGTCGCCATCCAGTCCAACCTGCACACTGTAATCTGTTACAGTGAATTCTTCCGTGATAGACTTTCCATGGAACATACGCTCACAAGCAAAATGCTTTATGAGTCCATGACCTCTCACTCATAGCTTTCTGTGTCCAAATCAAACTGGCGCAGGATCCGGTTGATCGTATGGCGAGTCATGTCCGCAACAGTTTCTGGATGGTTATATTAGGTCTGCATGGGCGGCGGGATAACGGCGTCGTATCGGTCGGCTTTGCACAAATTTTCCAGATGCAGGGTGGACAGTGGGCTTTCCCGTGCCACCAACACCAGCTTGCGGTGTTCCTTCAGCATACAGTTTGTGGCTCATAAAAGCAGATCGTCACTGATGATATCTGCCGCATTTTTTAATATTGTCAATATCGGTTGACCGGTAAAACTCAACGAGTAACCCCATCATGCGGCTATTGTCTGAGCAGCATAGAATGCTTTTCGGCAATTCCTGCAACAACTGTAAGCAGCACAGAACGCCCCGACCCTACGCAGAGGGGTCGAGGCGTTCTGTGCTTGAAAGAAAAAAGAAAAAGAAACTTAACCGGCTGCTGTTTCAGCCTGGGAGGTGGCGTTGTTCTGGGCGGGCATTTGCGGCGGGGTGCCGGAAGGTGTGCCCGTGGGCTTTTCCGGCGGGGTGCCGCCCTGCTGCCCGTCAGGAGCCTGCCCTCCGGGAGCGCTGCCGTTCATGGCGGGCGGAGTCTGCCCGTTTGTGCCGTCCGGCGGGGTCATGCCGTTCTGCCCGCCGCCCATGCCGCCAAAGCTTGCACGGGATGTACCGGTCTGGGCAGTAGCAGTGGCAAGGGCGGTGCTGCCGGTAGCAAGCGTATAGTCACTGTCGGCGGTAACGTCCGGTGCACAGTAGAACGCATAGCTTGCATCGCACAGGGCGGTGCCGCTGTATACGGTGTTGCCGCTGGCATCCGCAATGGTAAAGGCGCTGTCTTTGCTCAGGCGCACGGTGCTGTCTGCACCCATGCCGCCGCCATAGGTCACATAGCCCTGCGAAGCGTCGATGGTGTAGCCCATACCCGCACTGCCGCCTGCTGCCAGCACTGTGCCGCCGGTGATGGTGATGGTACCGTCCGCATCCAGCGGCTGATTATCAGTGGCATTGGCCGTCCACACGGCAATGCTGCCGCCAGAGATGGTCATGTTGCCGTTGGAGTCAAAGCCATCACCCCCGGAGGTGTAGGCAGTGATCGTGCCGCCAGAGATGTTCATGCTGAAATCGTAGTCGGTCAAATCACCGTTGGCGGCGTTCATGCAGTCATCCGTGGCGGTGATGTCGATGGTGCCGGAGAACACGTTCAAGGTTGCACCCTCCAGCCCCTCGTTACAGGTGGAAATCGTAATAGCAGGCCCGCCGGTATCCTCTGCACCGATATTTAAAGTATAGTCGCTGTGCAGTGCGTCATCCCCAGCGGAGATATTCAGGGTGCCGCTCTCCACATTCAAGGTCTGCTCGGCGTTGACGGCATCATTCACCGGGGCGTCGATGTTCAAGGTCAGCTCCCGGATGGTCAGGCTGGCTTCCCTGCCCTCGTTTTCCGTGCCGGATTTGATGCCGTTTTTCCCGGCGGCGGAGATGTTCAGCGTACCGCTGCCGCACAGCACCACCTGTGCGCCGTCCTTGCACTTGAGCACAGCGCTCTCAGCGTCTGCGCTGGCGTTTTCACCTTCCTTATTATTGGCAGTAGTGTCGGCAAGAGTATTCTGGGTGCCGCTCTGCACCGCGATGGTCACCCCGGTGGACTTGCCGCACACGATGGGTACGGTGGTGGTGCTGGTCAGTTCCAGCCCGTTCAGCACCAGCGTTACATTTTCCGTGTCCGCTTTTATGGTAATGCTGCCGTCTGCGCAGCTGCCGTACACTACATAAGTGCCTGCGGCGCTGATGGTCAGGGCTGTGCCCTCGATGGTATAGCCGTTATAATCCCCCTCGGCAGCAGAGATGCCACTGTCTGTAAAGGTAAATGCGGTAGCGCCTTCCAGCGAGAACTCACTTTCTGTTGCAGAAAGGGCGGTACCCGCGACAGAGGACGCGGTGAGGGTGGAAACGGCACTGTTACTACAGCCCGCCAATGTGACCACCAGCGCGCCCGCCACCAGAAGAGAAAGCGGTCGGTTTGCGTATTTCATATCGGAAAAACCTCCTTGCGGTCAATGGTTTGCTTTGAGGATGGCCACAGTATACCCGGCGAACCTAAAACAAACCTAAAGAAAATCCGCAAATTTCCTTTAAGTTGCTTTTAGGTTGGGGCAGTATGCTGTTTGCACAGGAGGTGACAGGCAATGTCCCAACCCATTCAGAGCTGCTTTGAGCGGTACGAGAAAAAGTATTTTCTCACCCCGGCGGGGCAAAAAGCCCTGCTGCAGGCCATTGCGCCCTATATCAAGATGGATTCTTATGGAAAGCACACCATCTGCAACCTTTATTACGATACCCCGGACTGGCGGCTGATCCGCGCCTCGCTGGCAAAGCCGGTGTACAAGGAAAAACTGCGGGTGCGCAGCTACGGCGTGCCCGCGCCGGACGGCAAGGTGTTTGCCGAACTGAAAAAGAAATACAAGGGCGTGGTGTACAAACGCCGCATTACCGTACCCGCCGCCGAGGTGCAGCCTTTGCTGGCGGGGCAGCGGCCACTTGCCGACTACGGACAGATCGGCCGGGAGATCGCATGGTTCCAGCAGCTGTATAATGCCCGTCCCCGGGTGTTCATCGGGTACGACCGCATCGCCTTTGCAGGGGTAGCCGACCCGGAGCTGCGCATCACCTTTGATACCAACATCCGCTGGCGCACCACCCAGCTGGAACTTGGCGCCGGAGATCACGGCGCTCCCCTGCTGCCGGACGACCGGGTGCTGCTGGAGGTCAAGCTGCCGGGCGTCTGCCCGCTGTGGCTGGCCCATGCGCTGGCCAAGGCCGGGGCTGTGCCGGTCTCCTTTTCCAAATACGGCAGCTGCTACTGCCATCATCTGCTGCGCGAGCAGCCTGTCACCTTAAAGGAGGTTTTTCCCTGTGCTTGAATCTGTAATTGGTACGTCTATCACTCTGCAAAGCTTTCTGCTGTGCACGGCGGTTTCGCTGGTGCTGGGCATCGGCCTTGCCTTTGTGGCGGGTTACCGGCAAAAAACAAGTTCCAGCTTTGCGGTCACGCTGGCGCTGCTGCCCGCCGTGGTGCAGCTGGTGATCATGCTGGTCAACGGCAACATCGGCACCGGTGTAGCCGTGGCGGGCGCGTTCAGTCTGGTGCGGTTCCGCTCTGCCCCCGGCACTGCCCGGGAGATCGGGGTTTTGTTCCTTGCCATGGCGCTGGGGCTTGCCACCGGCATGGGGTTGCTGGGGCTTGCCGTGCTGGCCTTTGTGCTGCTGGCCGGTGCGCTTCTTGGCCTGACCGCGCTGGGCTTTGGCGAACAAAAGACCGCCGCCCGGGTGCTGAAGATCACCATCCCGGAAAGCCTGGACTACGACGGCCTGTTTGACGATATTTTTGCCCAGTATACCCGGCGCTGCACCCTGACCCGGGTAAAAACCAGCAACATGGGCACTTTATATGAGTTGGAGTACGCTGTCCTTCTGCCGGAGGATGTGCCGCCCAAGGCCTTTTTGGACGCTTTGCGCTGCCGCAACGGCAATTTGAACATCACCTGCGGACGGGAGAGCAGCCCCGGCATGGAGCTGCTGTAAAAAAAGATAGCGCAGCAGGCGGCAGCTGCGCTATACTGGGGCAGAAAAGCAAAAAGGAGGAATGCGCAGTGCGGCTGCTGATCGCAGAGGACGAAGAAGACCTTGCCGAGGTGCTGAGCGTCTTTTTTGAAAAGAACCATTTTACGGTGGAAACGGTGCACAACGGCTTTGATGCCTACGAGGCCGCCACACAGGAGCAATACGACGCCATTATTCTGGACGTGATGATGCCCAAGATGAACGGCATTGAGGTGCTGCAAAAGCTGCGGGCCGAAAAAGTATCCGCCCCTATCATGATGCTGACCGCCAAGGGCGAAACGGATGACCGCATCACCGGCTTCAACGCCGGGGCAGACGACTATCTGCCCAAGCCCTTTGACCCGGACGAGCTGCTGAGCCGGGTGCGCGCCATGCTGCGCCGCGCCAGCACCTACCAGCCCACCCAGCTGGCCTTCAGCGACCTGACGCTGGACCCCGGCACCGGCTTTTTGACCAGTCACGGGCAGTCGGTGCGGCTGAGCGGACGGGAATATCAGGTGATGGAGCTATTTTTGCGCAACCCGCGCATGGTGTTTTCTGCCGAGTGTATCCTTGAACTGGTATGGGGCTGGGAGAACGAAGCCGAGATCAATGTAGTGTGGGTAAATATCTCCAATCTGCGCAAAAAGCTGAAAAGCCTTGGCTCGCACGCCGTACTGCGGGCAAACCGGGGACTGGGCTATGCGCTGGAGGAAGAAACATGATCCGGCGGCTGCGCAGGCGGTTCATCCGCATTGCCACCCTGTCGGTCACAGCGGTGATGCTGCTGCTGACTTTGCTGCTGAACACCGCGAATTACATTTCCACCACCCAGGAGCTGCGGGATATGCTGCAACTCATCACCAGCAATCAAGGCACGATCCCCGCTTATCATCCGGTTGGCGAGGCACACGCCGCCCCGCCCAAGGCACCGCAGCCCCCGCGGGACGGCAGCTTTACCGCCGAGACCCCCTACTCCACCCGGTACTTTGTGCTGCGGTATCAGGATGACGGCACGCTGGTGCAGGCAGACCTTGCAAATATCGCCTCGGTCACGGAGGAGGAGCTTGCCCCGTATCTTGCCGCTGCCGTGGCGCACGGCGCGGGCTACGGCAGCTACGGCAGCTACCGGTACTACGTTACCCGCACCGGCGAAGGACTCAACATGGCGGTATTTCTGGATGGCTACCAGCAGCTGCGCTCTGTGGGGCTGGTGCTGCTGTGGAGCTTTGCTGCGGATGCTGCCTGCATTTTGCTGGTGGTAGTGCTGGTGGTGCTGCTCTCCCGCCGCGCCATCGACCCGGTGGTGCGCAGCGCTGAAAAGCAGAAACAGTTCATCACCGATGCCAGCCACGAGCTCAAGACCCCCATCACGGTCATTTCCACCTGTCTGCGCGTGCTGGAAATGGAGACCGGCAAACAGAAATGGATCGATAAAGCGCAGGCGCAGACCGAAAAGCTGACGGCACTGGTCAATGCGCTGGTCACCCTTTCCCGCATGGACGAGGGGGTCTCCCCGCTGAAGATGGAGCCGTTCCCCCTCAGCGAAGCAGTAGCGGACACCGCCGAGCCCTTCCGGGACCTTGCGCAGAGCAAGAGGCATGACCTTGTGCTGGATATCGCCCCTAATTTAACCTACAAGGGCGATGAGTATGCCATCCGGCAGCTGGTGAGCATTCTGCTGGACAACGCGGTCAAATACGCCCGGGCGGACAGCCCCATCACCCTGACGCTGGAAAAGACCCGGCGGGGCGTTACACTGCGCTGCCGCAACGGCAGCGACCCCATCCCGGAGGATACACTTGCAAAGCTGTTTGACCGCTTTTACCGTGCCGACCCCTCCCGCAACGCCGCCACCGGCGGCTTTGGCATCGGGCTGTCCATTGCCCGGGGCATTGCCGAAGCCCACAAAGGCAGCATCTGTGCCCGCATGGTGGGCGAGGAGGTGGAGTTTGCCGCAGAGCTGCGGTGAAGCATTTCTGCGGCACCGGGAGGATGTGCGGGCGTAAAATATCACTTTTTCAAAAAAGAGAACCGCCTCTTCCTTTCATAGTGCTCGCAATGAATCTCTCCCCACCTTATAGCCGGTGGCATCAATAACATTGCGGAGCGCATTTTCCTCCAGTGGTTCTTTTGAAAGGATCACCATAAAGGTACAAGATGTGTCATACTTTTCTCGCTTTACTTCAATAATTTTTCCAAAACCCTCTTGACGAATTCTGCATACAGTAATATTTTTCTTGTAAATCCCACCGCTCTTGTGGATTGGTTTGAAACCACCCACAAAATGTGGTCGTGTTCATTTTGAACACAGCCACAGAAAGTGGTTGGTTATCACCGTGAGACCCACCACTTCAGTAAGGGAAAGTCCGCAAAAGAATTTACCGCCCCGCAACACACCCGATCTATTTTGTCGCCGTTTCACCCGACAAAATCATCGCTGCGCTGCGTGGGCGGTATTTTTCTTTTAGGGAGCTGCACCTTGAAAATTTCATGAGCCGACCGAACGTGATACCGACTTTTCGTCAACGCCGCTGCACAAACAGGGGCAGGAACTTCGTTCGGAGCAAACGGTGACCCCATTACATGAGCAGAACAACCTCTACTTGTTTTTCGCGCCTTAACAATTCAGAAACAATTACCCAGAAACGGTTTTGAGCGCAACGGTAGAGGGCAAGAACCGTCCCGTGGCCACAAATTTTCAATTCTTGAAAATTTCTTGCCCATCCGGGACTTCACTTCTCAAACTCTTGCGAGTTTTCCAAGTAATCTTGTTGGGGTAGCGCTTGTCGGGGCAACGCCCCTCCATCTGCTGTCGCAGACCGCGCTGCCGCTTAAAAGCCCCACCGGGGCTTTCATTGCTCCGCTGCGCTTCGCAAACGCGGTCCCACCCCAAACCCTGCTCATCATTCGTGCTTTGCGACACGAATGGAACGGCGTGTCGTGCTTTACATAACTTCACCGAGGAGTTATCGAACAGACAGGAGGTACAATGACCAAAACGAATGTTCAACCGATTCCTAGCAATTCCCAGCACCACGACACGCCGAACAACAAAACGCACGTCATCAAGTTCCGTGTGACAGCGGAAGAAAAAACGTCACTGGAACTCACTTGCAAACTCCTAAATCTCTCCCTCTCCACTTTTATCCGCCGTGCCATCCACAACGTCAAGATCGAGAAAACAGTCATCGTTGCAGGCGGCGGCGAAGAAACCCTGACCGCTGTTTCCACTTTGCTTGCCCAGTGCAGCAAGGTGGGCGGAAACCTCAACCAGCTTGCAAGGCACTTCAATTCCGGCGGTGCGGACACCGAGCAGATCCGGGCGAAACTCCTTGACGAACTTGCAGACCTGACTGCATTCCGGCTCAGCGCCGAGAAAGTTCTGGGTGAACTGTATGGCAACGCTCAAGCATATCAGCTCTAAGAACTCGGACTACACCGCCATCGAAACGTACCTCGTTTACCAGCACGACGCGTTCACCGGGAAGCAACTTTTGGATGAACAGGGCAAGCCGAAGCTGCGGGATTCGTACGTCCTCGATACACTTGAGTGCGGCGATTTCTCGTTTGCAACAGCCTGTCTGCTGGCAAACCGCAAGTATGGTAAGAACACCCAGCATGGTGATATTAAGAGCCATCAGTATATCATCAGCTTCGACCCACGAGATGCAGCCGACAACAGCTTGACCATGGAAAAGGCACAGGCACTTGGCCTGAAATTCTGCGAAGAAAACTTCCCCGGTCATCCTGCCATCGTCTGCACTCACCCGGATGGACACAACCATTCGGGAAACATCCATGTCCACATCGTGATCGGCAGCGTCCGAACACGAGAAGTGGAGCGTAAGCCCTATATGCAGAAGCCCCGCGATTGGCGTGAGGGTATGAAGCACTCCAGCACAGCCCAGACCATGCGACACCTCCGTGTCGAGGTCATGGAGCTGTGCGAGGGTGCCGGACTGTACCAGATTGACCTGCTCAACGGCTCGAAGGAGCGCGTGAGCGAAGCTGAGTATTGGGTGCGCAGACGCGGCCAGTTGAAACTTGACCGTGAAAATGCAGCCCTTACCGAAACTGGACAGCAGCCCAAGCAGAAGAGGTTTGAAACCGTAAAAGATACCCTGCGGAAACAGATTTCTTCGGTGTTGTACCGTGCTACCAGCTTTGAAGATTTTTCCGACAGGCTCTTGCAGCAGTACGGCATTGCCGTCAAGGAAAGTCGCGGATGCCTAAGTTATCTGCCTGCTGGAAGAACAAAGTTCATCCGAGCGAAACATCTCGGTGACAAGTTCGATAAGGCAGCAGTGCTTGCCACGTTGCAGGCAAACACCGAGCGCAAGCCCAAGGCGCAGTTCAAGCAGAATACCATCGGGAAACTGATTGACATTCAGGCAAAGCTGGCCGCGGGCAAGGGCACAGGCTATGAGCGTTGGGCAAAGAAGTACAACCTCAAAGCCATGGCACAAACTCTGATCCTCTTGCAGGAGAAAGATTTGCTCAACGAGGATGATCTGAACCAGCGCATCGCTGAACTGGAAACCAAGTATCACGACTCGCTGGCGGTGGTGAAAGACCTCGAAGGTCGCATGAAATTCAGCAAAGAGCTGCGCTATCACATCGCAGCCTACACCAGCACCAAGAATGTTGCACAGCAGTTAAAGACTGCCAAACGACCCGCAGCCTTTGAGGAACAGCATCGTGCAGAGCTGACAGCGTACCGGGCGGCAGCAGCCTATTTCAAGGCAAACAACCTCACCAAGCTGCCCAGCCCGAAAAAGCTGGAAGCCGAGTATGCGCAGCTGGCATCCGAAAAGGCAAAGTTCTACGAGCAGTACAAGGAATCTAAAGAGGAACTGCTCAAACTGAAAACCGCAAAGCAGAATGTTGCGTCCTTTTTCCGGGAGGAAGAACAGACGCAGCAGGAGAGATAAAGGAGTGTGCGTATGATCAATCTGAAAATCGACCCGGAGTTTCAGTCTCAGATTCCCCCTCTGACCGATGATGAATTTAAGCAGCTTGAAGAAAATATCTTGAAAGAAGGCAAGCTGATTTCTCCTTTGATTGTCTGGGGTAATACCCTTGTTGACGGCCACAATCGTTATGAAATCGTTCAGGAGCATCCCGAAATCTCTTTCTCCACCATGCCGCTCCCGTTTGAAAGCAGAGAAGAAGTCCTCGCATGGATCTGCAAGAATCAGCTGGGGCGGCGTAATCTCACGCCGGAGCAGAAGAAGTTCCTCATTGGAAAACAGTACAGTGTGGAGCATCGAAAGCCCGGTGGAAACGGCAACAACCAGCACACGGCTGCTTCCAAGAAAACCGCCCCGGAGGAATTGTGTCAAATTGACACAATTCCTCCCACTGCCTCAGAAGCAAGCGTTCGTAAGCAGATCGCAGAGCGGAACAATGTCAGCGAATCCTACGTTGCCCGTTCTGAAAAGTTCATGCGGGGCGTAGAGATCATGGAGCAGATGATGCCCGGTACAAAAGAAAAGATCCTGTCCGGGCAATTCAAAGTCCGTGATGCCGATATGCACCGCCTCGCCAGAGCTGATTTTCCGAACCGTAAGCAGATCGTGCACGAGATTCTGCCCCCGGAAGACCGTCCCGCTCCGCAGTCGAGCTACTCACACTACTCTGGAATCAACTACTCCGCGCTGGAAGTCGCCGTCCGGCGGATTCAGCAGGACTTTGATTTTTTGATGAGATACTTGCCTAAGCTACCGGACGATTCCTACGCCAAAACTGAAACGCTAAAAATCCTCAAGCAGCACAAAGCGTATATGGCACAGTTTGAAGAAATGCTGAACGATAAAGAAATCGCATAACGACAGGCACTTGTAAGCCATCAACAAGCCACCAGCCGCAAGAGCAGGGCGGAAAGCATCCGCGCCCTTGCGCCTGATAAAAATTGGAACTTTGATTTTCTCGCCCGAATTTGCCACGGTGGGACGATCAAAGGAGCGTGCGTTTGAACAAAAAGAAAAAGTCCACAAACACTTCCCCCTACCCCGATGAAGTCATCGACCGTCTGGCACGGGCATTCTACCCGGCCATCCTTGCCTGTTGGAACAGCGAGGAAGGCCAAAGAGAATTTGCTGCGTGGCAGGCGGAGCAGGCTCATCATGCAAACAACGAAAAACAGGAAGTTCCCGTCGGGGAACTCCCTGCCTTACTTATCGCATGTGGATTTTTGCAGGGTGCGTCCGGCAGGGCGCACCCTGTTTTTTATTAATAGAATGTCCGAACCGGTTTGAGCCAAATTTCTTCCAGCGTATGCAAAATGCTGATCGAAGAATATGGAGAAAATGTTCATTTGAATTTGGCTGTTTTGCAGCTTGAATGCATCGGAGGAAAATGATATAGTCATAATAATAGAAAGGCATTGTGTATCGCCAAATTGCAATATAATCCGACATAGATGGAAAAGAAAGGAACATCAGGATGGGGCTTGGACAAGAACGATTCGTGGCACTTGCTGCTGAATTTCAGGGAAGTCTGCAACGCAGAAATGCAATCCTTTTCCTCGGGAGAGGCGTGGACGATGAAACAGCGAAACAGATCGTAAGCTCTTATGAATGGAGGATGCTCGTTACCAGCCGAGAGACAGTCCCGATGGAAGAGAAACCAAACCTCCATACGATGCGCTATAAGACCAAAGCGGAGATCACAGCTGCAAATCTGTGGAAGAAGGATGAGTTCCCGATCGTATCACTCTGGGAAACGCATACTCCGTTGGGTGAAGATGCGCTGCAGCAGCTGGAATGTACCGGGCAGAGTGCGGAAGAATACCGCAGGAAGACGGCATCGGACATTCTGGAGCAGCTGTGCAGGCTGCTGGATGGGCAGCATGTTCTAGTCGTTGCCGGCTACCAGCCGACAGCGGGCGATGATATGCCCTATACTGCTTTTGCAAGCGTTATTTATGAGAGGGATATCCCGGCAGGAAGTCTCCAGTTCTGGAATGAACCCGAGACGGAAACGCCGCTCAAAAAATTAGCGGAAGCGAAAAATGCGGCTTATCACACGGAAGATCTGGCACAGGTGCTGGCCGCACTAAATAGTCTGGACGACACGGAAGATCAGACGGCCGGGTCGGAAGAAGAGCTGCTCCAGATCTTTTATAAAAATGGAAAAAGCTGTTCTGTCCCGAGCCGGGAACTGCTGCCGTATCGGAAGATTGCGGCTCTTTTAACGGAGCAGATGGTCTTTTCGATCCAGCCGTTCGGAAAAGTAGTACAGGCAAAATGGTTCTACAATTTCCTGATCAAAAGCCCTTCGGACGGCCCGCAGTGGTATGGCTATCTGAAACGATCCAATTACCATCTGAACCGTGAATTTGAAGCGGCACTGTACTATGCCATAAAGCGAGAACTGGACGGAGAATCGATTGTCGGGAGCCAAAAAGATATGCCGGTGATCCTGAGCGGTGCTCCGGGCAGCAGCAAAAGCGTGGCGCTGGCAGCGCTGGCTTTCAGGATCTACAACGAGCACCAGAACCCGGTCATTTTTATCGACAACGATACGCTGTTGTTTTCGGACCAGAGCGCCGAACGTACCGCACTGCTGGAATTGATGGAACAGGTGGATGCCTGCAAGGGAGATGCGCGAATCCTTCTGATTTGGGACTGCTCTTCGTACCAGAATGTCACCTCCAAGGCACAGCAGCTTTCCCGTATGCTGACAAATCGGGGGCGGCGCTTTGTTCTGGTGTGCAGTGCGTACGAAATGTCTGCCGATGGCACGGAAAAACGAAGAGGATATGCGTTTGTCCCCGGAGAAAAAGCACATTTTGCGCTATGCGGGGAAGGCACGCCGCAGATGTTCGTGGAAAATGGCTGCTGCTATATCACCACGACGCGGGAAATGAACGAAAAGGAAAAAGTGGGCTTCTGGCATATCATCCATGATTTCTCTGGGATCGACCGCGAGCAGCTGAACAGCGCAAAAGCCGGGCTAAAAGATCAGCCGGATATTTTCCAGTGCTTTTACCAGATGGTCGGTCTAATGCGTCCCAAGCTGGAAAATGCCCTTGGACGGGAAGAGATGATCGTCAGCGAATATGTCCGGAAGCAGCTTGAAGAGGTCTTTCAGGAAAAAGTTACACTTGGCCCGATCGCACAGGCGCTGCTGGATGCTGGACTTTCCAGAGAAGAAGTGGAACAGGTCCGTCAGCAGATGGAACTGGGAGTAAAAGAAACCGCCAAGGAGTATGATCTGGAAAAATTCAATACCTGCATTGCACTCTTTGGACGATTCAAATTGAGTGTCCCATATCCGGTGGCACTGTGGATGCTGCGCCGGGATTATGACTACACTGAAAAACCGATCGACCCGGAGCTTTACAACGTACTGACTTCTCAGATCCCATGGCTGCATTATGGGGAAATGGACAATAGCCCGAACTATGCCTTCCGGTTCCGGAACGCATTGGAAGCAGAGATATTTCTGGAGCGGAACGGTGTGAGCGCAGACCGACAGGTCGGCGTTCTGTGCGAGATCATGGAGCTGTATCAGGAACGATGGGAAGAAGTAGATTCCTCTTTTGCGCGGGAGCTGCAGCAGTTCATCCGTTTGATAGGCCCCAATTCCCGTTACACCGCGTTCCGGGAAAATGGAGAAAAGAAATACGAGCACGATGCGATTCTGCGGCAGAGCGAAACGATCATTCAGGCACTGAAAAAGCTGTGCGGTGCGTTCCCGGATCAGGACGCCGGCTTTGCGACCCTTCTGGTGACGTTTACGCGCGAGTATTACGGAAGAAAATGGGATGATCTGTACCGGGAAGACTTAGATGCTCACTCCGAGGAATGTTATCAAAAGCGGATAAAGAAATTGTTCGATACGATTGCATACGCCAGCAACCGGAGCGAGAAGCTGGAGCGGCTGATCGAAGAGACGAGCGGAGGAGAAAAGAAATATTTGTCCGATCAGAAAAACGGACTTATCGTAGAAACGACACGCTGCAATATATGGCTGTGCAAAAACGAACGGGAATACTTTGAGCGATTTGGCGGGGAAGGTAAGAAACGGTCCCGCCTGAACTACGAGGATGTTTATCAGAAGCTCTATAAAGCGATCCTTGCCTCCCCGGAAAACGGCCATATTTACAATGCCCTGTTCGATGCGTTTGAGGAGGTCTATCAATACGGTGAGCTCAGCAGCAGACAGAAGCTGGAATACCTGAGCAAGACCAAAATGATCTCGGATGACTGTTTCAGTCAGGACATCCAGAATCGCGGTGCAGATGACCATGATGAACTTCGTGAGCATATCCTCCGTATCCAGCAGTTTGCTGCAGATTATAAAGTCACCATCGAAGATGTGCAGCAGGACAGGATGAATCCAGAGTTTGCAAAGCTGTATCACGATATGATCGAAGCCAATCAGCCTATGGCCGTGACTTTCGTCTGCCAGCAGGAGCTGGATCGGGCGGGCATTACCGGCGCATATAGTTCGAAAGGCGATATGGAACTTGACGCGAAGCAGCGCGCTGTTTGTCGGAGAGTCGCCGATTTCATGATGGAAGGCGTAAACCGTGCCTGCATTCAGGGCAACTACTTTGCGATGAGCCTGCTTCTGCGCGTTGTCTGGATGAGCAGTACCGGTCGTAGACTTACAGGAACAGAAGGGCAGCGGATCCAGCTGAATGCAGAGCAGTGGGAAGAACTGCGGCGCATCAGTCAGCAGTGCTGCACCACAGCACAAAATGGCACGGTAGGAAACGGTGCCAACCCACTGTTTACGCTGGTCTATGCGCTGGCAGAATTGCAATGTACTGGGAATTTCAAAAAATGTAGCGACATCATCCAGAGCATCGGGACGGAGCGATTTATAACTTCCTTCAGGATGCGAGTCCCGTTCATCTATTGCGACCAGAAGGGGCCGTTCCATTATAAAGGCACGATCGAAAAGATGGAGGGACGGACATTCTGGCTCCGTCTGGAAGATTGTGACGCATATCTGAGCAACAGGGTCCGTTATCGTGCCGCAGCATACGACCGCCCCAGAGAGAACGAGTACCTGCAGAGGCTAATCCTAGGCATTGGGTATAATGGTTTTTCTGCCTACAAGGACAATGGCACGGAACGGAGGTAAACAGGGATGGAAATGGAAAGTATGCTTTTTTCAAACGTCCCTGCGGAAAAGCTGAATCAGCAGGTGAGGGAAAAAATCGCGGACCATCTCTTTTTGATCTGCCATTACAATCCATGCAGCAATGTCTTTGCAGAGGATGCAAAGTTTATAGCCGGATGTCTAAACCTGTACAAGGCGACAGTAGACAGCAGCTGCATGATCCGCAGAATGGAAAAAACAGACTGGTTCTCCGGCGCTTTTTGCAAGGATGCCGGTGCTCTGCGTGCCTGCATGGCAAAGATCCAGATATTACGGGCCGTCTGGGCACACGATCAGGCTAAGGAGATGGACGACAGCGCAGAGCAGGACTACTGCCAATGGGTAAGAAACATCCTGAAAAAGGACTCACCGGAAAGTCAGAAAGATTATTCTGTGCTTCTTCATGAGCTGGAACTGCTGGGAAATCGGCTATATACGGTATTGGAAAGCTATATCCAGCATCTTGCGACATACAAGAACCGTCCGCAACTCATTCAGGAATGGGAGCAGGAGACGTACAACTGGTATTCCAAAAAAACTGCCATTTTTCGGAATCAGTTGTTTTCTTACGGCGCGGCAATATATCCGGACGATGCGAAAAGCATTCGATACCGTGTCGCAGAACGGATCCAGGAGTATTACACAAATGAAAAAAAACTTGCAATGTTTGAAAGTCTCGTATCCGGCGGTATCGGGGCAGGAGCTGCGTTTGTCATAAAAGTTGATCAGATGCGTAAAAAAAGGGACGCCGCATATGCAAAAGTCCGCGCGGGAAGATGGACAAGCGCTGTACCATTCTGCTTTCTGGATATGTTTTTTGACGAGCTACCGGAAATCCTTTCTATAGAATTGCCAAAAATCAGGCAGCGCGATCAGTGCTCCCTGATGCCGGAGGAATTGTTGCAGCGTCAGATCAAAGAAATGCTGGATAACAAGCAGAAGGTGTAAACAAACCACACGCACTGATATGGATATGAAAAAGGGCTGTTGCAAATTAGCCTAAACAAAATGACATGGGATCCCTTGGAAGCGGGGTCCCATGTTTCTTTTTTTGTATGCTGAAAATGCCACGAAACAAACCATCATAACAAAGCTATCTCAAGCAGTGTCAACATACTTCAGGACTGGTCAGGCAAATAATTGACTATTTAATGACCAAGCAGATGTTTTTATTTGTAAGGTTCCTCCTGTTCTTCGATTTAACCCTTTAATCCGTGGCTCACAGCCGTATTTTCAAATATTCCTTCGGATTGCCGTTCAGAATCAAATCCGCATAGCCCAGCGGGTCATTGTAGATGAGGTAATCCAGTTCTGACCTCTGCGCCATGGTCACATCCAACGCATCCTCGACCCCGGTGCAATCGATAGAGATCTTTCTCCCGTCCCGGAGCAGCAGCTCCACACAGCCGGTGTCCATGTTGAATTTGCAGACTCTTTCATCGTACTTCATGTTTGTGTCCTTTCCGCCTTACGGCACCTTTACAGTTGTAATCTTTATGATATGGTCTTTTTTCTGATAAGGTTTCGGACACACAGCGGCTGGAAAAGAACCCTCGTTCTGCTTTCCGAAGAAAACAAAAAATCCGAACCCTTCTCCTATCGGAAAAAGTTCGGATTTTGTTGTTGTGGTGCACCTCCAGGGACTCGAACCCTGGGCCCACTGATTAAGAGATCAAACCTCCGGTTCGTCTCAATTTATGGAAGTTTCGAGCCATCGTTATTTTTAATCAAAACAACGTGATTTTTCACCCGGTAATTTCTGCACCCTTTGTCGGATTTTGCAACGAAAAGCACCCTCTGCACGTTTTGAAACTGTGCAAAATCCGTGCAGAAACCGTGCACTTACTCTCCGACAAATTAAAAATCACCCTATCCCCACCGGCTTGACGACATTGGTTTGAGTGGCCGCTCACCAAAATCAAGTCTAGGAGAATACTACTATGATGAAACTGCTTTCCTGCCACTATAATATGGACACCAACCGGGTGGAATCTCGGTTCACGAATTGCACTATGCTGCATAAAGCAATGGATGCCTCCCTCTAAATTCAGGGAAGCATCCATGATGGAAGTCTAATGATTCAATTTTGTCCTAGTGTCCAAAAAAACGGGCACATATCACCACCGGAGGGCTGTTTTTGTTATCCTAAATCTTCGCCGTTGGTGGCAATGACCTTCTGATACCAGTAGAAGCTGTCCTTCTTTTCGCGGCTCAGATCCCCCGTGCCGTCGTCAAACTTGTTGACGTAGATGAAGCCATAGCGCTTTGCCATCTCACCGGTGGAGGCACTCACCAGATCGATGCAGCCCCAGGGGGTGTAGCCCATCAGGTCTACACCGTCCTTTACAGCCTCGGCCATCTGCTCGATGTGGGCCCGCAGGTAGTCGATGCGGTAGCTGTCGTGCACCTTGCCGTCCTCGCCCTTCACGTCATAAGCACCCAGACCGTTCTCCACCACCATCAGGGGGATGTGGTAGCGGTCATAGATCTCGTTCAGGCTGTAGCGCAAACCAATGGGGTCGATTTGCCAGCCCCAGTCGGAAGCCTTCAGGTAGGGATTCTTCTTTCCGGCAACGATGTTGCCGCCCACATCATCGGCATCCTTGTGGGTGGTGATGCAGTTGGACATATAGTAGCTGAAGGTGTAGAAATCGACAGTACCGGCCTTCAGGATGGCAGCATCCTCCGGCTCCTGCCGGATGGTGATGTTATTCTCGGCAAAATAGCGCTTCATGTAGGAAGGATACTCGCCGCGGACATGCATATCAGAGCAGAACCAGTTGCTGATCTGCATGGCCTTCTGGTTGGCGATCTCGTCGGCCGGGTCGCAGGTCAGTGCATAGCTGGTGATAAAGCAGATCATGCAGCCCATCTTGAACTGAGGGTAGTGGTCGTGGGCATACCGAACAACCTCTGCACTGGCCACAAACTGGTGATGCAGCGCCTGAAAGCGCTCCTGCTTGTTGTCCGGCACCTTGTCGGTAGGGCCTTCAAAGCCCCGGATGGTGCCTGTTTCCAGGATCGCGCCCATCGGCATGGTGCCACAGTTGATCTCGTTGAAGGTCAGCCAGTACTTGACCTTATCCTTGTACCGCTCAAAAATGGCCTTGCAGTAGTTCATATAGAACTCGATGAGTTCCCGGCTGGCCCAGCCGTTGTATTTTTCCACCAGCGCATAGGGCAGCTCGTAGTGGCTGATGGTGACCAGCGGCTCGATGCCGTGCTTCTTGCAGCAGTCAAAGACCTTGTCATAGAATTCAAGGCCCTTCTCGTTCGGCTCGGCCTCCATGCCGGTGGGGAAAATGCGGGTCCAGTTGATGGAGGTTCGGAAGGTCTTGAAGCCCATCTCGGCGAAGAGAGCAATGTCATCCTCGTAGTGGTGGTAGAAGTCGATGGCCTCATGGCTGGGATACCGCCGGTCGGAGCGGACAGCAGTTGTCACCCATTTCGGGCTGGTGTAAGAGCCATTGGTGCACAGGTCAGGGACACTGGGGCCTTTGCCATCCACATCCCATGCGCCCTCGAACTGGTTGGCTGCACAAGCACCGCCCCACAGGAAATCATCACGGAAAACGCTCATAAGTTTCTTCTCCTATTCTATTTTGTTCTGGTTCAGGCGGGGTTCTGTTCAAAGAACAGCTTCAGGGCACCGATCATGTTGGCATCGTTGCCATAGTGGCAGCGCACCAACTCCGGCTCCAGCATGGGAAGCACCGGGCAGCGCGCAAACAGGCTGTCCAGCTCGGTCTGAATGGCAGGCAGCAGGGCCTCTGCCGCACTGATGCCGCCACCAATGGCAACGCGCTCCACATCCAGCACGCTTTGCAGGCTGACGATTCCAATGGCCACCCGCCGGGTAAACACTTTTAAGGCCCGCTGTGCCTCCGGTTCCCCGGCATTGTAAGCCGCAAAGATCTCCTCTCCGGTGGGCAACGGGCCCTGCAGCGACAGTTTCTTCTGCCGGGCATATTCCCGGATCAAACCTGTCGCCGAGGCGGCGCCTGCCCACAGGGGTGCATCCGAGAAAGTTTCCACCTTGTCCAGCTCAAAGGTTTCTGTCTCCATGGCTGCCATATTGGAAACAAGGCAGCTGACTTCCCCTGCTGCGGCGTGAGCGCCCATCAGCACCTTCCCGTTCAGGATGATGCCGCCGCCGATGCCGGTGCCCAGCACCAGCACAAGGCCATTCTCCACACCGGCCAGCGCACCGGTCCAACCCTCCGCTGCTGCGGCACACTTGCCATCGTTGGCGATGGTCACCGGCACGCCCAGCCGTGCCTCTACCTGCGAAGCAAAGGGCTGCTCCCACATAAAGGCACTGAGCATTCCACCGGTATGGGCGATGCCGTTTCTGGTATCGATGCGGCCCGGCATAGAGATGGCACAGCCCACAAACTGTCCCTGAAGGGGAGCGGCAAAGCCCTCGATGACCGCCAGAAGGTCATCCATATTCGTCAGCGGTGTCGGAACCTTTCCACCAGAGATTTTCCGGGCCTGTTCATCGGCCAGGCTGTACTTGATGAAGGTTCCGCCGATGTCGATCAAAAGATACTGTTTCATCTTATCTCCTGCTTTCTGTTGGTTGTTTTCAGACTCATGCAAAGCCCAACGCGGCATCCAGGCTGAGCATCACTGGCAGCGTGATCAGTGACAGCAGAGTGCTCAGACAGACCATCTGCACAGCGTAGGAAGAATCCAGCCCCAGACGCTGGGCATATACCGCGATGTTGCTGCCGATGGGAGCCGCATTCACAATGATGAGCACCGTTCCAATCTGCCGCCATCCGACTGGAAGAAGCATCAGACAGACGATCGTCAGCAGTGGGATTACCACCAGCCGTACCGCTGAAAGGGTGTAGAGCCGGGGGCGGGTAAAGATGGCTTTGAGGTCGGTCCTGGCCAGATAGACCCCCAGCACGATCATGGCAAGCGGAGCGTTCATGCCTGCAATGGCCCCCATGGGGGTGCGGAGGAACTGCGGCACCGGGATGCGGCAGAAGTAGAGCACCACACCGCCCAACAGGGAGAGCACCAGCGGATTTTTGAGCACTGCCCCCAGTTGGATGTACTTTTTGTCCCCGGAAAGCTTTGCCTGGCCGTAGGTCCACTGCAAAGCATTCAGCAGGGCCACAAAGCCTGCTGCGTAGAACACAACTTCTCCACCCAGCACTGCTGTGACCAGCGGAAGTCCCATGAACCCGGCATTGGAAAAAGCCACACCGATCTGCGCCATGGGGTCTTTGAGGAAAAAGAGCCACGACACCGCCATGGAGAGCAGCAGCATCCCGGCACCTGCCGCAATGCTGACAGCCAATTCCACAGCTCCCTTTGCCGAATACTCAATACAAAATGATTTTAGCACAACACAGGGCAGCACGCAGTATAACAGCAGGTGAGCCAGTGCCTTGCTGCCCTCCTGGGTGATTAGTCCGGTACGATAAAGCACATAACCTATGATGAGATAGAGGAACATCAGAAGGATCTGACCCAGAACAACACCAAAGACTCCGGTCATTGCTTTTCTCCCTGTTCTTCTCCGATTTTGCGCAGCAGCGGCAGCAGAACATCCATCACAGGGCGGTAGCCGTTGGCATACAGGTGCATTCCCTCAATGGTGTACTCCGCTTTCAGATTTCCGGCAGCATCGTACAGGTCCTTGTTCGGGTCGAGGAATTCCGCCCCGTATTTCCGGGCCAGCGCCTGCACGCCCTCGCTTGCCTCCCGGATGCGCTCATTGGTGCGCCAGTGGAAGCATTCGATCAGGCCCGGGTCTTCGGCCACGGTGGGGTTTACCGGATAATAGGCCAGCAGGTAGAGCTTTGTTTCGGGCAGTTTTTTCCGGATCTGCTGCACAATCTCCTCATACCGGCCCAGCATGGCGGCGCGGTCGTAGTCCGGGCCGTTCAGGTCATTGGTGCCGATGTTCAGGAACAGGTGCGCAGGCTGCAGTTCAAGGATGCACTCGTCCATGGCCTCCAGCAGCTCGGTGGTGGTAAAGCCGCCGATGCCCCGGTTGTACAGGGTACAGTGCAGATTATCGTCCTGCAAAAACTCATACAGCGGAAACTGTTCCATCAGGCTGGAGCCGGCAAACACCACCGCTCCTTTCTTTGCATAAGGATTCAGACGACGGAACCGCTCCCGCTTGATTTGCTTTTCCCTCTGGCTCTCTTGTTGCCGCAGTTCGTTCAGAAGGACATTTCGTTCCTGTTCCGTCATGGTCTTGGTTCCTTTCTCTCAGTTCTCGTGCAGGGGCAGTTCTACAAAGCTGCCCTCCCCCAGCAAGATTTTCTGGTGGGCGGTGCGGGTCTTTCCCTGTTCAGACCAGACTCCTGCGTAATTGCTGTGAACGGCATACTGCGGGAAGTCGGAAGAAGAGACATCCAGCCGCAGGCAGCTGCCTGGCTGTACCGTCCAGTTCATATCCCACATCTCCACACAGACCTTTACTGTCTGGCCAGGAGTATAGGTCTGCCCCTCCGGCAAATCTGCCGCAATGGTGGTGATGCCGCCCCGGATGTTATAGGCCCTTCCGTCCGGAAACACCTCCATCAGCTTGGCAGTGAAGGCAGTATCATCCACATCGGTCGAGACATTCAGGTGCACCTTGATTTGTCCACAAATGGGCATTGCTTTTTCCAGCGGAGCGCTGACGAAGCTGACCACATCGGGCCGATAGTCCGGCTCCGGCTGCAGCAGGCTGCCTGCCTCGGCAATGGTGGTCAGAACGCTTTCTGCGCCATGGCTGGGCACGGGGGTCTCCGGGTCATATACAAAGGTGCGCTTCCCTTCTGCCGACTCGGCATTCAGAGTTGTTTCACCCAGATAAAGTTTTTCGGTACGGCTCACGGGGGCAGGCCATGCCTCCAGCGTTTCCCAGCGGTCCTCCCGCATTACATAGGTGCGCACCCGCTTTTCCGGCTGTTTTTTCTGCTTCAGCAGCAGGTCGAACCATTCCAGCATCCGGTGGATGTCACCGTTTTCCAGATTGTGCTGCTCGCCCCACGCAATGCAGGGCTGGGACATATGATTCCAGCAGCCGATATCCAGCCAGCTGTGCTCTTTGGTCTCAGGGGCCAGAGAGGCATAAGTGTTGATGGCACTGCCAAAATGGTGATCGTACCATGCATCGATGATATACACCGGAACCTTGGTATTTCCGGGCACATCGGCTAACAGCTTCCACCAGCCCTGTTGCCAGTAGGCATCTGTGCGGCTGGTGGCGTGGATCCAGTCCTGATACCAGTCCAGCGTTCCACCCCACAGCGCTTCATCCACCTTGTCGTGGGGACGGAAGCGGCAGCTTTCCAGATAGTCCGCTGTGACCGGATGGCCTGCATTCTGCATTGCCCAGCCAGTCAGCACATCGTGGCGGAACAGCCCCTTTTCATAAACCGATTTGTAACGGTCGGTGCCATAGACCGTCAGCATCATTCCCTTGACCTTGGGTGGAACGATATCTGCAATGGCCCAGCCGGTCAGGGCCAGATAGCTGGCTCCGAAATAGCCGATGCTCTCTGCCCAGGGCTGGTCGTTGAGCCACTGCAGGGTATCGCGGCCATCCGGGCGCTCATTGACGTTGGGTTCCCAATGTCCCTCGCTCTTGCCCGTGCCGCGGCAGGTCTGGACCACATAGCCGTAGCCCCGGCGGGTCAGTTCTTCACCGTTGATCTCATACAGCGGCTGCTGATTGGGATAGCAGCTGCGCTGGATCAGCACAGGGAACTGTGCAAGCCCATCCGGTTTGAAGATCTCGGTATAGAGCCTCACTCCGTCCTGCATAGGCAGCATCAGCTCCTCCCGGCGGCAGCCATAGACCGGGCCGTCGTAGGGTATACTGGTATATTCCTGCCGGTAGCTCTCCTGCGCCTGCCGCATCATCTCTTCCATCTCACGCTGCTTCTGCTCGGCAGCTGTCTTTTTTTCTTCCTCCGTCATTGATTTTCCCGCCTTTCCGTGTTCTCAAAAGTGTGTGCAACTGACAAAGTGGCCGGGTTCCACTTCCTTCAAAGGAATATCCCTGCCGCGGCAGGCATCTGTTGCATAGGGGCAGCGGGCCGCAAAACGGCAGCCGGGAGCTGGGTCCACAGGGCTTGTCAGTTCGCCGCGCATGACCTCGGTGGAAAGCTTTTTGGCCTTCAGGCTGGGGATGGGCACAGCATCCAGCAGACCCTTGGTATAGGGGTGGAGCGGATTCTTGAACAGATCCTCGGTCTTGGCATATTCCACACACTGGCCCAGATACATGACCATGATCTCGTGGCTGATGTGCTTGACCACGCTCAGATCGTGGGTGATAAAGACATAGGTCAGCTTTTTCTCATCCTGCAGATCCATCAGCAGATTCAGGATCTGTGCCTGAATGGAAACGTCCAGTGCAGAGACCGGCTCGTCGCAGATGATGAACTCCGGGTCCATGGCCAATGCGCGGCCGATGCCGATGCGCTGGCGGCGGCCGCCGTCCAGCTCGTGGCTGAAACTCTCTGCATAACGCTCATCCAGACCAACGGTCTCCATGATCTCGGCGATGCGGGCATCGTATTCGTCACGGTTTTTGCAGGCTTTATAGATCTTCAGCGGTTCTCCGATCAGTTCCTTCACGCTCTTGCGGGGATCCAGCGAACCGGACGGATCCTGGAAGATCATCTGCATCCGGGCACGGATGGGCTTGAGTTCCTTGGCATTCAGTTTGGTGATGTCGGTGCCGTCGTAGATGATCTGACCATCGGTAACATCATAGAGCCGCAGCAGCAGGCGGCCCAGCGTGGACTTGCCGCAGCCGGACTCGCCCACCACGCCCAGTGTGGTGCCGCGCTTGATCTTGAAGTTCACGCCGTCTACCGCATGGAGCTGGCTGTTTGCGCCGACTTTGAAGTATTTTTTGAGGTTCTTTGCCTCGATCAAAACCTTTTCTTCCATTGTCATTTCCTCCCGGCTCAGGTGTTGGACTGCGGCGGATCAAACCGGCAGCAGCGGATGAAGTGGCCCGGTGTGACCTCCCGCATCTTCTGGGCCTTTTTGCAGGCTGCAGTGGCATATTTGCAGCGGTCAGCAAAGCGGCAGCCCTCGATCTTCTGGGTGGGGTCAGCCATCATCCCCTCAATGGCCTCCAGACGCTTGGTGTTCTCATCCAGCTTGGGAATGGCGTTGAACAGCCCCTGGGTGTAAGGGTGGCGCTGCGTGGTCTCAAAGATATCCTCTGCTGTGCCGTACTCGATGGCCTCACCGGCGTACATGACCATGACCTTTTCGCAGGTCTGGGCCACAACACCCAGATCGTGGGTAATGAGGATCATGGCGGTGTTCAGCCGCTTCTGCAGTTCGTTGATCAGGCCCAGCATCTGGGCCTGAATGGTCACATCCAGTGCAGTGGTGGGTTCGTCGGCAAGGATCAGCTTCGGCTCACAGGCCAGCGCAATGGCAATGACGATGCGCTGCTTCATGCCGCCGGAAAACTGATGGGGGTACTCCACCTTGCGCTTTGCAGGGATGCCCACCAACTCCATCATCTCGTCCACACGGGCTTCCAGTTGAGCAGTGCTCTGCTCCGGATGATGGATCTTCAGCACCTCCATGATCTGGGCTCCCACGGTCATCACCGGGTTCAGGGCAGACATGGGATCCTGAAAGATCATGGATACTACACTGCCGCGCATGGCACGGATCTTTTCCTCGGGAGCATTCAGCATATCCACACCGTCCAGCTTGATGGAGCCGTCGGTCACAAAACCGATGCCTTCCGGCAGAAGCTGGATGACGCTCAGGGCTGTGGTGGTCTTACCGGCACCGGTCTCTCCCACCAGACCCAGCGTCTCGCCGTAGTTCAGATCCAAGTCCAGACCATTGACGGCGTAGACGGTGGAAATTTCGGTATCATATTCAATGCTCAGGTTTTTGACTTCCAGCAGCTTGTCGCTCATTTCAGGCCACCTCTTTCACATTCTTGGTGCGCTTTGCGCGCTTGGTCTTTTTGCCGCTGCCCAATGTGCCGCGCAGCTTCGGGTCGAGGGCATCGCGCAGAGCGTCGCCGCACATATTGAAGCAGAGCACCACAATGATGATCGCAATGCCGGGAGCAATGGCAATGATGGGCTGGGTGGACAGGTACTTATAGCCGCCGCTGACCATTGCGCCCCAGCTGGGAGTCGGGGGCGTGATACCCATGCCCAGGAAGCTCAGGTTCGCTTCGGCCAGAATAGCACCACCCAGGCTGGCGGTCATGCTGACGATGTTGACGGACAGGCAGTTGGGGAACACATGCACCAGTGTGTTGCGGATCCGGGATGCACCGCACAGGGTACCGGCGGTGACATAATCGGCATTGCGGACGCTCAGCACCTGACCGCGGGTAACACGGGCGTAGCCGGGTACCATCGATATGCCGATGGCCAGGCAGACATTGCCCAGGCCCTGACCCAGGATCGCGCCCAGAAACATAGCCAGGATCAGCATGGGCACGGCCATCATGGCATCCATGACACGCATGATGAAGGCATCCACCACGCCGCCTGCCATGCCGGCGATCAGGCCCAGTGCCATGCCGATGACACTGGATATGACCACGGCCACGATACCGACCGTAAAGGAGATGCGGGCACCATAGATGATGCGGCTCAGAACATCACGGCCATTGGAGTCAGTGCCCAGCCAGTGCTCGGCAGAGCAGCCCTTCAGAACATTGTAAAGATCATCCTTGTTGGGATTATAGGGAGCAATCACCGGAGCAAAGATGGCGATGAGCACCATAATGAGAAGCAAAATTGCGCAGACCACGATGATCTTGCGGCTGAACATGACCTGGAACACGCGGGAGGACGTGATACACTCCAGCAGACCCTTCTTTTTTGTCTTGTTTTCCACAGTTCATTCCTCCTTTTAGCGGGTGCGGGGATCGATGATGCCGTACAGAATATCGACCACGAGGTTGCAGATGGCAACAAAGACGGAGATGATGAGCACACCGTTCGCCACCAGCATGAAGTCACGGTTGCTGATGCCGTTCATCATCACGCTGCCAAGACCCGGGATGACGAACAGGCTCTCGATCAGGACGGTAGAGCCCACCATGGAACCCAGACGCATTCCCATGGTGGTGACGATGGGGATCATGGAATTGCGCAACTGATGCCTGAAGGTAACATCCTTCTTGGAAACGCCTTTGGCACGGGCGGTGGTCACATAATCCTGCCGCATGACTTCCAGCATGGAGGAGCGAGTCAGCCGGACAAAACCAGCGTTGACACCCAGACTCAGCACAATGATGGGCATGATCATGTGGCTGAGCCAACCGCCAAAATCACGGGTGACGGGAACATAGCCGGAACTGGGCAGGACCCGCAGTTTGAGGGCAAACACCAGCATCCCCATCATACCCAGCCAGAACATGGGCATCGAGACACCGATGTTCGCAAAGAAGGAGATCACACTGTCAATGGCCTTGCCGCGGTTCTTGGCAGCAATGATGCCGAACAGGATACCGGTGATCGTTCCGATGATAAAAGCTGGGATCACCATGGTCAGGGTTGTTCCCAGACGGGGCAGGATGATGTCAGCGATCTCAGACTGATAGCTGATGGACTGGCCCATGGTTCCCCGGAACAGGCCGCCGATCCAGCTGAGATACTGGACGATGACCGGACGATCGAAACCATAAAGGTGGCGGTAATAGGCGATCTGCTCTTCGGTGGCGGTTGCCCCCAGATAGTTGGCTACGGGGTCGCCCGGAACCATCTGGATAAGGGCAAAGACGAACAGAGTGACAAGCAGGATGGTGATGCAGGATTGCACCACACGCTTGCCGATCATTTTGGCAAGGTTGTTCGATTTCATAGTTCGCTCCATTTCCTGTGGAACCTTTCTCCTTTTAAAACAAAATCCGGCGCAGTTGCCCGCGCCGGAATCTGCCGAAATAAGGAGAAACGTATTCCGGTCGTGATACACTAAGGTTGGTCTCTTACTTGTTCAGCCAGCAGGCGGACAGATCCCAGCAAGCAGTGAAGGCTTCGGTTGCGTGATCATCGATGACGTAATCGTACTTGTACATTGAGGACTTATTCACATACAGCACGCGGCCAAACAGGCAGGAGCCATCCTCGGCATCGTAGATCGCTGCCTGCAGCTCCTTTTCCAGCTTGTGCTTCTCATCAGGATCCATGCAGCGGCGGATCTTCTCCAGCATCTCCATTTCCTTGTCGGGATGCTGGATGCCCTTGGCGTAGTAAGCGCCGTTTTTGTCCAGATGACGACCCATGTACAGGCCCAGATCGGGAGCGATGGTTGCAAAGTGGAGCATCAGGCCCTCCCAGGTGCCATCCTTCATGTACTGGTTGTTGGTTGCGCCGTCCACCTGCTGGATGTTGCAGTGGATGCCTACCTCGTCCAGCATGTTGGCAATGGCCGTCAGCATATCGGACATGCCGCTGATGGTGATAATGTTGGTGGTAAAGCCATCGGCATAACCAGCCTCTGCCAGCAGGGACTTTGCCTTCTCCGGATCATAGGTGAAATGATTCAGGCTGTCATTGTAGGTGACGGAACCGGGAACTGCCCACTGGTCGGTCATCTGTGCCATGCCCATCAGGAATGCTGCGTTGATGGCATCCACATCGATGGCGTAGCACAGGGCGCGGCGGACGCGGGCATCGGCCCAGGGGCCGTCAATTGCACTGTTGGGGATCAGACCCAGACTCTCGACACCCATGCCGTTCTGGTTATCTTCCTTGACGTAGATGCCTGCACCGTCCAGCTGCTGCAGGATGGTGGGATTGGCCAGACCTACCCAGTACATATCGTACTCGTTGGCCTGGAAAGCAGTGTTTGCGGTACTGGACTCAGTGACAAGGGTCACCTCCACGGAATCCAGATAGGGCAGGCCCTCCTTCCAGTAATTCTCGTTCTTGGTATAGATGGCGTAGGCGTTGTTCTCGAACTCGCTCAGCTGGAAGGGGCCGGTGCCGCAGGTGGCGGCATCCAGGCTGCTGGGGTTTTCCAGTGCCTTGGGGCTCATGTAGTAGACGAAGAAGCCCACAGATTCCAGCGTGGAGGAGTTGGGCTCTGCCATCATCATCTTGATGTGGGTGTCATCAATGACCTCACAGGAAGCGATGTTTGCGGTCTCGGTACGGTTGTTGGCCTGATACTCCTCAATGTTGCGCTTGACGGCCTCTGCATTGAAAGGCTCACCGTCGGCGAAATTGACGTCCTCCCGCAGAGTCCAGGTAATGCTCAGCTCATCGGTGTTCACATCCCACTCCGTTGCCAGATTGGGGATCATATTGCCCTCGGCATCATAGCTGGTCAGGCTTTCATAAGAAAGCGTCAGGTAGTAAATGGCCGCATTGTTGGTGGCACGGGGGGTGTAACCGGGGGTGGCAATGGGGCTGGAATAGCACAGGCGCAGGGTGCCACCTGCCTTGGGCTCACCGATTGCTACTGCACTGGCAGCAGTGGAGCCAGCCGTGCCGGCTGCGGTGGAACTGGAAGAGCCGCCGCACGCGGCCAGTGTCAGGGCCGTTGCAGAAATGCCCATCGCCTTGAGGAAGTTCCGACGAGAGATACGTTTCATAGTGGTTTCTCCTTCTTGTCCTTCTTATTTTTGCGTTCATCTGCACGGTTCTGTGTCTGCCGTGCTTTTGTTGTATTTAGTTTAACGCACCGGGAGCTTTTCCAGCTACCAAAAAACCGAAACTAATTTTTCATTTTCCGTGTTCCTGTTCCGAGAGCTGCAGCATTTTTTCAAGTTTCCGACCTCTATTTTTCATTTTCAGAGGTTTCTTTTGTCAAAAACAAAAACAGGGCCGGTCTCCCAGCCCTGCCTGTTTCAATACAATGCGTTCAACCAGCTATCCAATGCGCTTTGTTTTGCCTGAAGGATTTCCTGTATCCCGGCCTGTTCCAGTTTTTCCAAAAACTCCGGGAGCGCCTCCTCCGAATCCAGATAGCCGCACATCAGCCCATTGTGATAGCTGTTCTTCAGTACCCGGCAGGCATCCAGCTTTGCGGCAACTGCACTGTTGTTGAAGTTGAACCCATAGGCCGGAGAGACCCTCTGCGGCTGCTCGTCTGTTTCCGGCATCAGTCCGCTGGCGTTGAGATACAGATTCTGCCACGGATGGAACTGTTCCTCTTTCCCATCTCCGTTCGCAAAGAGATCATAACAGGATGCATCCGTGTACAACAGTTCAAGAAGAGCCAGTGCCTCCCTGCGGTGGCTGTTGGTCACCGGCAGACACCAGCTCTCCACCGGGATGGAGCCGTTCTGAATGGTCGGTCCCAGCGGGATGGCAGTCAGCTCTGTGCCACAGGCCCGGGTGCAGCAGTCCAGTGAATCCCGGTTGAGCCGTGCAAAAAAGCCAAAGCTGTTGCCCAGCCGCATCCGATCGGTGGCCGGTTCATCCCGCAGGCTGGCATTCCGCAGGATCAATCCTTCCTGATACCACTGATGCATAGTTCTGCAAAGCCTGCTGTAAGCATCCGCGGCATACCAGTTGACAACGGTGGTGCCGCTTTCTTCAGTCAGGATACCAAAGGTATCTCCCAGAGGATCCAGTTCCGGAAAAGGAAAAACCTGTCCATTATCCGGCAGGACCCCCTCTGCATTGGGCCGACGCTGCCTGACCTGCATCAGCAGGTCGTGCAGCGCATCCAGATCCATGATCTTCTCCGGCCTAGCCCCCAGCTCCCGCATCCAGTCGGCCCGGGCCAGAAAGCCGATCTGATATATCGAGACTGCCCGTGCCGGGACCGCATAGATACGGCGGTAATAGGTTCTACTCGCCCACTGCTGCTCTGAGAACAGAGCTTTCAGCCCGGGATGTTCTTCCAGAAGCGCACTCAGGGGCAGGATGCAGTTCTGATTTAGGTAAACATCCAGCGGCTGATTCTCTGTGAGGAAAAACAGATCCGGCATGGTCTGGCAGACCATCCGTTTCCACAGCTCGGCCGAGTAATTGGTGGGTGCTACCTGCTCGATGGAAACACTGAAGCCCAGCTTCTGCTTTGTGACTTCGCTCAGCGCCGCCGAAATGCGGACACAGGCAGTTTCATCCGATTGGCCCGGCATCAGCACTGTAACCATGGGCTCTGTTCCACTTTCTGCCGCCAATTCCGCCCTCTCCCCGCAGCCAGCAAGCAGAGCTGCTCCGGCTGCAGCACCGGTCAGCTGTAAAAATGTCCTGCGAGCCATCCTTGTTTTTCTCATAATGCTGCGCTGCGCTCCTCCTGTGGGGTCTTGTGATAGAACTTCTTATAAGAAGTGGAGAAATGCCCGAAATTCGTATACCCGGCCTTTGCCGCGATCAGGCTGATGGGCAGATTAGTGGTGCAGAGCAGGCTCTGTGCCTCCTGCATTTTCTGCTGAATGATATAATCCTTCAGGTTCATTCCGGTCTCTTTCTTAAAAAGCCGGGCCATGTAATCCGGATTCAGGTGGACAGCCTCGGCCAGTTCTTCCCGGCGCAGCTCATTTTCCAGATGCTCGGCAATGTAAGCCATGATGATCTCCACGGTACTCTGGCTGTTTTCTTCCGTTTCGCTATCCCAGACCGCGGCCACATAATGGACCAACGCCTTCATATCCGGCACGGTCTTCATGCCGTTGCGGTAAAGTTCCAACGCTTCCGGCTCCCGGAACATATCGTCCTGCCGTTTCTTTTCCGGCAAGGAGAAGAGCATCTGCATAAAATCCTGATAAAAATACCGCAAGGTCTGGCTGTTCAGCTGATTGTTGGCCGTCAGCTTATCCAGCAGCTGGCAAGCTTCCTGCTCCATTGCCTGCGCACATCCCGCCTGCAGCAGCTTCCGCCATGCACCGATCTGCGGAATACGGAACACTTCCGGCGCTTTTTCCGCTGGGCGGCCCAGCAGAACACCGCCTTTCAGGGCCACATTCTCGCTCCGTTGCTGCAGCAGCTTCTGATAGATCTCCGATGCCTGTTCAAAGGGCTGCGGCCCCTCCGGATAAAAGGCCGCTTCACAGTGGATATACTGCGCGCACGCACTTTGCAGATAATTCAGCTGCCGGGTGATATAGTCTGCCTCCAGCGGCTCCCCCACCCGGCTTTGCAGCACCAGAACGAGACACTGCTCCGCAGGGATCGCCACCGTTACACTGAGCACCTGCAGCGGCGTGAACACCTCGCTGCTCATATTCCCCACTGCCGTGCTCAGCAGGCTCAGCTCCCACGGCTCCTCGCCTTGCTTCCAGCGCAGCGGCTGCATCAGGGCAACCCAGCATTCCCGCTCCCGCCGGGGCACAAGGCTCAGTTCTTCAAATGCGGTCAGGCTGCTTCCCGGTGCGTTGCCCAACAGGAAGCCCCGCAGCATAGTCTCCACGATCTCCTTTTTCTGGTCGTCAAAAACAGCGCCCCTGCTCTGCAGTTCCAGCGCCGCCCGTTCCTCCTTTACATTTTCCAGCGCACGGCTCACTGCATCCGCCACCTGCTCGTAAGGGGCGGGCTGCATGATATAGTCAAAACCGCCCAGCCGCAGTGCCTCCTGTGCATATCGGAACTCAGCATGGGCTGTCAGGAAGATGCAGCGGGTGGTCATCCCTCGCTGCCGGAGCCAGTCCAACAGATCCAACCCGCTTTCCATGGGCATTTCAATATCGCAGAGCATGACCTCGGCCTCCTGCCGCAGCAGGCTGGCCTTGGCATCCACAGCGTTCAGAGCCGTATCCACCACAGTAAATCCCATTGCTGCCCAGTTGGTGCAGTGCAAAAGTCCCTGCACCACGGTGCTTTGATCGTCTACGATCAGCAGTTTCATGCTGTTTCTCCTTCCTTCTTCTGTAAGACCGGATCTATCGGCAGGAACAGCTCCACCCTGGCACCGCCGCCCCGGCGGTTATTGGTAAAGGCGATGGCTGCCTGCTCCCCATAGAGCAGCTGCAGCCGCCGTACCACATTGAACAGCCCGACGTGCTGTCCATTCTCCTCCTGCGGGGCTGCACTGTTCAGCTGCTTCAGATCCCCTGCCGTAAAGCCTGTGCCATTGTCCGCCACCGAAAGATCAGCCATGCAGCCCTCTTCCGTTTCGAGGAGCTTTGCAGTGATCGTGATCTTCAGCGTTTTGCCGATCATCTTGCCGTGCTTGACGCTGTTCTCCACCAGCGTCAGCAGCGAGACCGGCGGCAAGGGCAATTCGCTGAGTTCCGGGTCGATCTCGCATACTACCTCCACGGGATCGTTCTGCCCCACACTGGAAAGTTCCGCGTAATTGCAGCACTGCTCGATCTCAGTGTGCAGAGGCGTTGTGGTCGCTGTAAAAGAGAGGATATAGCGCAGATACCGGCTCAGCAGCAGGATCAGCTGCTGGGCATCCTCGCGGCTGCCGGTCTGCACCATGGCATAGACACTTTTCAGGCAGTTGAGCACAAAGTGGGGCCGGATCTGCAGCTTAAGGGCAGTCATCTCGTTGCGGCGGGCTTCCAGCTCCTTTTCGTAACCGTCGATCTTCAGCTGGGTGATCTGGTCGATCATTCGGTTGAAGGTCTCGTTCACCTGCGTAAACTCAGCGTTGCGATAATCCACACTGGAGCGCACCGAAAGTTCACCACGGCCGATCCTGTCCATGGTGCTCACCAACGCCGTCATAGGGGCAAAGATCTCATGCTTCATATAGAACAGGAGGAACGGGATCGCCAGCAGAACAAAAACAGCGCCCATCACCAGCAAGATCTGATACGGCGCAAAGTCCACCCCGAAATGCTGGTAGGGGACCAGATATAATACCGTCAGCGCTTTGACCTGTTTGCGCACCACCAGTCGGCTGTCCCTGCCCACCTTTGTCAAACAGTAACCCTCACTGTTCCATTCCATCTTTGTGGGCAGAAGGTTGGCATCCCCTACCAACACATTGCCGCTGTCGCTCATCACAATGACCCGGCCGTCCAGCCCATAGTCTTTCACCAGTTCTTCAAACACCAGCCGCAGATCCACCGCAGCGGTTAGGCTGGCTTTCTGGTAGAAAACACTGCGCAGCAGGTAAAGCCGCTGGCCGATGGTGCGCAGATACCATCCCTTTGTCATCATTTTATTGGTCTGGCCCAGCTGGCCGAGATACGCTTCCAGATTCAGTTTCTGCTTGAGCTGCTGGGCAGTTGCACCGTAGCGCCCCACATATAGGTTGCCTGAGCCGCTGCGCAGCACCACACCCATCAGGGCATCGTTGGCAGCCAATACCGCCGGAAACCCCTGTGCGATTTCATAAGCATCCAGGTAGGCGCGGGTGCGGTCGGTCTGTTCGCTCAGGCTGCGAAAGGTCGCATCGTTCAGCGACAGATTGAGCAGGTAGTTTTCCACCGAATCCAGCTGATTCTCAAAATTTGTGGTAAACATATCAAGGCCACCGGATGCCGCAACTGCCAGCCGATTGCGGTTATAAAGCCCTGAAAAAAGAGCAGCAGCCCCAGCAGAATACCAATGGGAATGGCGATTCCCAGAAAGATCATTACAAGCTGCCTGCGTAATGATGGCCGTTCCATTTATTTTCAAACCTCCTGCTGCTTGCATCCTGCGGAAAATACGATTATAATAAAAGCCGTCCAAGCCATTCCGTACAACGTTGTACCACAATCAAAAAGAAGAGGCTCCTTATGCAGGAACAGAACATTGCACAAATGCTTGAAAATCCATTCATGCAGTACAATCACATCAAGATCGTATCGGTAACGTCGGATAGCGCCGTCATGTCGCTGGACATCCAGCGGGACACCACCAACATCTACGGTTATGTGCACGGCGGCGCATTTTTCACCATGGCCGATTGCTGTGCCGGGCTGACTGCCCGCTCTGACGGGCGGCAGTATGTCACTCAGAATGCTTCGGTCAACTTCATCCACAACGTCAAAGCCGGTCACCTGACAGCCCGCGGCCGGACAGTCAGCCGCCGCCGGCACATCTGTGTGGTGGCTGTGGAGATCACAGACGAGACCGACACCCTGTTATTTTCCAGCACCTTTTCCATGTACTGTATCAGCGCCGAGGGCTGACCGCTCTTTCTTCCCCGCACTGCGCACGTTTTGCGTGCCGGTGCGGGGGCTTTTTTATTGTGCGGCGTATTCTGTCAGCGGCCCGCAGCTCTCCCTGGGAACATACTCGATCGGCAGCAGCCGGCTTTCCGGTGTGGCGATCCGACCGTCCAACTGCCCCAGCACCAGCTGGATGCACTCCCGCGCCATATCCTCCATGGGCAGATAGACCACGCTCAGGCTCGGGATCGAAAACGCATCGGATTCCTCCGGGCCGTTGCCTACAGCGATCAGCCGGGGCAGCTTTTCGCCGATATATCCGGCCTCACAAAAAGCCCGCAGGGCACCATGCGCAATGGCCGAGGAACCGCAGAACACTGCGTCCGGCAGCTGCTGCTTCCACTCATTCCGCAGCCGATGCGAAACCGCCTCGTAACCGCCTCGTATGCTGTTTTCACAATACCGGTTGGCCAGGATCGTCAACCCGTGGTGCTCCCCTTCCAGCCGGAACCCATGCATCCGGTTTTCCATTCCCTCAAAGACCGGGCTGCTCGTCAGAACTGCCGCCGTCCTGCATCCCTGATCTGCAAAAGCCCGCGCCGCCAGAGCACCCATCTTCAGATCATCCACATTGACGCTGCAATACCCATTGCAAACACGGTTGTACAGCACCACCGGGATCGGCAGCTGCGTGTCCTCCAAAAACTGCAGGTCCGCATAGGACGCATTGCAGATGATGGCCGCATGGCAGTTTGCGCCACTGGTCAGCGCCTCGCTTTCCTTCAGGTGGTCGTTGACATATGGGTAGATAACCAGCCGCACCGGACGTGCCGTTTTTTCGATCTCGGCCCGCAGACCATCCCAGAAGCGGAGCATCATGCTGGCCCGGAAATCCTGTGCCCAGAACATGGCCACCACCAGTTCATTGGCACCGCTGCCGCCCCGCAGACTCCGGGCAGCCATATTGGGCTGATAGCCAAGCCGTGCCGCCGCTGCAAAAATTTTTTCCTGCGTGGCCGTGCTGATCTTCCGCTCTGCCGCCTTGCCGCCCAAAACAATGCTGACCGTACTGGACGAGATCCCGACCTCCTGCGCGATCTGCTTGATCGTAACCATGCTCTTCCCCACCTTTTTCTGATATCAGGTTTATTGTACCCGTTTCCCTGTACCTTGACAAGCCAAAAAAGCCTCTCCAATCTCAAACCAGCCGTTTTTGTGCACTCTGTATATTTTTCTTTTTTCTTTTTAGCCGTTTCAACAAAGCTGCATTTCTTTTCCTCCAAACTTCGTTTTTTTCTTGACATTAGTAAATCGTTGTACTACACTCAGTACGACGATTTAGTCAAACGTTGTACTGATGTTTGACGCTGACATTACCTTTTCATCTATAAGGAGGCTATCGAATGAAGAAAGTTGCAATCGGCGGTGGCCAGGGCTTCTGGGGCGACAGCCCGGACGCGGCCATCCACATGATCCGCAATGCCGATATCCAGTATATGGGCTGTGATTATCTGGCAGAGCTGACCCTTTCCATCATGGCAAAGCAGCAGCTCAAGGACCCCACCAAGGGCTTTGCGCCCGACTTCACCACCCGCATCCTGAAGGAGGCCGGCAAGGAAGCCTGGGACAAGCACATCAAGATCTGCACCAACGCAGGCGGCATGAACATCAATGGCTGCGTGGACGGCATCCGCCAGTGGGCAGAAGGCAACAGCATGAGCGGTTATAAAATCGGTTATGTGACCGGAGATAACATCAAGGATAAGATCCCGCAGCTGCTGAAGGATGGCTGGACCTTCCCCAACTTCGACTACGACGGCAATTTCAACGATATTCTGGACAAGATCTACAACTGCAATGTCTACATCGGCCATGAGGGCATTGAGGGATGCCTGGCAGAGGGTGCCGATGTGGTCATCACCGGTCGTGCGGCTGACAGCGCCCTGTTCCTGGCTCCGCTGAAGTACGAGTTTGGCTGGGCTGCTGACGATTGGGACAATCTGGCCCGCGGCATCATGGCAGGCCATCTGCTGGAGTGCGGCGGTCAGGGCGCCGGCGGCAACTATATGTACGACTGGCGCAATGTTCCCCGCATGGACGAGCTGGGCTTCCCCATCGCAGAGCTGACCGATGATACCTTTGAGATCACCAAGGCTCCCGACTGCGGCGGCATCATCTCCGAACAGAGCTGCAAGGAGCAGTTCCTGTACGAGGTCCACGATCCCGCCAACTACCTGACCCCGGATGTCAACGTGGATATCAGCCATGCTACCATCACCCAGGCGGGTGACAACCGTGTCCGCATCGGCGGTGTTAAGGGCAAGCCCCGCCCCGACACGCTCAAGCTCTGCGTAGGTTACCACAAGGGCTGGAAGACTGTTTCCATGCTGAGCTTTGCATGGCCTGATGCCTACGAAAAGGCTCAGTACTGCGCCGAGGTCATCATGAAGAAGATGCAGCGCCGCGGCATGAAGGCCGACGACATCCACATCAGCTACATCGGCCTGAACAGCCTGCATTTGGGCGTGGCCGATATGAGCGAAGAGGCACTGAAGAACCTGAACGAGTGCGTGCTGCGCATTGCTGTGTTCAGCGAGGACAAGAGCGAGTGCGCCAAGATCATTCCCGAGATCAGCCCCCTGCAGCTGAACGGCCCTCCGGGTGCCTCCTTCTTCGGCGGCCGTGCCCGCGTGCAGGAAGTGATGGCACTGTGGCCCACCACCGTGCCCCGCGATGCCGTACAGGTCGAAAGTCACATTCTGGAGGTGAAGTAAGATGGCAGAGATCTATCTGAACGATATTGCTCACGGCCGCTCCGGCGACAAGGGTGATACCAGCAATGTCTGTGTGTATGCACGCAAACCGGAATACTATAAGATCATTGAGCGCGAGGTGACCCCCGAAAAACTCAAAGCCTTCTTTGGCGACATGGTCAAGGGCGAGATCACCCGCTACGATGTACCCAGCCTGAACGGCTTCAACTTTGTTATGAAGCACGCTCTGGGCGGCGGTGCCACCATGAGCCTGCGTCTGGACAGCCTGGGCAAATCCATGGGCAGTGCCGTGATGCGCATGAAGATCCACGTTGAGGATGGAGAGCTGTAACATGAGTGAACATATGGCATTGGAGAACCTGACGGTTCTCGACCTGACCCGTGTGCTTGCCGGCCCCTTCTGCACCATGATGCTGGCTGATATGGGCGCAAACGTCATCAAGATCGAGGTCCCCAAAGGCGGCGACGACACCCGCAGCTATCCCCCCTTCCGCGCCGAAAATCTGAACGGCGAGCGGGAAAGCGTCTATTTTGCCAATATCAACCGCAACAAAAAGGGAATCACCCTGAACCTGAAGGCCCCTGAAGGCAAGGAGATCTTCAAGGGGCTTGTCAAAAAAGCGGATATCGTGGTGGAAAACTACCGTCCCGGCGTGATGGACAAGCTGGGACTGGGCTATGATGTCCTGAAGGAGATCAATCCCCGCATCATCTATGCGGCGGTCTCCGGCTTTGGCTGCTACGGTCCCTACCACCTGCGCCCGGGCTATGATATCCTGGCTCAGGCCATGGGCGGTATGATGTCCATCACCGGTTCCAAGGGCGGAGAGCCCACCCGTGCCGGTTCGGCGCTGGGTGATATTCTGGGCGGGCTTCATGTAACCATCGGCATCCTTGCCGCAGTCAACGCCCGCACCATTACCGGCAAAGGGCAGCGGGTGGACGTAAGTCTGATGGACAGCATGATCGCTGCCACTGAGAACACCGCCCTGAAGTACATCGAGACCGGCAACATCCCGGCCCCCATGGGCAACCGTTATGCCGCTGTTTCCCCCTACGACAGCTTCACCTGCAAGGGCGGCAAGGTCATCATTGCCGCCGGAAACCAGAAGCTGTACGAGAAGCTCTGCAATGAGGTGTTGGAACGTCCGGACATGATCACCGATCCCCGGTTCGTAGATATGCCGGGCCGTCTGGCCAATCAGGATGCCATTGCCGAAGTCATTGAGGAACGGATCAAGGATCTGACCCCCAACGAGGCCGCCGAGCTGGTACTGGCCCACGGCATCCCCGCAGGCCCCATTATGAACATCAAGGAGATCCTGGACGATCCCCATGTCAAGGAGCGTGAGATGTTCGTGGAGATGGATCATCCCACCCTGGGCAAGGTCACCGTGAACGGCTGTGCCATCAAACTGATGGACACCAAGCCCTCTGTGCGCACTCCCGCTCCCCAGCTGGGGCAGAACAACCGGGATATCTTTGAGGGTATTCTGGGCATGACCGAAGAGCAGTTCAACGCTCTGCACGAGAAACAGGTGTTCTGATCTCTGACCACCTTTACACACATTATCGAGGAGAAATCACATGCTGGCAGTGTTAGGGTTCGTCACCATTCTGCTGGTGCTGGCACTGATCATGAGCAAGAAGGTCTCTACCCTTGTAGCTCTGATCTTTGTTCCCGCCATCACCGGCTTCATCGCAGCATTCATCAACGCCCCCAATGTCATCATCCAAGCCGCACAGGCTGCTGCCGAAAAGGCCGGAACTGCTTATGTTGAGCCGGTCATCACGTTCGGCACCCGCTTTACCAAGGCACTTTCCATCCTCAGCGCAGATTATATGGGCAAGGGCCTGAGCAGCATCGTTGCCACAGGTGTCATGTTCATCTTTGCCATCCTGTTTTTCAGTACCTGCTCGGATGCCGGTGTCTTTGATCCTATCATCAACCGCATCCTGAAGTTTACCGGCGAAGACCCCGTCAAAGTCTGTATCGGCACCTTCCTCATCGGCTGCATCTGCCATCTGGATGGCTCCGGTGCCACCACCTTCCTGATTGCCATCCCTGCCTGTATGCCCCTGTTCCAGAAGCTGAAAATGAACCTCTGGGTAGAGGCTACCATCGTGGCGCTGGCCGCCGGTATCATGAATGTTCTGCCCTGGGGCGGCCCCACGGTCCGTGCAGCCGCAGCCATGTCCGGCCTGGGCTATGAAGTCACCGGCAGTGAGCTGTGGGTGGGCATCATGCCCGCCTGGATCGCAGGCTTGGTGGCCTGCCTGCTTCTCGCGGCTTTCCTGGGCAAAAAGGAAGCCAAGCGTATTGCTGCTGGCATCCCCGCGCAGGAGGTCACTGGTCTGACCGAAGCAAAGACCACCAACACCTCCAACGAACTGGCCCGCTTTGGCTGGCGCTGGTACTTCAATGTGGCACTGATCCTGGTCATCCTGTACTTCCTCGTTACCAACCGCCTCAGCCCGGCTGTCACCTTTATGATCGGCTACTGCGTCCTGCTCATCGTCAACTACCCCAGTGTGGATCTGCAGCACAAGATCATCAACAGCCACGCACAGGCCGCATTCCTGATGGTCTCCATCGTCTTTGCCGCAGGCGCATTCACCGGTGTGGTCAAAAATTCCGGTATGCTGGCTTCCATGACCGACGCTCTGGTCTCCATCATCCCCACCAGCATGGGCACCTTCATTGCCCCCATCGTCGGCCTGTTCAGCGTTCCGCTGAGCCTGCTGTTTGACCCGGACTCCTACTACTACGGTGTTATGCCGGTCATCGCCAACGCTGTTTCCGCCATGGGCGGCAATGCACTGGCTGTGGCAAAGGCTTCCATCATGGGCCAGATGACGCTGGGCTTCCCTCTCAGTCCCCTGACGGGTGCCACCTTCCTGCTGCTGGGTCTTTCCGGTCAGGACCTGGGCGACCACCAGAAGCACACCCTCCCCTACGCATGGGTTGCATCTGCTATTATGGTCGCTGTAGGCTGCGTAGCCTGTGGGCTGCTGTTCTGAGGTCTCACCAAAAGAAACACCTTCCTCCTTTTTCACCCATTCCTTCATTCTGATTCCGAAACGTATGCCGGGCGAAGTACCCGCAGCACGCCACGGAATGCGTGCAAACCAGCAGACTTCCACCCGGTGCTCCGGGTGGTGTCGGCTGGTTTTGCCGTTTTTGAAGGATACAGTCCTGCCCTTGGGGCAGAAAGGAGTTTTCTCTTATGCCCGAGCCCATCCAGACTCCTGTTCCTGCGGCGGACGAACTGGCCGCACAGGTGCTGCTGCTGGCACAGAGTCGGTTAACTGCCGACCTGCGTTTTTTATCCTCCGCCTTGGAACAGCTGAAGCCGATCCCCGTCCCTGCGCTGGACACCCTGTTTGCCGGGGATGGCCGCTACTTATACTATTGCCCTGAAAAGCTGCTCCGCACATTCCGGGCACAGCAGTCTGTGCCCACACGCGCCCTGCTGCATGTCACCCTGCACTTTCTTCTGGGGCATCCCTTTCAACGGCAGGAAATGGATCACCGCCTATGGAACCTTGCCTGCGACATTGCCGCAGAGGAAGTCATCCGGGAACTGGAGATCCCCTCCTGCGCCCTGCCGGATGATGCTGCACAGGACAGCTGGCGCAGCCACCTGCAGGATGCCTGCCCTCACCTGACGGCAGAAGCCATCTATAATTTTCTGCTGGAACGGCAGTACCCCGCTGATGTTCTGGCGGAATTGACCCAGCTTTTTTCCCGGGACAGCCATGCTCTCTGGTATGCTGCGCCACGGCCCGGCTCTCGTCCGGCCCCCAACGGACAACTGCTGCCCGCCGGGGAGGATGAGGATATCACCAACGAGACCGAACTGCGCAAAACCGACACCCGGGACGAAACGCTGCAGCAGATGCAGCAGCGGCAGAAGGAAGCCCTGCGCAGACAATGGAAGCAGCTGGCCCTCCAGGCCAAGACTGATTTGGAGACCTTCAGCCGACGTCACGGCAAGCGTGCCGGAGCATTGATGGATGGGTTAGAGCCTGTGACCTTTGAGGAATGCGACTATACCGACTTTCTTCGCCGGTTCGGGGCACAAAATGAGGTACTGCAGCTTTCCGAGGACGAATTTGACCTCATCTATTACACTTACGGTCTGCGCACCTACGGCAACGTTCCCCTGGTCGAGCCGCTGGAATACCGGGACGACAAGCGCATCCGGGAATTTGTGATTGCCATCGACACCTCCGGCAGTGTACAGGGCGATATCGTTCAGAGCTTTTTGCAGCGCACCTGCGACGTTCTGCGGCAGAGCGGCTCCTTCACGGAGCGGGTAGAGATCTATCTCATCCAATGCGATGCCGAGGTGCAGAGCGTGGAGCGGCTGACCAGTCTGGACCAGCTGCATGAGCTGATCCCCCGGCTGAAGCTCCGGGGCTTCGGCGGTACCGACTTCCGGCCGGTGTTCGCCTATGTAGACAGGCTGCTGGAAGAGAAAAAGCTGACGAACCTCAACGGCCTGCTCTATTTTACCGACGGCGTGGGCACCTACCCGGAAAAATCCCCTGCCTACAAGACTGCCTTCATCTTTAACCGTGACGACCACATCAGCCCCCACGTTCCCAGCTGGGCCATCCGGGCTGTACTTACCACTGACAACATCCGCCTGCTTGAACCGCAGAAGACCCGAACCGAGGAGGACACCGAATCATGGATATAGCAAGTGCAAAGCAACAGATCAAAAATACCGTGCAAATCTACCTGCAGAAGGACGCTCTGGGCCGCTACCGACTTCCATTGGTGCACCAGCGGCCCATCTTCCTGCTGGGTGCGCCAGGCCTGGGCAAGACTGCCATTATGCAGCAGGTCGCTGATGAGATGGGGCTTGGCCTTGTGAGCTATTCCATGACACACCACACCCGCCAGAGCGCACTGGGTCTGCCTGTGATCGTAGAAAAGGAATACGGCGGCAAGCACTATCAAGTCAGTGAATACACCATGAGCGAGATCATCGCCAGCGTCTACGACTGTATGCGCACCACCGGCAAAACGCAGGGCATCCTGTTTCTGGACGAGATCAACTGTGTCTCCGAGACCCTCTCCCCTGCCATGCTGCTGTTTCTGCAATACAAAGTCTTTGGTGGGCATCAGATCCCCGAGGGCTGGGTGGTGGTCACCGCCGGCAACCCGCCCCGCTTCAACAAAAGCGTCCGGGAGTTCGACGCTGCCACCCGTGACCGCCTGAAGGTGATCGAAGTTGAGCCAAGCTATGAAGCATGGAAGGCCTATGCGCTGGAACACGGTGTCAGCCGCAGCGTCATCAGCTATCTGGATATCCGTCCCGAGGATTTTTACAAGGTCGAGACCACCGTGGACGGTCTGACCGTGGTAACGCCCCGTGCCTGGGAGGACCTCTCCGAGATTCTGCAGTATCACGAAGAGCTGGGCCTTACAGTCAGCGTGGAGCTGACCACCCAGTATCTGCAGAACAAGCAGGTCGCCCGGGATTTTGCCATCTACTACGAACTCTATCAGAAATATCGTCAGGCCTACAATATTGATGCCATCCTGCAGGGTGTGTGGGATGAGGATGTCCTCACGCAGGCACGCAGCGCCAAGATGGACGAGCGGATGAGCCTTGTCAGCCTGCTGCTGGAAGCAATGTTCCTGCAGATGGAACGCTGTACCCTGCGCCACGATGCGCTGCGTCTTATCGTAGCCACCCTCAAATCCCAGCGCGGGATGCTGGATGTCCCCGGCGATGCCCTGACCGCCCTCGCCGGGCTGGAGGACAACTGGCGCGCCGAAGCCAACAAAGCCCCCGCTGCCCGGCAGAAGGTCTATCTCGATCTGCTGTCGCTGACTGCTCAATGGCACGGAGAACTTTCCGGCTCCACACCCTTTGCTGCCCTCAAGACCTGCTATCAGCGCTCGGTCGCTGACCTGCAGGCTGAGGTCGCTGAAACGCAGAAGAAGCTTGGCGATCTGCTCCGTTTTTTACAGGAAACCTTCGGTAAGGGAACGGAGCTGAGCATGGCGGTAAACGATCTGACCGTTGCTCCCGTAGCCACCGCATTTCTGGGGCAGTTTCTCAGCACCGATTACTTTGCAGCCAGCCGGGATCTGCTGCTGCACCGGCAGTCGGAGCAGCTGCTGCACCAGATCGATCTGACAGGACTGGTGTAAAATGGAACTGCTGCAATTTAAAGTAACCAACGCCGGAACGCTGCGCAGCCGCTGGACACCGCCCGCCCCGGAAACAAAAAAGGACTCCTCCCTGCCCGGAGCCGCACTGGCAGCTCTCTTGCAGGAGGAGGACGACGAGGATGATTGGGGCGACGATGCTCCCGATATGAGCGCAGAGTTTGCACGGCTCGGCCATCTGAACGAAGAGTCCGACACCGATGCCCTGCCCCTGACAGCCGATTTTGCCCCTCTGCCGGATGGCTCTCTGGCGCTGGTGCGCTGGCCCCGGCTGGCACGGCCCGCTGTGGTACCCGACACTGTAGAAGGCCGCACTGTCACCGCCATTGCCGCTACCGCCTTTGCTACCAGCCATCTGGATGAGAGCTGCTTTGCGCAGTTCGGGCAATCGCCTATCAGTTTCAGCGTATTTTGTATGCGGATGGGCCGCGCAGTCACCACCGAGACGCTGGACGAAGGCGGGCCGACTTCCGTCACATTGCCGGACAGCATCACCCACATTGGTCCCTACGCGTTCTACCACTGCACAAATCTGACTTCCATCACCCTGCCGGATGCCATTTCCGCCCTGCCTGCCGGTGTATTCGGTGACTGCAGCCGCCTTACCAGCGTCCATCTGCCGGAGCAGCTACAGGCTCTGGGCTATCTACCCCGCCCCACGGATCAGGTCATGCCGGATGTGGGTGCGTTTGCCGGGTGTCATGCCCTGAAACAGCTGACGCTGCCTCCACAGCTTAAAATGCTGGGCGCTCATAGCTTCAACAGTTCCGGTCTGACGAGCCTGACCGCCCGGGATGCTGGGTGTGAAAATTGGAGCCGTACTGTCACTGTGGCTGTGTCTGCATTTGACCACACTGCCGCACTGCTCTGGCTGGAAAAGGCCGATGTTTCCGGCCATGTGGTGGCGCGGCTGGGGCTGCCCGTGGCCCGGGATAAAATTCTGGCAGGCGATGCCAAATTCGGAGCCATCCTGCGGGTACCGGTGCTGTTCTTCACCCAGCCGATGCCTTACTTTGACCAACTGGCCCGGGACGCGTTCCGGCTGGATTTCTCGGCTCGTATGGCGCTGGCCCGGCTGGAAGCCTCTGCAGGGCTTTCCCCCGCCGACCGCCAGTGGTATTGTGCAGTTCTGCTGCAGTATTTCGACCGGGCTCCACAGTTCATGCCCTGCCCGCCTCAACAGGCTTACGCAGAGCTGTTCCGCTTCCTCTGCCGCACAGACCTGCTCACCGCATCTGATGTCAGCACTCTGCTTCGGATGGCCGGAGCACTCGCCCTTCCCGCCGAACTCATCAGCGAGATGATGGAGGTTCGCACCCGCCGGTTTGAAACAGTCACCGGCTTTGAGGATCTGGACTTGGATTGAGCCGAATCATAAACACTGCGTAGCCTGCATCGGCACGATGCAGTTCAAAGGTTTGGGTGTTCCCAACAAGTATTTTTGCAGAGCAAAATGGTCTTTGTATATACGAAGACACTGCTTGCGGGTGCTATGAAGCCTCTCAACGTGCTTTCCAAATTTGAAAATCATTTTGCAAATCAGACCGTCCGTTTTTCAAGTTCAACTTGAAGCGGACGGTTATTTTTCTTCTTAGAAAATTTTCGTGTTTGCATCCGCAGCAAGCAGGGCGAGTTGGTACCAACTCGCAATTTTTGAATCTGATTTTACAAATCTGAATTCAAAAACGCTTGTTGGGCTTCGCCCAAACCCGATATTCAGCACCAGAATACGCTAGTTCCGCACCTTAACGGACGCTGAATAAGCAAATTTCTTAGAGAAAAATTCGTTTTTTGAAAATCGTCGTTGATTCATTCAATATTGCATAAAGCCGGAACTATTACTTCCGGTTTTGAAGGCAAAAAGCGGAAGTATCACTTCCTATTGAAGTCATCGAAAAAGAATTTTCCAGCCGTTATGAAGCACTCGTATGGATCTGTAAAAATCAGCTTGGGCGGCGAAACCTGACCCCAGAACAGAAAAAGTTGCTGATCGGAAAGCAGGCAGAAGCGGAAAAGCAAATCAAATCGTTTCACAGCAATCAGTATACTTTGGCATCTGAAAGTGGTCTGGTTCAAAATGAACCAGACCGCACAAAGCACGGTTCACGGTCGAAGGTCGCTGCGGAACATGGAACATCCGAAAGTTATGTTTACCGTGCAGAGCAATTTGCAAAAGGTGTGGAAGCTGCGGAGGAGGCAGTACCCGGAGCGCAGAAAGAAATCCTGAGTGGAAAGATCCGGGCAACCGACCGTGAAATTTCCTCGATTGCAAAGGTTCCAAAGGAAAAGCGTCCCGAAGTTGTGGCAGAGCTTCGTAAGCCTAAAGGCGAACGGGATTCCAGTATCACGGATTCGTATTCTTCGCCTTCAAAGGGAAATGAGTTTATAACGACCTTCAAGCAAGACATTCAGGGGCATAAGAAAGGACTCAACAAGGAAGAAAAGCAGAATCTCAAGGATGCCGTCAAGAGCATCTATTCACCTCGCCGCTTGGCAGATGGCGAAGCCATGATGTGCGAAATTCAGGGAGCGCAGGAGGATTTTGTCCAGCGGTGGGAAATGTGCTTTCGTGAATACCCGGATATTCTTACTGAACCGAAGAACAATGAGAAACTGCTGATTTTTATCGGCCGTGCCAGTCGGTATCTTCAGGCTGTAAAAAACAGACTGAATGATGACAAAAAACAACACTCCTAACCCGACAGATGGTCGTATGAAAGATAAGAAGGTGAATGCCATTTCAGATTATTTGAAACCCAATATGCCGCTGCCCCAGTATCTGCCCTACCGCAGCCGGAAACCGCTGATCATCACTACAAATCTGATGCTGGACGAGATACGGCACCCACAAGATACTGCCCATCCCCTCATCTATAACCGCCTGCTGGAAATGTGCGTTCCGATCTCCTGCATTGGGGTCAACTTACGGAAGGAGAACGCACAGGAAAACTGGAACGCATGAAACTTTTGATCGGATAACCCAAAAATGTCGGAAAACAAAAATTGCCGGGTACAAAAGTCACCCGGCTACAAGGAATTGGAGGTCTGCCTGTGAATTTGAATCGGCCTGACATGACCGAAGATGTGAAATCCGAAAATTATACGAATAAGTTCTTGCAAAAGGACTCAGCTACAACTACAATGGAGATGGTCACTCAAACCAATGCCGTCAAGTCTCCGACTGACAGCCCGGCAGCCACGAAGTTGGTGTACACGGTGGAAGAGATCGCACGAATGCTAGCCATCAGCCTGCGCTCTGCTTGCAACCTGTGCAACAGCACCACCGAATTCCGTGTTCTGCAGGTAGGCGGAAGCATCCGTGTACCGAAAGACAGCTTCGATGCGTGGCTCAATCGGGCAGCTTGATAAGGAGGCAACAGTATGGCATATATTACGAAGCGAGGCAATTCTTACAGCGTCCGCTACACCTACGAAGATGAACACGGCAAGAGCTGCGACAAATGGGAGAGCTTTTCCCACAAAAGAGGAGGCAACGAACAAAAAAGCAGATTGAATGCGAACTGGCGTCTGGCACTTTTCTGATTCCGTCCTCGGTGACGGTGGCAGAATTCCTCATGGATTGGCTGCCCAAGCAGTGCAGCAAGCACAAGTGGGCCCCAAAAACCTACGAATCCAACCTTTCCACCATCCAAAATCTCATTATCCCCTATATCGGCAGCATGGAGATGCAGAAGCTCAAGCCCTACCACATGGAAAACCTCTACACGACCCTGAGCAAAACGCCCTGTGGTTCGTATATCGAGGGTAAGAAGCAGAACCTGACCGAAAAGCAGAAGCAGCGATTCCTTTCCGGCACGACGATCCATAAGATGCATCGGCTGCTGGGCACAGCGTTCCAGTACGCCGTGGAATGGGGCATTCTTGTCAAAAGTCCTGTTCCCGTGGACAGCCCCAAGAAGTCCACGCAGGAACGTACCATATGGACGGTAGAGGAAATGCGGGCGGCTCTGGACAGCATGGAGGACCCCATCCTACATCTGGCAGTCCATCTCACGCTGGTTGGTGCGCTGCGAGAGGGCGAGATCGTAGGCCTGACCCCGGAAGATCTTGATTTTGACACAGCAGATGGCATCGGAACCTTCCGTCTGAAAAGCACCAAAACGGCGTCTTCCTGCCGTACCATCGAAAAAGCCAACCGTGCATTGACCGTGCAAGCCCCGATTTTTCGGGGTTACATAACAAAAAAGAACATCAAATCTTACGACTTGATGTTCAAAATTTGGTGCACCTCCAGGGACTCGAACCCTGGGCCCACTGATTAAGAGTCAGTT